>JAABUK010002474.1_pt1 | contig 33026 bp, 29 predicted proteins | sample 5559141 | NCBI WGS metagenome assembly JAABUK01 (sample SAMN10711869, study PRJNA513367) | rock metagenome | isolation source: Antarctica rocks | place: Antarctica: Victoria Land, Pudding Butte nord | collected 2016-01-03 | reverse complement strand
ATGCCAATCGCGGCCGATACGTCGTCTCCGGAGCCTGTGTCATCGGGCGGTGCCATTGACACGTTGACTCGTACTCAGCCGTGACCTGTCAATGCCCCCCTCCAACGAGAGGACCTGGGCTGTTACAGTTTTCTGGAGAAGGAGGTCCGCCGGATCGACCTGAGGCGGATGGAGCTTGGCTGGCTGCTGTATTCCGGCGGGTTCTATTTCGGCACGGTGGACCGGGTGCTGAAGCGCACGCTGGATCTGGTCGTCAGCGCCGGCGTGCTGCTGCTGTTGCTGCCCTTCCTGTTGGCGGCCATGGCCGCGATCAAGTGGGAGGATGGCGGTCCGGTCCTGTATCGCCAGGTCCGCATCACGCGGGGCGGCAAGCCGTTCTACATCAACAAGCTGCGCACCATGCGGGTCAACGCCGAGGCTGGCGGCGCGGTCTGGGCCGCGGCAAAGGATGCGCGCATCACCCGCATCGGTGCCCTGCTGCGCCGTACCCGCGTCGATGAGATGCCGCAATTGTTCAACGTGCTGCGCGGGGAGATGTCGTTTGTCGGTCCCCGGCCAGAGCGCCCGGATTTCGTGAACGTGCTGGCTAAGCAGATCCCACTCTATCGGGAACGGCACGTCGCCAAAGCCGGGCTGACCGGATGGGCGCAGATCAACTATCCGTACGGCGCATCGATCGACGACGCGCGGTCGAAACTGAGCTACGATCTGTATTATGTGAAGAACTTCAACGTGTTGTTCGACCTTCTTATCATATTGCAGACCGTCCGCGTCGTGCTCTGGCCTGGCGGAGTGCGATAATTTGGTGAGGCGCGTTAATCAGCCCGCCCAGTCCAGCACCAGCTCCCGCACTGACATGCCCGGCAATGCGCCGAGCCGTGCCGCCGCCTCGTTGCAGGCCGAGACCATCCCCGTCTCGAACACCGACCGCGCATCGCCGATCCGGCACGTCATGCCGTCCGCCACCAGCCCGGCGATCCCGCGATCGTCCAGCGTCGGCAAACGGCCGATCCCCGCCTGGTCGATGCCGATGCCGGCATCGTGGAACACGGCCGCAAAGGCGTCGGTCCGCAACGCCGCAGCCGGGTCGCCGCCCACCAGCCCGCCATGCGAGCCGGTGACGACAATGGCGCCGCGGTCGCCGTCCGCGCTGACCAGGGACGCGCTGTCCACCAGCACCACGGCGCGTTTGGCACCTGGCACCTCCAGCGTGCTGCGCGCCTCCGCCGCCCGCGGTGGGTCGTAGCGGGGATGGGCCGCGGCCTCCAGCAACGGCAGGGCGTCGGCACAGGCCATGCCCGGCCGCACACCCAGCGCGCGTGCGGCGGCGTTCACCCGGGTCAACCGGCCGCGTGCCAGCATGTCCTGCGCATCACCGATCCGGGCGGTCTCGTGTCCCACCGCCGCCGCGGGGACGCCCAGGCTGTCGAACAGCGGCAGCGATGCGATCCCCGACTCGTCCATCCCCAATCCGGCATCATGGAACACCGCAGCGCGCACCCCGGCCGCCAACGCCACAGTGCCGACGTAGCGGCCGCCATGCGAGCCGGTTAACAGCACCGCGCACCGCGCCGCGGGCGGCAGCTTGGTGACGGTGGCGGCGACGATCACGGCCATGCGGCCCTCCTGCTGGACGGTATGCCCGTAGCGTGCCACGGTTCGTTCAATGAGCGAAGGCCGTAGGCAACGAGCGAAGGCCGTAGGCAACGAGCGAAGGCCGTAGGGCCGGCCATCCCGGGAGAACGCAGCCTGTCCAGCACAGAGATCACGGAGCCGCACACCGTGCAGCCGCGGCGCAACGTCGACATCGTGCGACTGCGCCGCCACCACATCCTGATGCACCGCATCCGTGCGCTGGAGCTGGCCGCGCTGCGCGGCCTGGACGATCGCCTGGTATTGGGCGCGATCCACCCATCGATCGGGCAAGAGGGCGTCGCAGCCGGAGTGGTCGCCGCCCTCGCTGCCGACGACGTGCTGCTGTCGACCCATCGCGGCCACGGCCATACGCTGGCCAAGGGCGCCCCGCCCGGCGCGATGATGCGGGAGCTGTTCGGCCGCGTCGGCGGCAGTTGCGGCGGCAAGGGCGGGTCGATGCACATCGCGGATTTCGGCGTCGGCATGCTGGGCGCGAACGGCGTGGTGGCCGCGAACATCGTCATCGCCGCCGGCGCCGCACACGCGATCAAGCTGCGGCGCGAACCCCGCGTCGTCTGCTGCCTGTTCGGCGACGGCGCCACCAACCGCGGCCCGTTTCTCGAAGGCCTGAACTGGGCCGCCACGTTCCATCTGCCGGTCATGTTCGTGTGCGAGGACAACGGCTTCGCCGCCATGACCCGCACCGCCGCCATGCTGGCCGGTCCCGGCCCGGTCGCGCGGGCCGAAAGCCTGGGCATCACCGCCGAGGAGGTCGACGGCAATGACGTCCTGGCGGTCGACGAGGCCGCGACCCGGCTGGTGGCCGCCATCCGCGCCGGCGGCGGGCCCAGGTTCCTGCTGGCCCGCACCTATCGCATGACCGGCCACACCGGTGCCGATCCCGCCGCCTATCGCCCGGCCGCCGAGGTTGCGGCAAAGCGCGCGCTCGATCCGATCCACCGTGCCGCCGAGTGGCTGGCGCTCGCCGGGGTCGCCCCGGCCGAGCTCGACGCGGACCGCGCCGCCGCCGTGGCCGAGATGGCAGCCGCCTATGACGACGCTCGCGCCGCACCGTTTCCGGACGCGGCCGAGGCGCTGCGCGACGTGCAGGACGTCGGCAGCCCCGAGCAGGACGCTTATTGATGGCCCGCATGAGCTACCTCGACGCCGCGCGGCACGGCTTGGCAGAGGAGATGCGGCGGGACCCAGGCGTCTGGGCGCTCGGCGAGGACCTCGGCCGCGGCGGCGTGTTCGGCCAATATCGTGGCCTCCAAGAGGAGTTCGGCCCCGAGCGGATCGCTGACACGCCGATCTCCGAGGCGGCCATCATGGGCGCCGCGGTCGGAGCCGCCATGATGGGCACGCGGCCAGTCGTGGAAATGCGCTTCTCCGATTTTGCCCTGTGCGCCATGGACGAGCTGGTGAACCAGGCCGCCAAGGCGCGCTTCATGTTCGGCGGCCAGGCCCGCGTGCCCATGGTGGTGCGCGAGCCCACCGGCATGTGGCGCAGCTCCGCCGCCCAGCACTCGCAGAGCCTCGAAGCCTGGTACGTCCACGTCCCGGGCCTGGTCGTCGCCTGCCCAGCCACGCCCGCCGACAACAAGGGTCTGCTAAAATCCGCCATCCGCTGCGATGACCCGGTCGTGTTCATGGAGCACAAGAGCCTGTGGCCCATGGAGGACGAGGTGCCCGACGATCCCGATCACCTGGTGCCATTCGGCCAGGCCCGCATCGCGCGCCCCGGCACGGACGTCACCATCGTCACCTGGTCCGCCCAGCTGCACGTCTGCCTGGATGCCGCCCGCACGCTGGACGCGGCCGGCGTCTCGGCCGAGGTGATCGACCTCCGCACCCTGTGGCCCTGGGATAAGGCGGCCGTGTTCGCCTCCGTCGAGCGCACCGGCCGGTTGCTGGTGGCGCATGAGGCCGTGGCGGTCGGCGGCTTCGGCGCAGAGGTCGTGGCGACCGTCGCGGAACGCCGCGGCTCCGCACTCCGCGTCCCGCCCCGCCGCCTGGGCGCGCCGCGCGCCCTGATCGGCTATGCCCCCACGGTCGAGGACGCGATGCGCGTGCCGGCCGCGCGGGTCGTCCGGACGGTGCAGGAGATGGTGGGTTGAGCGTGACCAACGAGATGACCGGCGGCGAAGCCCTGGCGCGCATGATCCAGGCGCACCGGGGCGGCCCGATGTTCGGCATGGGCGGCTTTCAGCTGCTGCCGTTCTACGACGCCGCCCGGCGGTTGGGCCTCGATCACCACCTGATCAATGACGAGCGCGCCGGCGTGTTCGCGGCCGACGCCTACGCCAAGGTCTCCGGCCGGGTCGGCCTGGTCGACGCGACGCTCGGACCCGGCGCCACCAACATGGTGACGGGCCTGGTCGAGGCGCTGAACGCCGGCACGCCCATGGTGGCGCTGGTGGGCGATGCGCACCGCGACCACGCCTGGAAGAACATGACGCAGGAGAGCCGCCAGGCCGAAATCCTGCGCCCCGCCTGCAAGGAGTTCCTGCGTGTCGAAAGCGCCGCCCGCATCCCCGAGCTGATGCGCCGCGCCTTCACCGTCGCCACCACCGGCCGCCCTGGCCCCGTCGTGGTGGCCGTGCCGGAGGACGTGTGTCACGCCACGCAAGGCTATGACGAGGGTGCCTTCGCCGCCGACCCGGCCTATCAGGCCGCACCCGCGCTGCGCTGCCGGCCCGACGCCGTCGCCATCGAGCGCGCCGCCCGCGCGCTTTCGGAGGCGCGGCGGCCCATGGTGCTGGCCGGCGGCGGCGTCCATCTCAGCGGCGCCGCCGACACCCTGGCCGCGTTCGCCCGCGCGCTGAACCTGCCGGTCGCGCACACCATGACGGGGAAGGGCGCGGTGGCCTGCACGGACCCGCTCAGCGCCGGGCTGTTCGGGCGGTATGACCGGATCGCCAACACGCTGATCGCCGAAGCCGACCTCTTGCTGGTCGTCGGATGCAAGCTGGGAGAGATCGCGACCAAGCGCTACACCGTGCCGCCGCCGGGCAAGCGCATCGTGCATGTCGACATCGTCGCCGAGGAGATCGGCCGCACCGCGCAGCCGGAGCTGGCGCTGTGGGGCGATGCGCGGGAGACGCTTCGCGAGCTGCATTTGGTCCTGGTGGACGAGGCTGCCGCGATCCAGGCGCGGCAGGCCGGCTACGCCGCCGAGGTCGCGGCACGGATGGCGGCGTGGCGGGCGGCGACGCGCGAGCGCTATGAAAGCGAGGACATCCCGGTCAGCATGGGCCGGTTGATGGGCGAGCTGAACCGCCTGTTGCCGGCGGACGGCATCCTGGTCGCCGATGGCGGGTTCGCGGCGCATTGGGGCGGCCTGCTGTTCGATACCAAGCGCCCCGGCCGCGGCTTCGTGCCCGACCGCGGGTTCGCCAGCATCGGCTACGGCCTGCCCGGCGCCATCGGGGCGGCGCTGGCGGCGCCGGGCCGCAAGGTGGTCAGTCTAACCGGCGACGGCGGCTTCAACATGATGCTGGGCGAGCTCGAAACCGCACGCCGCATGAAGCTGGACTTCACCATCGTCGTCGTGAACAACGCGGCGTCCGGCTACGTGAAGGCGCTGCAGCATCTGATGTATGGCCCCGGCGCCTACCACGCGTCCGACCTGGCCGAAACCGACTATGCCCGCGTCGCCACCGCATTGGGCTGCCGCGGCTACCGGGTCGAAGATCCCGGCAAGCTGGGCCCGGCGCTCATGGAGGCGATGGCCGGCACCGGGCCCGCGGTCATCGACCTGGTTGTGACGCGCGATCCGGCCAAGATGCTGCCCGCCGCCGACAACCGTGCCGCGCAGGTGAACAAGGGCGACCGCGTCGCATGAAGAAGGAGGCTGCAATGACCACAATCAACCGCCGTGCCGTGCTGGCGGGGACCGCTGGGGTGTTCGTGATCGGGCGGGCCCGGGCTGCCAGCGAGTTCCGCTACAAGTTCGCCACCAACCTGCCCGCCACGCACCCGCTCAACCTCCGCTTGACCGAAGCCGCCGACCATATCCGGGCCGAGACCAACGGCGCGTTGGACATCCAGCTCTTTCCCAACAATCAGTTAGGGGCCGATACGGATGTGCTGTCTCAGCTGCGATCCGGGGCGGTCGAGTTCTTCACCCTGTCGGGCCTGATCCTCGCGACCCTGGTCCCGGTCGCCAGCATCAGCGGCATCGGCTTCGCATTCAACGACTACGACGCCGTTTGGCGCGCCATGGATGGGGAGCTGGGCGCGCTGATCCGGACCGAGATCGCCCGCGGCAACCAGATCGTCGCCATGGAGCGCATCTGGGACAACGGCTTCCGGCAAATCACCACCAGCACGAAGCCGATCCTGACACCTGGCGACCTCGACGGCTTCAAGATGCGCGTGCCGGTCAGCCCGCTATGGACCAGCATGTTCAAGGCGTTCGGCAGCTCGCCGATCAGCGTGAATGCGTCCGAGATGTACTCCGCGCTACAGACTCACATCGCCGACGGGCAGGAGAACCCGCTGGCGCTGATCTGGAACAACAAGCTCTACGAGGTGCAGAAATACGCGGCCATGACCGGGCATATGTGGGACGGCTACTGGCCGCTGGTGAACCGCCGGGCCTGGATGGCGCTGCCGGCCGATGTGCGGGCGATCGCGGCGAAGCACCTGGACCAGGGCGCCCTGCTGCAGCGCGCCGACCTGGTTGCGCTCAACAGCAGCCTGCAGACGGACCTTGAGGGCAAGGGCATGGTGTTCAACCAGGTGGACAAGGCGGCCTTCCGCGAGAAGCTGAGCAGCGCCGGGTTCTACAAAGAATGGCGGGCCAAGTACGGCGAGGCCAACTGGGCAGTGCTGGCCCGCGCCTCCGGCCAGTTGTCCTGATGGAACCCTGCGATCTCGACGCAATGGAGGCGCGAAGGCTGATCGGCTGCAAGGGGCTGTCGGCCACGGAGCTGACCGAAAGCTGCATCGCCCGTGTGCTCGCCGTCGACCCGGCCGTAAACGCCATGGTGGCCCGCGACTTCGACCGCGCCCGCGCCGCCGCCAGGGCGTGCGACGCCGCCACGATGCGCGGGGATGCGCTCGGTCCCCTGCATGGCTTGCCGGTGGGCGTGAAGGACCTGGAGGACGTGGCGGGCCTTCGCACCACCTACGGCAGCGTGCTGTTCCGCGACCATGTGCCGGCCGATGACCAGCTGATCGTGCAGACGACCCGGCAGGCGGGTGCGGTCGTGCTGGGCAAGACCAACACGCCGGAGTGGGGGGCAGGGGCCAATACGCGGAACGCCGTGTATGGCGCGACGGGCAACCCGTTCGATCCCATGCGCTCCGCCGCCGGGTCGTCCGGAGGATCGGCGGTGGCGCTGGCGACCGGGATGGTGCCGCTCGCCACCGGGTCCGACATGGGCGGCTCGCTGCGCAACCCGGCCGCGTTCTGCGGCATCGTCGGCTTCCGGCCCACGCCGGGCTTGGTGCCCAGCGAGAAGCGGTTACTGGGTTGGGGCCCGCTCTCGGTCTTGGGGCCGATGGCGCGCACGGTGCCGGACCTGTGCCTGTTGCTGTCCTGCATGGTGTCGGACGACGCGCGCGACCCGCTGGCCACCACGGTTGCCGGGCAGACGGTGCGCCGGCCCGCGGACTTCGCCGTGCCCTGCACGGTGGACCTGGCTGGGCTGCGCGTGGCGCTCACGCCCGATTTCGGCTTCGCGCCGACCGAGGGCCAGATTGCGGAGGTTTTCACCGAGAAGACCGGCTGGTTCCGCCACGTCTTTGCCCAAGCCGAGGACACGTCGCCGGATTGCACGGGCACGGATGAGGTTTTCGAGGTCCTGCGCGCCACCGCAGCGCTCGCCAGCCACCATGACCGCATCAGGGACACGCCGGACGCGGTCGGTCCCAACGTGCACGCGGACGTGGCGTCGGGATTGCGGCTCAGCGCGCTCGACGTGGCGCGGGCGTTGCAGCATCAGACCGTGCTGTACCGGCGTTGGCTGCGGTTTTTCGACCGGTTCGACGTCATCCTGTCCCCCGCCGTCACCATCAGCCCGCGGCCGTGGTCGGAGCTGTTCCCTTCCAGCATCGACGGCGCGCCGACCCGGACCTATTTCCATTGGCTGGCGCTGGCCTATGCCGTGACGACGGTCGGCCATCCCGCGGTGTCGCTGCCGGTCGGGTTGGACCGCAACGGCATGCCGTTCGGCCTGCAGATCGTCGGTCGCCGCGGCGGCGACGCCCAGGTGCTGGCGGTCGCCGCCGCCCTGGAGCGCCTTTTGGCCGGCGACCCGCGCTCAGCCCGCCCGCTCCCAGACATCGCGGCGCTCACGTCCGCACCGCCGTTGCGCGACACGCCCGGCTTCCTTGGCTTCGGTTGAAAAGCCCGGGTCAACTCTGGCGCCGCGCGGTCCCGGCGGCTACACGCGGGCCGTTGGACCTGGCATGCTCGGCTCAACGCCATCTTAGGGTATTTGGGGAGACGCAACCATGAACCTGACCCGCCGTCTGTTGCTCGGTTCCTCCTTGGCAGCCGCCACGCCGCTGGTTGCGGCACGGGCGCAGGCCCCCGCAATCAAGATTGGCGTCCTGAATGACCAGTCGGGCCCGTATCGCGACAATACCGGCGCCGGGTCCGTAGCGTGCGCCCGGCAGGCGGTCGAGGAGTTCGGCGACCAGGGCTTCAAGGTCGAGCTGGTCTCGGCCGATCACCAGAACAAGCCGGACATCGGCGTCGCCATCGCGCGTCAGTGGATGGACCGGGACGGCGTGGACATGGTGCTGGACGTGCCCACGTCGTCCGTCGCGCTCGCCGTGGCGGCAGCGGTGCGGGAGCGCAACAAGGTGTTGGTGAACTCCGGCGGCGGCACCGCGGACCTGACGGGCGCGCAATGCACGCCGAATACGGTGCACTGGACCTACGACACCTACATGCTGGCCCGCTCCACCGCGTCCCAACTGGTGAAGCTCGGTGGCAACAAGTGGTTCTTCATCACCGCCGACTACGTGTTCGGCCAGCAGCTGGAGCGCGACGCGGCGGCGTTCGTGAAATCGAGCGGCGGGACGGTCGTCGGCCGGGCGGCCTATCCGTTTCCCGAGACGACGGACTTCTCCTCCTACTTGCTGCAGGCGCAGGCCAGCGGCGCCAATGTGATCGGTTTCGCCTCGGCCGGGAACGACACGGTGAACGGTGTCAAGCAGGCGCATGAGTTCGGTCTGGGCAAAACAATGAAGATGGCGGCGCTGCTGTGCCATCCGACCGACGTGGACGCGATCGGACCGGAGCTGGCGCAGGGCCTGTTCCTGACCTCGACGTTCTACTGGGACATGAACGACGGCACCCGCGCCTTCACCAGGCGCGTGCTGCCCCGCATGCCGCAGCGGCACCCGCCTAACATGATCCAGGCAGGCTGCTACGGCGGCACGCTGCACTACTTGAAGACGGTCGCCGCCATGGGGGCCGCCAAGGCCAAGCAGGACGGCGCCGCGACGGTTGCCGCCATGAAGGCGATGCCGACGATGGACGATGCCTTCGGCCCCGGCAGCATCCGTGCCGACGGCCGCGCCCTGTTTCCGGCCTATCTGTTCCAGGCGAAGCCGCCCGCCGACATCCACAGTCAGTGGGACCTGCTGACCCTGGTCGCCACCACGCCGGCCGACCAGGCGTGGCGCCCGCTCAGCGAGGGCGGCTGCAGCCTGGTGCGGGCATGATGACCGGGCCTGGGCCGGAGGCCGAATACCGCGCCCATCTGCGGGAGGGGCGTTTCATGATCCAGCGCAGCCGCTCCACCGGCGCCCACACGTTCTACCCGCGCATCGCCATTCCCGGCACCGGGGAGCAGGACCTGGAGTGGGTCGCGGCCAGCGGCCTCGCCACCGTGTATGCCATCACCGTCAACCGCACCCGGGACGGCGCCTACAACGTCGCCCTGGTGGACCTCGACGAGGGGCCGCGCATGATGACCCGCATCGACGGGGTCGAGACCGTGCCGATCGGCACACGGGTCCGTGCCCGCATCGTCGAGGAGGGCGGCGCGCCTTTGGTCGTGTTCACGCCGGAGCAACCGCTATGACGCATCCGCTTCGTGGCCGGGCGGCGGTCGTCGGCATCGGCTCGGCCGGCTGTGGCGCCGCGCCGGGCAGAACCGCAACCGAGCTGATGGCGGAGGCCGCGCTGGCCGCGATCGCCGACGCCGGGCTCGCATTGCACGAGATCGACGGCATCTTCGCCGCGACCAGCACGCACGCCTTCCCCACGCTGTCCGTCGCCGAGTACCTCGGGCTGCGGCCCCGCTATTTCGACGGCACCAACGTCGGCGGATCGAGCTTCGAGGCGCATTTGCTCAGCGCCACGCTGGCGCTCGATGCCGGGCTGTGTGACGCGGCGTTGATCTGCTACGGCAGCAACCAGCGCAGCGCCGGCGGACGCCTGGTCTCCATGAGCGAGCCGCAGCCGCATGAGGCCGCCTACAAGCCGCGCCACCCTATCACCGCCTATGCGCTCGCCGCGAGCCGGCACATGCACCAGTTCGGCACCACGCGCGCCATGCTGGCGGAGGTCGCGGTCGCCGCCCGCGCCTGGGCCAACCTGAACCCGGCCGCCTTCGCCCACGGCCCGCTCTCGATCGACGACGTTCTGGGCTCCCGTATGGTCAGCGACCCGCTCACCGTCGCCGATTGCTGCCTGGTGACGGATGGCGGCGGCGCCTGCGTGCTGGTGCGGGCCGACCGCGCCCGCGACCTGCGGCACAAGCCGGCATACTTGCTGGGCGCCGCGGGCGCTGGCTGGCACCGCGCGGTGATGTGCATGCCGGACCTCACGGTGACGGCCGCGACCGATAGCGGCCCCCGCGCCTACGCCATGGCGGGCGTGCTTCCGTCCGACGTGCGGCTGGCCATGCTGTACGACGCGTTCACGATCAACACGCTGCTGTTTCTCGAGGACCTCGGCTTCTGCCCCAAAGGCGAGGGCGGACCGTTCGTCCAGGGCGGTGCCATCGCGCCCGGCGGGCGGCTTGCGGTCAACACCAACGGTGGCGGCCTGTCGTGCGTGCATCCCGGCATGTATGGCATGTTCCTGATCCTGGAGGCGGTGACGCAACTGCGCGGCGACGCCGGCGAGCGACAGGTGCCGGACCTCGACGTGGCGCTGGTGCACGGCAATGGCGGCACGCTGTCCAGCCAATGCACGGCCCTGCTGGGCACGGCGGCCTCGCTTTGAGCTCCCGGTTCTCCAGTCTGGACAGCATGCTCCGGCCCCGCAGCGTCGCCGTGCTGGGGGCCAGCAACGACCCTACCCGCATCGGCGGCCGGCCGATCTCCTACATGCTGGCCCAGGGTTTCGCCGGGACGATCCTGCCGGTGAACCCGAACCGAGCGGAGGTGCAGGGTCTGCCGGCCTACGCCAGCGTCGCGGACCTGCCCGTCGTGCCGGATACCGCCATCGTCGCCGTGCCCGCCGAGCTTGCAGTGCAGGCCGTGGACGACCTCGGAACCCGCGGCGTGCGGTCGGCGATCGTGTTCACCGCCGGGTTCGCCGAAATGGACGAGGCGGGCCGCCTGGCGCAGGACCGCATGCTGGCGGCTGCGGGACGGCATGGCATGCGCCTGCTGGGGCCCAACTGCCTCGGCCTGTTCAACGCGCATATCGGTTTTTACCCGATCTTCTCCAGCTCGTTCGAGAATGGCTGGCCGCGGCCCGGCCGCATCGGCATCGCCAGCCAGAGCGGCGCCTATGGGACCCACATGTTCGCCACCGCGCGCAACCGCAACATCGGCACGCCGATCTGCGTCACCACGGGGAACGAGGGCGACGTCACCATCGGCGACGTGATCGGCTGGCTGGCCGAGGACCCCGACACCGACGTCATCGCCGCCTACGCCGAAGGCATTCGCGAGGCGGACAGCTTCCTCGCCGCCCTTGCCGCCGCCCGCGCCGCCCGCAAGCCCGTCGTCATGATGAAGGTCGGCACCAGCACGCTCGGCGCACACGCGGCGCAGTCCCATACGGCGTCGATCGCCGGCAACGACGCGGTGACCGACGCGGTGCTGGCAGAGTTCGGCGTCGTCCGCGCCCGCACGACCGAGGAGATGCTGGACATCGCGCTCACCGCGACCCGGCGCATCTACCCGGCCCGCAACACGCTGGGCGTCATCACCATCAGCGGCGGCGCCGGCGTATTGATCTCGGACGCGGCCGAGGCACTGGGACTGCCGATGCCCGAGATGCCGGCGGACGCGCAGGCACGCCTCAAGGCCATGCTGCCCTTCGCGGCGCCGCGCAACCCCGTGGACTGCACTGCGCAGGCGTTCAACGACATGAGCCTGATCGGCCGCTTCACCGACTCGATGGTCGAGGACGGCGGCTACACCTCGGTGCTCGCCTTTTTCACCCAGGTCGGCGGCGCCGCCAGCATCGCGCCGAAACTGCGCGAACAGCTCAATGCCTCCAAGGCGCGGCACCCGGACCGGCTGTTCGTGCTGTCGGTCGTGGCCCCGCCCGAACGCATCCGCGAATACGAGGACGATGGCTTCGCGGTGTTCGAGGACCCGACCCGCGCGACCGTCGCCATCCACGCCATGGGCCGCTTCGGGGAGGCCTTTTCAAAGGCGGCCGATCTGCCGCCGCTCCCGGTTCCGGCTGTGGGGCTGCCGCTTACCAACCCCTCCGAAGCCGCCGCCAAGCGCATCCTGACCCAGGCCGGCATCCCCGCGGCGCCCGAGGCCGATTGCGCGACCGTGGATGCCGCGGTCGCGGCGGCAGAGCGCTTCGGCTATCCCGTAGTGCTCAAGATCCTGTCGCCCGACATCGTGCATAAGTCGGAGATCGGCGGCGTGATCCTGGGCGTGCGCGGCGCGGATGCGGTGCGGGCCGGCTTCGCCACATTGCTCGACCGGGCCGGGACCGCCATGCCGGAGGCGCGGTTGGAGGGCATCCTGGTCGCCAAGCAGCTGCGCGGCGGCGTCGAGTGCATCCTGGGCATCCAGCGTGACCCGGTGTTCGGTCCCGTCGCCATGTTCGGCCTGGGCGGCATATTCGTCGAGGTGCTGCGGGACGTGGCCCTGCACCGCTGCCCCCTTGGCCCCGATGTGGCCGAGCGCATGATCCGCTCCATCCGCGCCGCCCCGGTCCTGCTCGGCGTGCGCGGCCGGCCGGCGGCGGATATCGGCGCCCTCGCGGCCATGCTGTCCCGCCTCTCCGTCTTCGCGCATCAGGCCGGGCCACGGCTGCGCTCCATCGACCTGAACCCGGTGTTCGCCATGCCGGACGGGGAGGGCGCCTATGCCGCCGACGCCGTCATCGAGCTTGGCGACGCGCCATGATCGACAAGCGCGTGCAATCCATGGCCGACGCGATGGCCGGCATCCCGGACGGGGCCACGGTGCTGATCGGTGGCTTCGGCGCGGTGGGCCAGCCGAATGCGCTGCTGGAGGGCCTGATCGAGCAGGGCGCCCGCGACCTGGTTTGCGTCGCCAACAACGCAGGCACCGGACACACCGGGCTGGACCGGCTTATGGAGCTGGGCCGGGTGCGCCGCATGGTGTGCAGCTTTCCGCGCAGCGTTGGGTCGGTGGTGTTCGAGGAGCTGTATCGCGCCGGCAAGATCGAGCTGGAGATCGTGCCGCAGGGCACGCTGGCCGAACGGATGCGCGCGGCCGGGGCGGGCATCCCGGCGTTCTATACCGCGACCGCCGCCGGCACGCAGCTTGCCCGCGGCAAGGAGGAGCGGGAGATCGGCGGCCGTACGTACGTGCTCGAACATGCGCTGCCCGGCGACGTTGCGTTGGTGGAAGCCTGGCAGGCCGACCGCTGGGGCAACCTCACCTTCCGCAGCAGCGGCCGGAACTTCAATCCCGTGATGGCGATGGCGGGCAAGCTCACGGTCGTGCAAAGCCAGCACATGGTCGAGCTGGGCGAACTCGACCCCGAGGGCATCGCCACCCCGGGCATCTTCGTCGATCGCGTGCTGCATCTGCCCTGCGGCGACCCCGTCAGCTAGGAAGAAGAATGCAACCACTCAGCCGTTCCGCAATGGCCGCCCGCGTGGCGCGGGACATCCCCGAGGGCTGGTACGTGAACCTCGGCATCGGCATTCCCACCATGGTCGCGGACCATGTGGGCGCCGACCGCGAGGTGATTTTCCATAGCGAGAACGGCGTGCTGGGCATGGGCCCGGCTCCCGCGCCGGATCAGGTCGATCCCTGGCTGATCAACGCCGGCAAGCAGCACGTGACCCTGCTGCGGGGCGGCGCCTATGTGCATCACGCCGACAGCTTCGCGATGATCCGCGGCGGCCACCTGGATCTGTGCGTGCTCGGCGCGTTCGAGGTCGCAGAGAACGGCGACATCGCAAATTGGGCCACCAGCGAGAATGACACCGCGCCCGCGGTCGGCGGCGCCATGGACCTCGCGGTGGGTGCCAAGCGCCTGTGGGCCGTGATGGAGCATACGACCAAGGACGGCCGTCCCCGCCTGATGCGCCGCTGCGGCTATCCGCTGACGGCGCCGGGGGCGGTCGCGCGGGTGTACACCAACCTGGCCGTGCTCGATGTGACGCCGCGCGGCTTCGCGGTGATCGAGATGGCGCCCGGCATCTCGCACGCGGAGCTGCAGGCCAAGACGGCGGCGGAGCTGATCCCATGCTGACCGAATCCCGCGACGGCGCGACCGCAGTCCTGACGCTCGACTACCCGGAGCGGCGCAATGCGCTGGCGATGCCGATGCGCGAGCGCCTGGTGGATGCGCTGGAGGCGATCGAGGCCGACCGGGACCTGCGTGCCGTCGTCATCACCGGCGCTGGCGGCACCTTCAGCGCCGGCGGCGACATCAGCGGCATGAACGTGACCGACCTGGCAGCCGGGCGGGAGCGGTTCCGCCTGACGCACCGGCTGGTGCGGCTGCTGATCAAGGGCAGCAAGCCGGTCATCGCCGCGGTCGAGGGCTGGTGCGTCGGCGCTGGGCTTTCGGTCGCGATGTGCTGCGACACCGTGGTGGCGGCGGATGACGCGAGGTTCGCGGCCGGGTTCGGCAAGATCGGCCTGGTCGCGGATTTAGGCCTGCTGCACACCCTGCCGGCCCGCATCGGTCAGGGCCGGGCGCGGCAGGTTTTCCTATACGGCGAACAGATCGACGCCGCGCGCGCCGAGCGCATCGGCATGATCGACCATGTGGTGCCGCCCGGCACGGCACTGGAGGCCGCGATGGCCCGCGCCGCCCTGTTTCATGCTGCCGCACCGTTGCCCGTCGCCATGTCGAAGCAGTACCTCGCCGCCGGGCTGGATGCGGCGCTGGAATGGGAGCGGGACACGCAATCGATGCTGTTCCTGACCTCCGACCACGCCGAGGGCAAAGCGGCCTTCCTGGGCAAACGCACCCCCAGCTTCAACGGCACCTGAAGCTACCTGGAAAGGTTGGGCGTCACCGAGTCGGTGCCCGGGCCGCCCCCGTCGCGCGTGGTGTTGTTCGGCTCGTTCCCGGTCCGCGCGCCAGTGGGAACGGAGCTGAACGGAGCGGATGTGTCCGGCGCGGTGATGCCGCCAGCCCGGTCCGCCGGAGTCACGTTCTGGGGCAGGTTGCCCGGCACGGGCGCTGCGGTCCACACCTTCTTCTCTGTCTGCGCCAATGCGGCACCCGACAGCAGGCAGGAAGCAAGTATTGCAATCGGCAGTCGCATGGTGGTTCCCCTTCTGCGCCCGCAACGCTTCCTCCCATCCGGAGGTTGCTAATGGATCTCGGGCTCCACCGTGGGAGCCGTGCCCTCCAGCACCGCATAGTCGCAGCCCTCGTTCGCCTGCCGCACCTGCTGGCTGTGCAGCAGGCCGAAACCGCGGGCGTAGTGCGGCGGGGGCGGAGTCCAGGCCGCCCGGCGCACGGCCAGCTCCGCATCCGGCACGTCCAGGCTGATCCGCCGGGCCGCCACGTCGAGCGTGATCAAGTCGCCCGTCCGCACCAGCGCCAGCGGGCCTCCCACCGCGCTCTCCGGCGCCACGTGCAGCACGCAGGTGCCATAGCTCGTGCCCGACATGCGGCTGTCGCTGATCCGCACCATGTCCCGCACGCCCTGCCGCAGCAGCTTCTTCGGCAACGGGAGCATCCCCCATTCCGGCATCCCCGGCGCACCGATCGGCCCAGCGCTCCGCAGCACCAGCACGCTGTCCGCCGTTACCGGCAGCGCATCGTCGTCGATGCGTGCCGCCATGTCGTTATAGTCGTCGAACACCACGGCCGGCCCGGTATGGCGCAGCAGGCGCGGGTCGGCCGCGCTGTGCTTGATGACGGCCCCATCCGGCGCCAGGTTGCCGCGCAGCACCGCGACGCCGCCCTCGGCCTTCAGCGCGCGGTCCAGCGGCAGGATCACCTCGTCGTTCAGCACCCGGGCCCCCGCGATGCCTTCTCCCAGCGTCATGCCGGCCACCGTGCGGCACTCCAGGTCCAGCAGAGGCCCGAGCCGCGCCATCAGCGCCCGCAGGCCGCCGGCATAGTGGAAATCCTCCATCAGATACTTGCCCGATGGCCGGATGTTGGCGATCAGCGGCGTCTGCCGGCTCAACAGGTCGAACCGGTCCAGGTCCAGTCCCACCCCAGCCCGGCGCGCCATGGCGATCAGGTGCACGATGCTGTTCGTGCTGCCGCCCAGCGCCATCGCGACGCGCACTGCGTTGTCGAAGCTCGCGGCGGTCAGCAACTGGCTCGGCCGCTGGTCCTCCCACACCAGGTTGACGATGCGCCGGCCGCACGCGGTCGCCATGCGCGCGTGGTTGCTGTCCGGCGCCGGGATGCTGCTGCTGCCCGGCAGCGCCAGGCCCAGCGCCTCCACTGCCGACGTCATGGTGCTGGCGGTGCCCATCGTCATGCAGGTGCCCCAGGACCGGGCGATGCCGTCCTCCACGCCCTGCCAGTCCTGCTCGGTGATGGTGCCGGCCCGCAGCTCGTCCCAGAACTTCCAGGTGTCGCTGCCGGAGCCCAGCGTATGGCCGTTCCAGTGCCCGCGCAGCATCGGCCCGGCCGGCATGAAGATGCACGGCAGGTCCATCGACAGCGCGCCCATCACCATGGCCGGCGTCGTCTTGTCGCACCCGCCCATCAGCACGAGGCCGTCGAACGGCTGCGACCGCGCGATCTCCTCGACCTCCATCGCCAGCAGGTTGCGATACAGCATGGTCGTCGGCTTCATGAAGTTCTCCGGCAGCGCCAGCGCCGGGATTTCGAGCGGGAAGCCGCCCGCCTGCCAGACGCCGCGCTTCACCTCCTCGGCCCGTATCCTGAAATGCTGGTGGCAGGGGTTGAGGTCGGACCAGGTATTGAGGACGCCGATGACCGGCTTGCCTTTCCAGTCGGCCTCGGCGTAGCCCATCTGCTTGGTCCGGCTGCGATGGCCAAAGCTGCGCAGGTCGGCCACCCCGTACCAGCGGTGGCTGCGTAGCTGCTCCGGCGTCTTGCGTGCCATGCGTCTCTCCATGTTCCCGCCAGCGTGCGCCGGGTGCGGCGTGCGGGCAAGCTGCGCCGCTGGGTGAGGAGTAGGGCGTCGATGCCGCTACGGGTTCCGGTTGTGGTAGTGGCGGCGCTGTTCCAGACTTGGCGCCGGTCGCACTGGTGCGTACTTTGGGCCAGATCGGGATGCCGTTTACGTTGTTCAACCGGCTCTATCTTAAGGAGGCGTTACGACGCACCGACATCGCTGTGTTGATGCTGATCGTGTTTGGGGTTGTGCTGGTCTTGCCATTGCATTGATCAGCAGCGCCGCCTTGCGCCTGCCAGGCCATGGTCGCCAACTGCTTAGCATTCTCGCCGCGATAGGAGGCAAAGCGCGTGTCACAGATTTTGATCGTCGGCGCCGGACCTGTTGGCCTCACCATGGCGGCCGAGTTGGCGCGGTATGGCCTTCAAGTCCGTATTATCGACCGCAGCTCCCATGCAACTGAGACCTCCAATGCGCTCGTCCTATGGACCCGCACGCTTGAGCTCATGGACCGGATGGGCTGCACGCCGGCCTTTCTGGAAGCCGGGCTCCGCGCCCACGGGGCATCCATCCGCAGCGGCGAGACTATACTGGGCCACATTGGCTTCGATGACATCGCGAGCTCATACAACTTCGCCTTGATGCTCCCGCAGCGGGACACGGAGCGCCTCATGGCCGCGCACCTCCATACGCTCGGCGTCGCGGTCGAACGGCGGGTGGAGCTGGTGAGTTTCGTCGAGGCGGCGGATCACGTCGAAGCGCGGTTGAGCCACGCCGACGGGCGGGAGGAGACGATCGCGACGCCCTGGCTGATCGGCTGCGACGGCGCCCACAGCACGGTGCGGCACGGGCTCGGCATCGAATTCCATGGCTCGGCGCAGGGAGATGATTGGATGCTCGCCGACGTCCGTCTCGAAGGGGATGGCACGCCGCCCGCGGACGAAATAGCCGCCTACCTCCATCGGGAGGGCCCATTCGTCGTTTTCCCGATCCCAGGCGGACGGGCGCGCGTCATCGCGACAGTCGGCAAAACGGACCCGGCGCACCCGAGGCCGAATCCGACGCTTGCCGACGTTCAAGCTATGGCGGATGGTCGCACCGGCGGCGGCTTCCGCGTGGTCGATCCCGTCTGGCTCGCCAATTTCCGCATCAACGAACGCAAGGTCTCCGACTACCGGCGGGGGCGCATCTTCCTAGCGGGGGATGCCGCGCATATCCACAGCCCGGCCGGCGGCCAAGGCATGAACACCGGCATGCAGGACGCCATCAATCTCGCCTGGAAGCTGGCGATGGCGATGCGGGGCGACGCCGCCGCAATCCTGCTCGACAGCTACAGCCCTGAGCGGAATGCCGTCGGCGAGATGGTGCTGCGCAATGCCGCCCGGCTGACGGATGTCGCAACGCTCGCCCATCCGGCAGCGCAGGCGGCCCGCAACCTCGCCCTTCGCTTTCTGCTCGGCCTTCATGCTGTGCAGGACCGGATAGCCAGGACGATGAGCGAGATCGAGATCGCCTATGCGGACAGCCCGCTGTCCGGGGGCCGAAAAGCGGGTGCACGATGGGCGCCAGAACAATATGCCGGTCCGCCACCGGGGTTCGGAACCCCTCCGCGCTTCGTACTTTTCGCCGCCGACATGGAGAAAGGCGCCGCCCTCGCCGCACGCTTCCCTACACTGCTGGAATCGAAGCCGCGACCGTCGCCCAACTCCCAAAATCTGTTTATTGTCCGGCCTGACGGCTACGTCGGCCTTTCTGCCGACAGCGCCGCATGGGATAGGGCGGAGAGCTACCTCAAGCGACTGGCGCCCTAAAGACGGTCTCCCGTCCCGACCGAAGATTGGAGTCGTCAACCCGGCGCTCGAAAAAGCCAGCCGCGCTCCGCCACCATCATAACCGCCGGCTAGATGTTGCTGGACGGCGCCAGCGGCATCACCGACGCGTCTGCGATCCGCACCGCCAGTTCAGACGAACAGGTCCGGGCGGCCTATGCGTAAGGCAGAATACGATTTCTGTTGTCGATCCACCCCAGTAGGCCGAACGTGGATCGATCGACCCCGCGTATCCGAGGGTCGGCCTAAAGGGAGAAGAAAATGTTGCTGCGACGTACCGCGATGTTCACCCTCTCGCTCGGGCTTCTCGCGCCCGCGATGGCCGCAGCCGCCGGTTCAGACGAACAGGTCCGGGCGGCCTATGCGGCCTGGGATGCAGCCTTCGGCAAGAGCGACGCCAAGTCGATCGGCGCCATGTATACGGATGACGCACTCTTCCTCCCGCCGACCCACGACGTCTTGAGAGGGCCCGCTGCGGTTGAGAAGTTCTTCGCCGGCCTGTTCGCGGCCGGGGTGACGGGGCACAAGCTCGAGCTTATCGAGGCCCAGGGCACGCCCGATCTGGTCGTGGCAGCCGCGAAGTGGTCGGCCCGAGGCAAGGACGGGCCGATCGGCGGTGTCGCGACGCACGAGTTCAGCCGGCAGGCCGGTGGCAACCTCAAACTCAGGCTTCACACATTCAACTGACCCGCTCTACCCAGGACCGCCGCACCGTTTAAGAAAACGACGGCGGTCCAGCCGTCGTGTTAAACGACCGCTTTGGGCTCAAGCTGTGTGAAAACGTCGTGTCATAACAATAACAAGGGTTTCAATCGCTAATCAGGCGGGTTGGCTGGAAGCCATATGTTAGCGTGATACCGGCGCGCCGGTAGTTTTGTATGCAGTTGGGTGCCGCGACCACGTTTTCGCACAGCCTCGGTCGAGAGCAGCCTTTGAAAATACTGGCTGGCAATCGTCAGGCCCGCGCACAAGTAAAGTCGGCCGCACGCTCGGCCACCATCATCACCGCCGGCTGGATGTTGCTGGACGGCACAAGCGGCATCACGGACGCGTCTGCGATCCGCAGCCCGTCGATCCCGCGCACCCGCAGCTCCGGGTCGACCACCGCACCGGCGTCGCTGCCCATCCGGCAGGTGCCGCAGGGGTGATAGACCGTCGTGCCGGAGCCGCGGATGTAGTCCAGCATGGCGTCGTCCGACGTGACATCGGGTGGCGGCGCCAGCTCATCTAGCACCAGGTCGCTGAACGGCGCTGTGCGGCCCAGGGTGCGGGCAATGCGCGCCGCCGCGACTATCACGTGCTGGTCGCCCGGCGCCGAAAGATAGTTGGCGCGGATCACCGGCCTGTCGTCGGGATCGGCGCTGCGGAGAAGCAGCTCGCCGCGGCTATCGGGGCGGCACTGGCCGAAGTTGAACATGAAACCCGGGTGCTTCGGCAGCACGTAGCCGCCGCCGGGCGAGAGGCTGAAATTGATGAACTGGAACTGCACCTCGGCCTCCTCCGCGTCCGGGGTCACGCGGGCGAACAAGGTGGCCTCGGTCGCGCCCACCGCCATCGGGCCGGTGCGGCGCAGCGCGTAGCGGGCGGCCATGCCGGCCGTGCGCAGGCGGCTCGCGGTGATCTCGTTCAGCGTGCCGGCCGGGCGGGTGCGGAAGCCAAAGCGGGCGATGAAATGGTCCTGCAGGTTCTGCCCGACGCCGGGCCGGTGCAGCGCGACCGGAAGGCCCAGAGCCTGCAACGCCGCGCCGTCGCCGATGCCGGACAGCATCAGCAGCTTCGGCGTGGCGATCGCGCCGGTGCAGACCACGATTTCTCGATGGGCCCGCATCTCGGCGATCGAGCCATCGGCGCGACGGACCACGCAGCCCACCGCGCGTCCACCCTCGATCAGCAGGCGTTGCGCGGTGATGCCGGTCAGCACCTGCAGGTTCGGACGGCGGCGGGCCGGACGCAGGTAGGCCTGCGCCGTGCTGACCCGGCGGCCGTTGCGCACGTTCATCTGAATCGGCGCCACGCCCTCGATTGCGCCGTCGTTGATGTCGCGGTGCCGGGGAAAGCCCATGGCCTCGCACGCCGCGATGAAGGCGGCGGCGCCGGGCGACAGGCCGCGGGGCTCGCCGACGGAGATCGGGCCTTCGGTGCCGCGGGTGGCGCCGGGCGCGCCGGTCCAGCGCTCGATGCGGCGGAAGACCGGCAGCACGTCGGCATGCGACCAGCCACGCGCGCCGGCCTGCGCCCAGCGGTCATAGTCGTGCGGCGAGCCACGGAGGAACACTAGGCCATTGATCGATCCCGACCCGCCCAGCACCCGGCCGCGCGGCCAGGCGATGCTGCGGTTGTTAAGCTCGGCCTCCGGCTCGGTGGCGAAGCGCCAGTCGTACTTGCCGCTGGCGAACAGGCGGGCATAGCCGGCGGGGATGTGAATCCAGAGGTCGCGGTCCTCCGGCCCGGCTTCCAGCAGGGTCACGCGGCAGGCCGGGTCCTCCGACAAGCGCGCTGCCAGGATGCAGCCGGCGGTGCCGCCGCCGATGATCAGGTAGTCCGGTGTTTCGGTCAGGGTGCCGGCCTGCCCGGTTGTGGCTGCAATCCTAGCGGCGGTTATGACGAGCCGATCTGTTTCGCCGGGCCGCCGATCTGCTGCTGGCGCAGTGCGGCCAGGCGGTCGGCAAGGTTCGTGGGCGCCGGCAGCTTGCCCTGGACCTGGGCCAGCGCCATCGCAATGTTCGGGTCGTCCTGCTCCGGCCGGGTCGGCGCCAGCAGCTTGGCCTTGGCGTTCGCGGCCTCCGCCGACGCCAGGTTGTGCGCCGCGTTGTCCTGCATCGCCTTCAGCGCGACACTCAGCCCGTTGGTGGCGCCCGACAGCCCGGCTGCCTGACGCGCCGCCTCCGCCCGCTGCTGCGCCATGTCGCGCTGCTGCTCGGCCCGGCTCATGTCGCGCTGCGCGCGGTTCAGGTCGTCCCGCGCGGACTTCAGCTTCTGCCCCGCCTGCTGATAGGTGTTCTCGAGCGAATGCAGGAACTCCCCGGCATCCGTCGCGTCCTGCTTCTCGCGGGCGATGTCGGCGGTCATGCCTTCCAGCATGGCAATGAGCGTGGCAAGGCTGCGCTCCAGCTCGGACTTGCGGGCGGCATCGGTCTCCGTATCCATGCGGTGCTGGATTTGCTCGGCGGCGGCCATGCGCTGCTGCGACAGCGTCTGGATGGCGTCGGCCTCCCGCTTCTCCTTGTCGAACGCCATGCGTGCCTCGGCGACCTGACGCCCCAGCACGTCCAGGTGCTGCTCCATGGTGCGCAGCTCGGCCTCGGTCGCGGATTTCGGGTCCCAACGCACAATCGCCTCGACGGCGCTGTTCACGGCCTGATCGCTCTTTACGCTAACCAGGTTGCGGATGAATGAATACATGGCAGTCTCCCGTTTTGAGAAAGTTACCCGGCCATCGCGCCGGCGTTGAGCAGCGCCACCGCGATCTGGATGCCGACCAGCACCAGGGCCGCCGCGACGTTGCCCGCCTCGATCATCGCCCGCAGCCCGCGTATCGCCGCGGTCGCGGCGACGAAGGTCGCAAGCTGGATCACCAGCGCCACCAGCCCCCAGAGCACGATGTCCAGCACCACGCCGCTGGACGCCAGGGTCGCCGCCAGCGGCAGGGCGAGCGCCACCAGCGTTCCGGCCACCACGATGCCGGCGGCCACGTTGCCCTCCCGCACCAGGCGCCACTCGTTGAACGGCGTCAGCGCCATGTAGCAGGCCATGCCGATGCCCAGCAACGCGAGCGTCGCGGCGAGTTGTCCGATGAGGACGGGCAGGCCTTGCTGCAACGTGGCGAGGATGCTCTGCATGGGGCCCTATGCGAGTTGAAGCGTGACGGGGTTGATGTCGATGCCGGCCCGGATCTCGACCCAGGCGCGGCCGGCATCCAGCAGGGCAGCGACCATGATGTACTCGGTGGCGGGCGCCGGGTCGGGGCTGCCGGTGGGGGCGGCGTAGAGCATGGCTTGGCTCTGCACTGTGCGGCTGCCGGACAGGCTCTCGATCGTCTCGGTCAGGGCACGGGGCGACACGCGGCGGTCACCGGGCGCCCACACGCGGGCATAGGTCTTGCCGTCTTTGGTCTGGAACTCGGGCCAGCCGATCATGCCCTCGTTCGGGTCGAGCCAGGCGCCCCACTCGCCGGGGTCGGCTGGGGTGATCTCGTCGATCGTGCCGAACAGCCGGCATTCGTCGGGGTCGCCGGCAGCGTCGAGATGCAGCTGCACCAGGCTGCGCCCATCGGGCAGATAGAGCCGCACCAGCTGCGTGTTGCCGGACACCACGCGGCCGACCGCGCTCACGCTGATCTGGCCGCTGCCCTCGGGTTGCGGCAGCTTGATGCTGCTGCCCGCCAGGATGAACGGCGTGGGGTCGAGCGCCAGCGTCATGCCGACGCGGAACTTCGACGGCGTGTAGCCTTCGCCCGACAGCTTGTGCCGGAGCAGGTTCCCGGCGCTTTGCAGGGCGTTCGTAGGCGGGGAGCTCACCGATAGTCCTCCGGCTGATCCGCTGGTCGGGCGGCGTTGATAGGCGAGGTAGGCGATGCCGCCGCCGCCCGCCAGCAACACGGCCCAGACCCAGCCCGAACCGCCGCCCGGGTTCGGCACGCCCGGCGTTCGCTGCGGCGGCGCCTTCGCGACCTCGGCCGGAATGTCGGGCGGCAGCGCGCCGGGCGTGCGGGGCTGGCTGTCGCGCTCGGCCAACTGCCGGTCCAGATCGTCCAGCTTGCCACGCAGCTCGGCGTTGTCCTGGGCTTGCCGGTCCGCCTCGGCGCGCCATTGCTGGTAGCCGGGATCGTACTGGTTGTTGTGGAAGAACTCGCCCGACCCAGCCCGCCCGAGGTTGCTCAGCATCGCGCCGAGGAACAGCCCATCCCACACGCCGAAGCTGCGGTTTCCGCCAAAATAGCCCGGCGACGGGGCGGACCAACCGCGGTTGCTGAACCAGCCGGAGCGGTCGGGCCCATACTGGCGCGGTGCGTATTGCGGATAGGAGGACTGAGGTGCGGCCGTGCTTGGCACATACTCGCGCTGGCGCCGGGCATTGTCCTGTTGCGTGCGGAAGCTATTGAATGCGGCGCCGGAGCGGTCTTGGGAAAAGCTGCGGTCCCCCGCCGATGGCGGTGGCGTCCAGGTCGGGCCCGAGGTGGATGGGGATGGCCGGCTGTAGCCGCCGCTGCTGCCAAACGACGGTGTCCGGGACGCGCCCCCGCCGCCGAAGGAGGGTGTGCGGCTGAACCCGCCGGGCCGCGAATAGCCGCCGCTCGCCCGGGCAAAACCGTCCGCCGGCACCGCCAGGCATGCAAGCACCGTAAGCAGGACGGCGGACCAAGACCGGAGGCATCTGGGACGGAGATTCGGCACGGCGCTGTCTATCCTCCCACGGAGCCGCCGCGATAACCCCAGAATGACACAGGGCTTCCCGTCTGTCGCGGGGGGTGCATGATGGCAGAATACGGCGAGGACGATCAGCATGTGGCAGGCCAGCAGCTTCTACCCGGACCCGGCGGTGCAAAGCCTGCACCCGAGCTTTGATAAGTACCGCCTCGCGCTGGCCGCTGTCGAGCGCCTGGCCACTGGGCTGCGCTGGGCCGAGGGCCCCGTCTGGTTCGGTGACGCCCGGCATTTGCTGGTCAGCGACATCCCGAACAACCGCATCCTGAAATGGGAGGAGGAGACCGGCGCCGTCAGCGTGTTCCGCCGTCCGTCCGACTTTGCCAACGGCAACACCCGGGACCGCCAGGGCCGCCTGGTCACCTGCGAGCACGGCGCCCGCCGGGTGACGCGGACCGAGCATGACGGCGCCATCACCGTGCTGATGGACCGGTTCGAGGGCAAGCGCCTGAACTCGCCCAACGACGTCGTCGTGAAGTCGGACGGCTCGATCTGGTTCACCGACCCGCCGTTCGGCCTGCTGAGCGACTACGAGGGCGCGCGGGCGGAGCAGGAGCTGCCGGGCAGCGTTTATCGCCTCGATCCCGCGACAGGGCAGGCGATGGTGCTGGAGGACACGATGGCAGGACCCAACGGCCTCGCGTTCTCCCCGGATGAATGCGTGCTGTATGTGGTCGAGAGCCGGGCCAGCCCGCGCAACATCCTGGCGTACGACGTGACAGATGACGGGACGCGGATCAGCGGACGGCGGGTGCTGATCGACGCCGGGCCCGGCACGCCCGACGGCTTCCGCCTGGACGAGGACGGCAACCTGTGGTGCGGCTGGGGCATGGGCAAGCCGGAGCTGGACGGGGTGATGGTGTTCTCGGCCCAAGGCGAGCCGATCGGCCGCATTCAGCTTCCCGAGCGTTGCGCCAACCTGTGCTTCGGCGGCCGCAAGCGGAACCGGCTGCTCATGGCGGCGAGCCAGTCGATCTATGCGTTGTACGTCAACACGCGGGGGGCGCCGTGAAGCGGAACACCGTGGTGGAGGCGAACTCCTCCCCGGGGCGCAGCACCGTGCTTGGAAACTCCGGCTGGTTCGGGCTGTCCGGGAAATGCTGGGTTTCGAAGCACACGGCGTCGCCCTGGCGATAGCTGCGTCCGCTGGGCCCGGCTAACGCGCCGGTCAGCTTGTTGGCGGTATAAACCTGCACGCCGGGCTGGGTGGTCAGCACCTCGAGCGTCCGGCCGCTCATGGGGTCATGCAGGCGGGCGGCGGGGCGCAGGCCGGGGCCGGGGCCGGGCCGCAGGACCCAGGTGTGGTCGTAGCCGAGGCTGCGCAGAATCTGCTCGTCCGGCTGCCGGATGCGGCTGCCGATCGGGGTGGATGCGCGGAAGTCGAACGGCGTGCCGGCGACGGGCCGGACCTCCCCGGTCGGGATCGAGGTGGCGGTGACCGGCAGGAAGGCGTCGGCGTCCACTTGCAGCAGGTGATCGAGGACGCTGCCGCTGCCCTCGCCCGTCAGGTTGAAATAGCTGTGGTTCGTAAGGTTCAGCACGGTCGGCCGGTCGGTCCGGGCCCGGTAGTCGATGCGAAGGTCGGGGCCGTCCACCGTGTAGGTGACCCGGACGTGCAGGGTGCCGGGATAGCCCTCGTCGCCGTCCACACTGACCAGGCCGAGCGTGACGTGGCGGTCGCTGCTCTTCTCCAAGGTCCAAATCCGCTTGCCAAAGCCGTTGGGACCGCCATGCAGCGAATTCGGCCCGTCATTGCAGATCAGCTGATATTCGACTCCGTCCAGAACGAAGCGACCCCCGGCGATCCGGTTGGCGAACCGGCCTGGCAACGCGCCGAAATACGGGCTGCGGTGCATGTAGCCGTCCAGGCTGTCCAGTCCGAGCACGACATTGGCCGTCTGCCCCGTCCGGTCCGGCACCTCGACGCGCTCGATGACGCCGCCGAAGGTCAGCACGCCGATGTGCAGCGCCGGACCGCCCAAGGTGATGCGATGGACGTCCGCGCCATCGCCGGTAGGGCCGTAAAGGGTGACTGTCATGGCGATAGCAACGACCGGGCGGCCCCGGCGTTCCGGCCGGACGGCCATGCAGAACCGGAATTGGCCGAATAGGGCCATCGCAGGTAGCCTCATCCCATGTTAGCAACCGAGACCGCGACCACCGGGGACCGCCGCGCCAGGGCGAACGTGATGCGGCTTGCGGCGGCGCAGGCGCTGGCGGGGGCCAATGCGTCCGTGGTCTTTGCGACCGGCGCCATCATCGGCAGCACCCTGTCGCCCGACCCGGCGCTGTCCACGGTGCCCATCAGCGTGTTCGTGGTCGGCATGGCGGCCGGCACCTTGCCGGTCGGATGGCTGTCCCGCAGCTATGGCCGCCGGACGGCATTCATCGTGGGCAGCGGCTGTGGCGCGACCGCCGGGCTGCTGGGCGCGCTGGCGTTGCTGGTGCAGTCTTTCCCGCTCTATTGCCTGGCGACGCTGTTCGCCGGGTTCTATGCGTCGGCCGTGCAGTCCTTCCGGTTCGCGGCCGCGGATGGCGCGAGCCCTGGGTTCCGGCCCAAGGCGCTGTCCTGGGTCATGGCTGGAGGTGTGTTCGCGGGCGTTCTGGGGCCGCAGCTTGTCACCTGGACCATGAATTTGTGGTCGCCCAACCTGTTTGTCGTGAGCTACCTGGCGCAGGCCGTGGTGGCGCTCGTGGCTATGGCCGTGCTCTCGGGCGTGGACCTGCCACGGCCCGCGCCGGCGGACCTGGCGCGCGGGCGCCCGCTGCTGGGCATTATCCGCCAGCCGCGCTTCATCGTCGCGGTGGTTTGCGGGGTGGTCAGCTACACGTTGATGAACCTGGTCATGACCTCGGCTCCGCTGGCGATGCGGATGTGCGGGCTGCCGCTATCGGCTTCCAACTGGGCGATCCAGTGGCACATCGTCGCGATGTATGGGCCGAGTTTCTTCACCGGCAGCCTGATCGCCCGGTTCGGCGCGCAGCGGATCGTGGCGATGGGCTTGCTGCTGACTGGCGGCGCGGCGCTGGCCGGGCTGTCGGGGCTTACAGTAGCCCATTTTTCCGCGGGGCTGATCCTGCTCGGGCTTGGCTGGAACTTCGGCTTCGTCGGCGCCTCCGCGCTGGTGCTGGAAACGCACCGTCCGGAGGAGCGCAACAAGGTGCAGTCGTTCAACGACTTCCTGGTGTTCGGCACGATGGCGGTGGGCTCGTTCTGGTCCGGTCACCTGCTGATCACGCTGGGCTGGGCGGCGGTCAACTGGGTAGTGTTCCCGCCGGTGACCCTGGCGCTGGTGGCGCTGACGGCGTCGGGGCTGCTGCTGCGGCGGCGTGTGCCGGCGAGCTAGTGGTCCGATCCCGACGCTTGGTTCCCAAGCGTCGGGTGAATCGGTCCATCAACTAAGGCTAATGGTGCGGACGGCGGGACTCGAACCCGCACTCCCTTTCGGGACTCAGATTTTCATCCCACTTCGGCTTTCGCCGCCGCTGCCCAAGCCTGGGTGACCCAAGCAGCGTTCGTGGTCTGGACTATCCCTTCGCCCTGGCCCGAAGGCGGTAGGCGCCCCCCGTCTAGTCTCTACACCTTCCCCAAAAGGGGCTTGGCTCGGGATTGGCCTGGGCCGGTCCCCGGCCGTTAGCGTTCCCCGAATTTGGGCGGTTCTACGCCGCGGATTTCCCCGCGGGCACTCCAATCAAAAGTCTGCAGCGTCTACCATTCCGCCACGCCCACACACCGCGGCATCCTAGCACAGCCGACCCTGGGGCCGCCAAGGTGCCGCGCTACGCCTTTGCGTCCTCGCACGCGATATGACACGCGACATCTTGGGCACGGCGGATCAGCGTCTCGCTGGCCTCCGGCGTGCGGAATGCGCTGTGGGCGGACAGGGTCGCGTTGTCCAGGGTCGTCAGGACATGGCCCGGCGGCAGCGGCTCCTGGTCGAACACGTCCAGCGCCGCGTGGCCGAGCCGGCCGGACCGTAGCGCAGCGACCAATGCCGGCTCATCCACCAGGGCGCCGCGCGCGGTGTTGACCAGGATGGCGCCCGGGCGCATCGCGGCTAGATGAGCAGCGTCCAGGAACCCCCGCGTCTCGTCCGTCAGCAGCAAATGCAGCGACACGACGTGGCTCTCGGCCAGCAGGCGGTCGAGCGGCACGAACTCGATTCCCGCGGCGACGCGCGGCGTGCGGTTCCAGGCCAGCACCCGCATGCCGCTGCCGCCGGCGATGCGCGCGACCTCGGCCGCGATCCCGCCATAGCCGATCAGGCCGATGGTCTTGCCGGTGAGCTGCACGGCCTCGGTCCGCAGCCATTGGCCGGCCCGCATGCCGCCATCCATCCGCGCCAGGCCGCGGGCCGCCGCCCACATCAGGGCAATCGTGTGCTCGGCCACGGCCGTGTCGCCGTAGCCCTTGATGGTGTGGACGGTGATGCCGAGCGCGGCGAGCTCCTCGGGGTTCATGTAGCTGCGGGCGCCGGTGCCCAGGAAAATGACGTGGCGCAGCGCGGGGCAGCCCCGCATGGCGTCGGTCGGCATGAACGTATGGTCGTTCAGCACGACGTCGTAGCCGGCAAGCATTGCAGGCAACTCGCCAGGCGCCACTTGAGCTTGTATGTTCACGTCGATCGGCGGGTCGCCGTCTCGTGCCATGGCGCGGAACACCTCTGCCAAGTCCTCGCTCGCGTCTAGGAACAATCCTTTCATGCCGGCCCCCATTGTGTCCCCAATCCTGCGATGCGCGGCTGTGCCAGGCAAGGTTCGGCGGCGGCATCGCCAGTTTCTCGAGCGTCTATGTCCCTGCTTCAAATAGCGGCATGGCGGTAGAAATGCTTCGAACCGTTCGGCGCTGACGCATGGCTCGCGCGCCGACTTCGACACCGATCCCCGGACGTAGGCCGCCTGTGCGGCCTGCGGGCCCAATTGACCCGAAGCTGGTCCTTCGGCGCCGATTGGCTTGGCGGCTGCTACGGCTGGGTGTGATCGCTGCCGTATGGGGTGCGCTGGCGCTGGCGCTGGTGCTGGTGTGGTTCGGCCGCGACCTGCCACGGCCGGAGGCTGCGCTCGACGCGGCCCGCCGGCCGGGGCTCACGTTGCAGGACCGGGCCGGGCGCACGTTCGCGACCTTTGGCGATGTGGTGGGCGACCCGCTGCGCCTGGGCGACATGCCGCATTTCCTGCCTGCCGCCGCGGTGGCAGTAGAGGACCGCCGATTTTTCCATCATCCCGGCCTCGACCTGATCGGCATTGCCCGCGCCGCATTCGTCAATCTCCGCGCCGGGCGGCTGGTGCAGGGCGGGTCGACCCTCACGCAGCAGGTTGCGAAGAACCTGTTCCTGACCAACGCCCGCACCTTCCACCGCAAGGTGCAGGAGCTGATGCTGACGTTGTGGCTGGAGCACACCTTCTCGAAGGCCGAAATCCTCGAGATATGGCTGAACCGGGTTTATCTCGGGTCCGGCGCATGGGGAGTCGACGCGGCGGCGCGGATGTATTTCGGCACGTCAGCGCGCAAGCTGAATTTATGGCAGTGCGCGGTGCTCGCCGGGATTCCCCGGGCCCCGTCCCGCCTTAATCCGCGTACCGACCCGGTCGCCGCAGCTGCACGCGGGCGGGAGGTCTTGGCCGCCATGGCCGACACGGGCGCAATTTCAAAAGCCGAGGCAGCCGCGGCAGCCGGGCACATCGTCTTTTCACCCCGCCCTGCCGCGGCCGGTTGGTTCGCCGACTGGGCGTCGGAGGCGTCGCAGGCGCTGATTTCCCCCGGCGCCGACGCCGTGCTGCACACGACGCTCGACACCCGGCTACAGGCGGCGGTCGAAATGCGGCTTACGACCATGCTGGACGGGCCGGGCGAATCGGCGGGCGTGGGGCAGGGGGCCATCGTGGTGCTGGATGCCGCGACCGGCGCCGTGCGCGCGATGGTCGGCGGGCGGGATTGGCGCACAAGCCCCTATAACCGTGCGACCTCCGCCCGGCGCCAGCCCGGGTCGGCGTTCAAGCCCATCGTGTGGCTCACGGCCCTGGAGCATGGCCTGCGCCCGGACGATACGGTGCTGGATGCGCCGCTACGCATTGGCGGCTGGATGCCGCAAAACTTCGATGGCACGTTCCATGGCACCGTGACATTGGAGGATGCGTTGGCGCAGTCGCTGAACACGGCGTCCATCCGGCTCATGCAACAGGCAGGTGGCCCGCGCGTGGTGGCCGCGGTGGCCCGGCGGCTGGGCATCATGGACAGCCTACCGGACGACCTATCCCTGGCGCTCGGCACCGGGGAGGTCGGTTTGCTGGAGCTCTCGGCGGCGTATGCCACGCTGTTCAACGGTGGCCGCTCTGTGACGCCGCAGGCGATCGACGCAATCGAGGCCGACCGGCACGCCATCCCGGTTTCACGCCCGGCGCAGGACCGCGTGGTCGATCCGGACCTGGCCGCCATGATGGTCCGCATGATGGCGGCGGTGGTGTCCCGCGGCAGCGGCCGGGCGGCGGCGATGCCGGGCAAGCTGGTTGCGGGCAAGACGGGAACGACCCAGGACTATCGCGACGCCTGGTTCGTGGGCGCCGTCGGCGGGACCGTGATCGGCGTATGGCTGGGCAATGACGATGGCCGGCCCATGAGGGCGGTCACCGGCAGCGGACTCCCGGCGCGACTGTTCCGGGAGATCGCGCTGGAGCTGCGGTAGGCCGCCGCATCCCAAGCACCGGGTCTCGCGGGCCTCAGTCAGGCAGCGTCGCCGCTTGCGGCTTGGCGACGAGCTTGGTCGTGAGCTCATAGGCATCGGCAAGCAGCGTGAGGCGGGCGGTGTTCGGCAGCTTCCGGAATGCCTCGAGCAGCAGGAATTCTTCATTCGAGGGTGCGGCGTTCGCGCTGTCGCCCTCCAGCAACGAGCCGACCGGCACATTCAGCATCTGTGCCAGCTTGATCAACCGGGATGTCTCCGGGAAGCAGGTTCCCCAAATCCAAGCGTGCACGGCCACGCGGGACACGTCCATGATCCGCGCGAGGCTAGCTTGGGTGATCCCGCGCTCCGCCATCAAGCGGGCTAGGTTGTGGCGAAAACAGTCGCGGGACGCGTCCGGCAGCGACTTGGTTTCGTTCGGCCAGCCGTGGAGCACGATGGGCTGCGGCATGCTTTTCATGGCCGAGCCCAGCCGATCGACGGCCTGACCATGAGCGGTTTCCGTTCCCCTGGCTCGATAACGATTCGCACCGCAATTCCCCTGTCCGCAACACGCTCTAGCGTCATGCATACTACTATCACGTTCTTGTGAGTTCGTAGTATTCTATTTTTAGGGTTCCGCGGCAGCTTGCGTGGCCGGCTCTAAACAGTCGAAAATTGTCGGCCCGGCCGGTGCGAGGCTGCCGTGCTCGGCGTCAACCTGGTCCAACCGGTCCCAGCGTCCCATCGAAAACGGCGGCCCAGGCCTGGAACATCTTGGCCTGGTCGAAATCCTGCTCCGCCTTCGCACGGTTGGCCGCACCCAACCCCCGTCGCAGCCCGTCCTGCTCCAGCAAGGCTCGCAGGCCCATCGCCAAGTCCGCGTCGTCCAGCGCTGTGACATAGGTCCCGTTAGCCGGCGCCAACATAGAGCGGATATCGCCCACATCGGTCGACACCACCGGCAAGCCGGCTGCCATGGCTTCCAGCAACGACATCGGCATCTGCTCGGTGTCGGACGACATGGCGAATACGTCCCACTGCCTGAGCAACGCGGCCGGCTGGGCGACGTATCCGGCGAAGCTCACGCGGTCGCTGATGCCGAGCTCCCGTGCCAAAGCCTCCAACGCCGGGCGCTCGGGGCCGTCGCCGGCGATCACCAACCGGGCTGGCAGGCCCATTGTCGCCAGCGCGAACGCGCGCAGCAGTCGCCCGATGTTCTTTTCTGCGCGCAACGCCGCAACGGTGCCGACCACGGGACCGGCGGCCGGGTTTTGGCCGGGCCACGCCGCCTGGGAGGGCACAGCGAACCGCGCCAGGTCGATGCCGTTCGGCACATAGCGCAGTCGCCGCGGGCTCAGGCGCCAGATACGGGTCGCGATCGCCCACAGCGTTCGGGAGGGCAGCACCACCGTCCGATGGCGCAGCACCATCCGACGCATCCGCGCCCGGCGCGGCAGCCGGCCGCCGCGGTCATCCGGGCCGAACCCATCCTCGATATGCACCTGCCGCACGACTGGGATCATGTTGGCGACCGACCACTCGATCGTGCCCCAGTTGCTGGTCACCAGCAGATCCGGCCTCCACCGGCGCAGCAGGCGCCGAAACCGCCAAGCGTTGCCGATGGTGTTGCCTTTATGGACCTCGACCTGTGGAAACTCCAGGTCGAGTCCCGAATCCAGCCGTTCCCGGCACGACAGATCGCCGTCCATCGCGATGATCGCATGTCGCCATCGGCGGCCGAAATGGTTTACGATCGAGGCAAACCGGACCTGCACCCCGCCCACCGCGAACGAGGAGAACACGTGCAGGATCAGCGGCGGCCTTTTGGTGCTCGGCATGGTGGCCCCCTAACCATCATGCTGGGCGTATCGGTATCGACTCGAAAACTCAAGCCCGGACCTTAGCCTTGAACGGGCGCTGTGAGGTGGTCCCCGTTTTTCGGACAGGTGGTTAAGCTTGGTTCGCCTTTATGAAGGACGGACCCGATGATGGGCAAACGGAAGCGGTATTCGGCGGAGTTCAAGGCGAAGATTGCCTTGGAGGCGC
>JAABUK010002473.1_pt1 | contig 33028 bp, 42 predicted proteins | sample 5559141 | NCBI WGS metagenome assembly JAABUK01 (sample SAMN10711869, study PRJNA513367) | rock metagenome | isolation source: Antarctica rocks | place: Antarctica: Victoria Land, Pudding Butte nord | collected 2016-01-03 | reverse complement strand
TGGCATGCTGCTCAAGCACTTGGAGGGCTTCTGGGTAGGGCTGCTTGGCAATGACTACAGGGCGCTTGGCCTTCATGATGCCTGCCTTAGCTTCTGCGATAGCTTCAATACTTCCGCCTGCACAAGAATTGAGGTGGTGCGCCGTCAGATCATGCTGGTCAATCAGCTGCTTTGCGCATAATATCAGTTGCAAGACCTTCAGTTGAGCCATTCTGGGGTGACACTATGCCCCAGTCTCCTTGCATAGCGTATGAACAAAGAAGGACTGCCTGCAACATGGCTTCCTGATGTGAGTCCTCATTATGTGCTTATGATGCCTTTCTGGCTGCTATGATTCAGATGCTGTATGTGTATGCAACCCAACTGATTGCTCTGTCAATGCCAGTGCAACATCGAACTGTGGACATGCAGCAGGTTGAGTACACGTATTGCCTACCTAAAGCTTTGAGATGGTCTTTATCAATGGCAGTGATGATGGCACAGGCGAGGTTGGCAGGTGCAAACACATTGGTGGCATCTGCAAACCCTCCTAGTCCTGTCTCTACAACTGCCAGCTGGACCTGCAGAGTACATTGTTCCTAGTAACCCCGTCTTTGCATATGCCATCAGCTCAGGACATGGTCACATACAAATCAGCCAATGCGCAGAATCTTGCATTGAGTCAGCCAATAAACATGGTGTCATGTTGCATGACTCACATTGGCATTATGCAAAGGATATCTGAGGGTCAACTGAGCACTGTGCTGATGCATGTGGCAAAAATGTCTTCATTAACATCTGGTGCTGGATCCTCAAGAATGTAGTGATGGCAATGTTTTAAGCTTGGTCAAGATGAATCCATGCTATACCTTGTTGCGCTGAAAAGACTTGAAAGCCAACGCTGTCAGAACTTCAAAGTGGCTCAGACTGCCAAAGCTGCCTTCCAATGCTTGCTGCATCACAGCCGAGTCCTGAGCAGCCAATCCGGCATAGTCTGCCTCTGATATCTTCTCTCTATCGATAGCAATGCGCTCTCTGATGGTCCTGATATGCGGACTGTGCACTACAAAGCAAGTTTTAGCTGAGCAGCTGGTGAGTGGAGTGTACAGAAGGTGCAGAAGCCTGACCAAGCAGACCTTGTATATAGTCCAGTGCACAGCTGGCTTTGGGTCAAGATTGAGGAAAGGAAAGCTGCTGTGGACCCCTTGCCCTTGGTACCAGCAATGTGCACTGCTGGAAAATGTGTTTGTGGCTGGCCAAGAGCAGACAGTAAAGCTTGCATTCCAGCCTGCAGCCAGATCAGCAGTCCGTGCTGAACTCAGAGACGTAATTATTGCTGCGTGCAAAGACCATCACAGTACCAGGTCAAAGGCATCGCTGCCCTTTGCTCCGGCCCTGTCAGGTATGCCTTGTTGTTCATGGTTCACGAGCGAATGTAGAACGGCCTCAGTCTCTAGTGGTGAGTCAGCTGGAGGAATGTGGTGACAGCTGCGAACGAAATTTGCGACAGCAGCTGCAACCCTTAACACAGGGGCACGTATATAATTTGCTCGAACATCTTGGAGGAGACAGCGGGGTGTGTACGTCGCTGACCAAGGCGGCATGCCAACAGCAGAGAGGAGGAAGGTCGTTATCAATCGTGAGAAATTTATCGCGGGTGTCTCAGCACATGCTGGGGAGGCCACTCCCACGTCGACATGGGGACATGTCTTTGTATCAGTGTGGTTTCGGAGCGATCACGACACTACTTCCACACGTCTGTGGCAGGAAAAAAAGGACATGACTGCTCCGAAACCAGATGCAAGCAGCAAGATCAACACTGATCACTTGTAGACATATGGTCTGTACAACGCATTTGGTACAGGCTACCAGAGCTACTTGTTATTTACAATAGGCAAGCCTTGGCCTGGTAACCGCGGAAAGACATGCATCAAAGTCGACAACATCTGCAAACTGCAAGGTGTCATGCTCCTGATGATCATTTCAGCAGAGTTTAAGCAGCAGAACTTCATGCACAAGCATTGAGGTCACCAAAACATGTGACTGTCCTACTGACTTTGCCCTGCAGCCAGCACTGAATGCTAGCTAGCGCTGTGTTCATGCTTTTGAAAAACAAGTAAGCAGGAAGAGTGCCTCATCGATGATGTCTTTGACAGTAAAATAACTCAGTTGATTGAGCTGAGAAGGTCCCGTGCAGCCATCTGCTCAATGATCAGCAAGCGATCTGTAACTTGTTAATCTGACAGCATGCACCAGTCGGTCAGCTTGCTTGACTTAAGATTCAAATTGCTGTTGTTGACCTGAACATAAGCAAATTGGGTTGTTGTGCTGCTCAGACGGCGACGCTGTGCAATGGCGGGAAGGATGCATATGCAGTCGTTTTCGCTGTTTCAGGCCGGCGAAGAATGGCGAGTACAGCAGCTAGGCCTCTTGGTGGACTTGCCATCGCCAGCCCCTGCGTTTACGTTCTCAGGAAACGGTGCTGTCTCGTTTCAAGCAAGCTTAGCCAGTGCTATAGCTCAAGACTCATCTCTGCAAAAGATTTTTGCAGGTAAGCGCTTGCTGGCTGGTATAATGCAGGTCGATTAGGTCAAGCTGATCAGATCCTCTTGCGCCCCGTAGATGCGGCTCGCAGGTCATAGCAGCGAAACGAGGCTGAAGCAACTGCATGATGCGTAGGTAAAGATTCCCACGACCCGGTTTGCGCAGCTGAGCGCACATGGTCAGAGCCATACGTAGTGCCAGACTCACCAGGACAAAACAGCCAAGGCAATTCTGCACCATCCATGCAAGCTGCAGCTGTGCTTAGCAGCGACGCAGAACATGCTGAGTTACAGCAGGTCCACACATCTGTGTCTCGACTTCAGCCCAGGCCGCAAGGTTTGGCACCCGCTAATCAAACCTCACAGCTTACAGTCAGTCCCTCACATGATGCCCACGATCAAGCAGATCACCTGGTGCCATCCAGCTTGTCCGCAGATGTCCAGCAAACAGAGCTGTTGCAACCACCACACCCATCAGATGCCGCCTTGGAGCAATTGCCTGGCGTCTTGGTACAAGCAGATCTGGCAAACGCACCAACGCAGGGCTGCAGCATGAGGCCAGCTGAATTTGACATTTTCGTGGATGCAGCTGACCCAGGTAGGCCAAAATCCTCATCACAATGCAAACAGCTGTAGCACTGTCACATACCAAGTGTGCTGGTGCTGACGTTTACTGTGGGATTTGCCAGGTGTGGGCAACATGCCAGAGGCAGCCACACCTTTGTCCAATCACGCTGCTGGCTTTGACTACTTGCTTTCCCAGAGCCCCTCTCAAGCACAGCCTACACCGCATGGTATGCTTGCTTGCACAACACAGCCCTGTGCTTACCGTCTATTCCGTGGTCATAGGTTGTGTACTGCTGTTCTAGAACACTCTGCCTTTTGTACTTTACATCAGGATCAGTGCCTGCCAGAAGTGTAGAACTGTTGATAGAATATGTTGAAACCTTGTGGTTGCAGGTGCTGGTCTATGGGGTGGCTTTGATGTGCTGCCTTTACACAGGCCTGTCATAGCTGATCCAAGCAGGCAGGGTCCAACAAACATACCCACAGCAGCTCACAGCCACCTCCCCCCTGACAGGCATGTGCACCCTCTCCATGCCCCACAGCCAGAGCTACATGCCAGAAGCTTGATGCTGGGGGTTCCAACAGACACCAGCATTAAGGGTAGAGCGGGTGTCCAGATCCATGAGAACAGCAATCAGAGCCAGCTACTTAAGGACAGCAGGCCAGATCAGCTGCAACTGTCGTCTGAGCCTGATGCTCCCGCTGGCAACTGTCCTCCAATCAAATTTGGTGTCTTCACCAACTTGGTGTCTGGCAGCAAGTTTGCAGCCCCGAGCAAGCTGTCAGCTGCAGCCCAGCAGAAGATGAGGAGCTTTGCCAGTGAGGAAGTGCCATCGGTGCTTCCTGATGATGCCAACATCAGTCAGCCAGCTGATCAGCAAGAATTGGGCAGACAGACAAGGCAGCCAATGGGCACGTCCAGTGGGCAGCCAATTGGCAGACCCATAGATCAGTCAATGGGCAGATGCACAGAGGAGACTACACATGATATTGCTGGCCCAGCCCTGCCAGAAGGATCATGCCCCCAGGTCAAGTTTGGTGTCTTCACCAACTTGAAGACCGGTACCAGCTTTGCTGCGCCCAGCAAGCGGTCAGCCAAGAGGCTGAAGGAAATCTTTCAAGATGAGCCATCTGACTTAGAAATCTTGCCTCAGGACACCCCTCTGTCACAGCCTCAGCAGCAGCAGCAGCCCAGAGAATCGGCAGAGCTTGCAGCAGCTGAGCTTGCCAATCAAGCAAGGCAGGAATCTGCAGGTGCCTGCCCACAGATTGAGTTTGGTGTGTTCACCAACCTCAAGACTAGTGGCAGTTTTGCTGCTCCTAGCAGACTGTCAGCTGCAGCTCAACAGAAAGCCAGAGACATCTTGCATGAAGACACTGTGGACATCTTGCATGAAGACACTGTGGACATCTTGCATGAAGACACTGTGGACTCACAGCTTCCTGCTCAGCATGACTCCCCGCAGCACCCTCAGGACCAGCTCACTGGACCGCCAGAGCAAACAGATGCTGATGTCAGCAACCCAGCCAGCACAGCGCCTGAGGGTCCACGCCCTAAGGTCCAACCTGGTGAGCCACAGATTCAGCTGCCAGCTGGAGTGGCATCAGAGCAGACCACAGCTGCTAGCAGCAAAGCAAGCAGCACAACTACTGGTGATTTGTGTCCTCAGGTCGAGTTTGGTGTCTTCACCAACTTGAGAACTGGTGACAGTTTTGCTGCTCCAACAACTCTGTCAGCTGCAGCTCAGCAAAGGGCCAGAGACTTCCACCCTGAGCATGCAACAGCGCCTCAGAAAGAAGGCACAGAGAGTGATTTACAAATGGACACAGATGCAACTCAGCTGATAGAACAGCTGCAGCCCAGCAGCCAACAGCAGCCCATTAGTCTCCACGCTCAGTCTCCCTGTCGTGAGCAGGAGCAGGTTCCTCACAAGGGTATTGAGCAACAGGGGCCAGCTGCAGCAGACAGCGCCAATCAGCAGGAGACAGAAGCAGCAGAGCAAGCAGCACCGCTCCCAGACCCACATGGGTCATCTGCAGCTGACACAGCTGTAGCTAGCACAGCTGGACTGGCACAAGCTCAGCTTGGTGCACAAGCTCATATCCCACATGCTGCAAGTGTGGGCACACTGAGAGATGCTTCCTCTGCTGACAATGCAACGCCTGCTGCATCAGCAACAGCGGCATCACCAGCAGCAGAGCCTGCAGAGGCACAGGCCAGGCAATCAGGTTCCAAGTGGCGGCATCCCCCAACAGCCCTCAGCAGGCTTTCCAAGCTTGCTAGGAGCTCCCCAGGCAGCGCACCGCCACAGCGTGTTTCAGCCCAGCAGGTACAGCATAGTCCTGCAGCACCAGCAGCAGCTGGTTTGCAGGCGGCAGAAGAACATACTGATGTCAATGGGGCAGCTGACAGTCCAGATGTTGCCAAGCAGCAACGCCGTGAAGAACAGTGTACACAGCCTCAACAGCAGGAGGCTTGCTTAGCCAAACAGCTGCCACCAGAGGACATGCAGCGTGTCCAAATGCAAGCGGCAGGCAGTAGAAAGCTGCAGGAGCCTGGGCCAGGGCTTACAGCAGCAGCAGCTTCTTTGGCCAAGCCTGGTAGGTCAGCACGCAACTGGCCTTTGTAACGTGCAACTTGTCAGGTGGTATGCTCCTTAGGTGTCACCAAATTTGCTCCAATCCCGATCATCACAATGGTGCTTGCTCAGATCATGCTGTAATACCAGGAGACATGCTTTTGCATGTGCACAGTTGCAATCTTATTCACCACGATGCTGGCTTGCTTGGATCATGCTGTAATGCCAGGAAACATTCTGTTGCATGTGCACAGCAGCATCTGCTGCAAGCTTCGGCACTGACTAGTCCAGCACGCCTGGTGACAGCTGCAGCAGTTCAATCTTTCAGGCTGCTCTCAAGTCACCAGGTGTGAGGTGACAATCTTCCCACATTGGCCAGGTTCATCGCCATTGCATCAGCACTGACAAAGCTTGTGTTTTTGCCAGATGCCATTGAGGGCATGAAGTCAACACAGCCAGGTACCGAGTCTGCAGTGCATGGTGATGACCTCAGCACAGATCAGGACTCACCACAGCCCTCAGTGCCTGATCAGGATGCCAAGGTTCATGAGGCTTTGCTGCCAGCGACTACAGACACCGAAGCTGCCCCTGGCCTTGAGACCGTCTTGCAACATTCAACAGCACCGCCTGTTTCTTTGTTCATGTCTGGTCATGGAGTGCGCATACAGCTTTCAGCCGAGAGCCAGGCTCATGGGCAGAGCATACTTCAACTTCAAGGTGAAGATGAAGAAGATAGACCTGCAGCAGCTGCTGCATCAGCTGCTTCATCAGCTTCAGCCAAGAGCTCAGAAGCTGTCCAGGCAATTGCAGGTAAATCATCATTGACAGCCTCAGGTTTCACATACGGTCAGGGGAAGCCATTCAATTTGTCTGCCAGGGGTCTTGCAAGGGCTCAGCAGATGTTTCAGAGCTGCAATGAGACGGCTGACCCCTCCATTCAGCCTCAGCAGAGTCCACTGGATGATAACAGCAGGCACCAAAACGCACAGTTGCGACAGCCACCACCATGCACAGGCTTTACGGTTGGAATGGGCAAACCAATTGTGCTGACAGCCAAGGGTAAAGCTCACGCTGCAAGCCTGTTTCTGGATGAAGGCACAGCAGCACAGACAGACACAGGGGTCCATGCCACAGCGGAAGAAGAGCAAGCCACTAGCTCCAAGGGCAACAGCCCTGAGGCGAGTCATGCCCAAGCTCCTGCAGCTGCCTCAGTAGCTTCTGGCATTACTAGTGGCAGCGGCAAGGTAGTGCAGGTCTCAGCACAGGCTCATTCCAATGCCAGAAACCTGTTCCAAGATGAGGACATCCCTGAGGCGAGTCATGCCAAAGGTCCTGCAGCTGCGCCAGTAGCTTCTGGCTTTACTTGCGGCAACGGCAAGGTAGTGCAGGTCTCAGCACAGGCCCAGTCCAATGCCAGAAACCTGTTCCAGGATGAGAACATCCCTGAGGCGAGTCATGCCAAAGCTCCTGCAGCTCCCCCAGTAGCTTCTGGCTTTACTCGTGGCAACGGCAAGGTAGTGCAAGTCTCAGCAGAGGCTCAGTCCAATGCCAGACACCTCTTCCAGGATGAGAACAACATCCCAGCACCTGTTGGAACAGCAACAGCCCAGACACCGGCAGCAGTGAACAAGCCCAGTGTCAAGCTTGCAGATGGCAAAGGCATGTTGACAACGCCCAAGACAGCCCCGACTGGTGCCAAGCCAGTGTTGAAGCGTGGCACAACAACGGTGGGCAGCTGTGCTAGTGGCCTGCTGTTCAAGAAGCCAAGGATGAGCAGGCTTCACACACCCCGTGCATTAGGCATCACGCCAAACAGGGTACAGCCTTCTTACTGCCCATGCGTTGACATGAACCGGCAGCGCTGCATATCTAGGTGTTTGCTTGTCTGTGTAGCATGTGCATGATTTGGCGCACCAAATGCAATGCAAAGTTCTGAGGCAGCACTGGTGTGAGCGACTTGCTCGATTTGTCTTGCAGAGTGCTCAAATCACACATCATAGCTAGGCTGAAGATCAAAAACATGTATGTGAGAGCTTTGCATGTCTGTTTGGTGTATGTGACAAGACAAGTGATCGGCAACATGACTTGACATGCATAGAATGAGCAGTGGCGATTGTTGTTGGATGGGTTGCAGGGTATGAGAGGCATGAGCCCTGCTCCTGGAACCACAGCAGACGATAGCAAAACAGCAGGTCGGCTGCATGGACCTGCCCCTGCCTTGTACCCTTGCCTTTCATCCAACTCACCTCCGCCTGATATCTACCAGCAACCTTTTTCTCTTTCTCGGATTTCGAAGCTTTTGCACATGGCATTCTGACCACACAGGCTTCCCACAAACCTTGAAAAAATTAGACAACCGTAATGCGGTTCTGCAGCACTCTTCTTCATCAGATGAAGCTGGTTGGACACCTATCGTTCCAATCCCAGGTAGATGCATATGTCTGATTCCTCTCTGTGCTGCTGCAGGCACTCCCAGGAAGGCACTGCACAGCTTGAAGAGCACTCTAAGCCAGGACATCATTGCACAGCAGCTGTCTATGAAAACCCCGGCTGGGCGTATACCCTGTCAGCACAGTGTAGATACAGTTACAGCACAGCAAATGAAGATAGTCTGTGTGCATGTGAGTGTGCTGCTGACTGCAATACTAAACTTGCAGTGTTTGACAGACTTTCAATTGCGTCTGTCACTGCATTGATTGAGCATGCCTTGAGTCTGGTAGGGATGGATTAACTGCCATGGGCATCAGCTGCTGCTCAAGTGCTTACTGTCTATCACCCTGTGTGCCGTCAGATAGCTACCCACCGCAACCTAGCTATTGATTTGATTCCAGTGCATAATTAGTTCACACGCTCTGGTGACACTGTAGCCATTCCCTGCAAAGTTTGCAGGGAATGGCAATTCATGGTTGCCAGCAATGTGCCATACACATTGCAGCTGTACCTGCGACTCTGCACACAGCTGCCCACTGGCCCCTGCCTTCTGCAGCTGTAGGAAAGAAAAGAAAACACTACGCCTTTCCGGGTGAGACGCCCAGTAATATACCAGGCTGCCCAGGTTCTGCAGCTGTACCTCCTGCAACTGTGTCTCCCGCTTGACTACCCTCATAACACCAGATGTTCAAAGCCCCATGTCAACCCTTACTCAAGACACTGAAATCTGTCTCAACTGGAACCTCATCACTACTGTGCACTCCCTTCAGGATGGTCATGAGCAGAGTCTGGGTCCAGACGACTTCATGACCATGCTGCATGAGGCAGGTGCCAATCAGCGTCTGGCCACAGAGGCATGGCTGAGCAACTGCTACTGCTGGACAGTCTGGAAGCTGGCAGCATATGAGCAGACACACCCTGAGCAGCTGCAGGGCAAGCTGCTGACCAAGGACGTCATGCTTGACCAGCTCAAGTACAGGTCAGTAGCTGCCTCCAGTGCATGGCATGAGATGTTTGAACATCACCAGACTTGGGTGGAGAGATGTTGCCTATGTACTCATTCTAGCCTGTTGGTTGTGGGCTACTAAGCTTGCAGGTGTACTTGCTGGAAGATGGCCATAGCAGCAATCATATCCTGGCTCGGTGGTGAGCATACCAGCAAGCTCAGAAGCAGATGCTTTGCTGCTATGGATCTAGTCCAAAGCACCATGCTATGCCTGCCAAATCCCTCCATAATTAAAATCAATTAAGCAGGTCTTGCTTCCTTTGCAGAACCCAGTTGTGTCCTTGCTTGCTTGCTTGCTGCTTGCTTGCTGGCCTGCGCCTATCCAGCCTCCAGCTACCAGCACAGCTTTTCACGCTATCTTTCTGCCATGCGGCCAGGTGTCTCTTAATTCTCTACAGCGCTTTAAAATTTTGTGACTCAAAGAGACCCATCTTTCAACACGTCCCATGCCTAACTCATTACATCCCTTGCCTGCTCATGCTTCACAGCCTGTAACACGATATGCTGAAGTCACAGGCGGACATGATTCATGCAGGTATGAGCGTGAGCAGGGCCAGGGCCACCGCCCATTGCTGAAGGCACTCTTAGAGCAGGACCATCCTGCCAACAGGCCCATGGTCCTGTGCGTCAGCGCCATAGCTTACAAGGGTGATGGCAAGGTGCTTCACCACCAGCCGGGCGACCAGCAGCAGCATGCACAGCAGCAGGAGGCTGTTCAGAGTGCTGGCAAGCAGGCTCAGGTGCAGCTGACAGATGGCTGGTATGGCGTGATAGCAGTGCTGGATCAGGACCTCACCAGGCTTGTGCAAGCAGGCAACCTGAAGCTGGGTAAGCTGTCCTGATACACATGCTCATCAAGTCATGATGCGCTGCTGAATGCATACAACGTCGTTGTAGAATTTGTTGAGTTTCTGATGTTCTGGGCTGGCTGTGATGTTGTGTGCTGTGCTGTGCTGTGCTGTGCTGTGCTGTGCTGTGCTGTGCTGTGCTGTGCTGTGCTGCGCTACGCTGCGCTGTGCTGTATACTTTGGTGAGCTGCTTGAGGACGTGTGGCAATGTAGCAGGAGGGAACATGGAATAATTGTTGCTTCTTGCACAACAGCAGTCTCCGTGCAGTGTCTGCCTTGTCTGTGCTGTGTTCAGTAGACTACCTCCTGAGACCAAGCTGACTTGATTTGCAGGAGACAAGTTGCGAGTGTGTGGGGCTGAGCTGGTAGCCAATCAGCAAGCTGAGGCTCTGGAGTCGGCCAAGACTTCCTACCTCAACCTGCACAGCAACGGAGTCCACAGGTCGGCTGAACACTTCTTCATGCACCTTGATGTGTTGCATGGTCACACCTGTTCCCAACAGGCAGCTGCACACAAGAAGCATGAATGTGTATGTCTAGCCACGCCTGCTATGCCTGTCTGGACATTCATGCCATTGTTTGAGAATGTCAAAGCAGCAACAAATGCTTTAGATCTTCAGGCCATTCTCTGAGGCATACATTTATGACATGTCCAAGGAAACGTCTTTTCCTGTGGTGCCAAGTGGATTTGAATTAGATGGATTGGTAACTGTTGTGATGCATTGACATAGGCACTTGAACATGCAGTCACACTTACACAGCATGACTGAGTGCAGCAAGCACCTTCAGACCAAATGATACCAGTTGACCCCTCAATGCACCAGGAAATCAATGTAGTCATTTGAGACAAGCTCTTGAGATGTCACATTCACATTATCGCTTGCTACACCACCATGTTCTTCTCCTCAGAGATCTTCATACAACACTGTCCAGACCTACTCATTCAATAAGCCCCTGTTACAGCACATGCATGTGTCAGACAAACAACAACAATCAAGCCCTGGTGGTGATGGTAGGGTGAGCCCCATGGCAAGGATGGGGTGGCAGAAGTCACAGCGTGCCTATGTCCCCCTGCACTGCGTTTACCCAGAAGGGGGCACCATCCCTTGCACCTTGCTCCTGATTCAGCGCAAGTATCCTGTCATGATGCATGAGGTGCTCCCTAGTGGAGTCCCTATCACACGCTCCCAGCAGGCCTACCAGACAGCGCAGAACCAGTTTGAGATCCAAGCAGCCAATGTACGCCCTCTTGACACCCTGACATTTCAGATTGTACAGTACTGTACCTGCACAGTCTGGGGTGTGGAGCCAGTCGTGACTCATCACACGTCCCGGCTCTGTTGTGTTAGTGGGCCTGAGAAAAGTAGAAACTGCACCTTTTGTCAGCGTCAGTTGAATGAAAAGCCAAGTACTATTTTGGGCTACCCAGGCAGTGAGCCTTACGGGGAAGCACAAGCCAGGCTGCTCTAGAGAGACAAGACTTGTCTTGCACGTGTCTAGCTCATCATGAACCAAAAAGCATCAAAATTGCTGTTATCATCAGAAAGCCTGGCTTGCATGCACATCATATGGCTCGCACCTTCACTGCTTGGTTTGCTCAAGCGTCACACATGTTGCCGGACTCATGTTCTGGCGAGAATGGCTCAAGCATCCAGCATACTGTGCAGCTGACAATGCCATTCAGAACACTACAAATATTTTGATGTTTTGGGTGGGTGCCCATGTCGGTTGTGTGTTTATCACATTTGCAGATACAATGCCTACTCACTTGAAGCTGACAGTGATCGCTGATGAAGGATGCAAGCATTCTGGGAAAGCATTCTTTACTGCAGCAGTCACGGAGTCAAAATTGCAAACAAAGCGTCAAATGCATGTGTGCTTGTGCTTTGCCTGTGGAAAGAGCCAAGTGCTTTTCACTTTGCGCTGGCAGGCAGGGGAAATAGTGTCAGCCCAGCTGCATGAGCAAGAGACACAGAGCTGCAGGCGGATTGCAGCATCAAGGTCTGCCAGCAGTGCAGGAGAGCAGCTGTATGTGGGCATGATGCTCAGCAGGGATGACCAGGAAGGCATGGCCAGTCTGTCAATGCCTCAACAAGCTCTTCTCAACAGGTAAGCTAGAATGTATCTGACCAGTACACAGCAATATTGGGTCCCATCACCATCGCAAGACGCAGGCTTGTGTTCTTGCAACTGAGAGTGCCGATTACTGACTGCATGGCCATCTGTGCACAGAAGCAGTGTCACAAGCAGCACGCCAAGTAGCATGTTCAGATGAGCATTTCACGCTGCATGGGCAACATAGCAGCCGTGATGCCTGTGGGCATGCAAGGACGGCATCCACTGTGCACCACCTTTGCTCAAGTTTGATGATCATCAGTTCCGTGGGTACAGCTGGATGACCTTCGGCATGGATGACCTTTTATCATCACATCATCACAGCTGCATGCCCAAAGCGAGAGCCGCTTTTCTCATGACAGCAGCTGTATGCAGAACATGACATCAGTACATGCGCACAAGACACTGGGCAGCTCGGTGTAATACACAGCTTCTCCTTAAACTGACGCCAAAAAATGTAGTCTTTTCTTCTCTTTGTCATTTTCTGTTTCTTGCGCACACAACGGAACCTCAAGGAGTGTGTTGCCATGCAGGTACATGGCGGCAAGGCAGGCAGCAATGGATGGTGAGCGTGCACAAGCCATGGCCTCCTACATGGACCAGCAGGGCCTCTGCCCTTGCAATGGCCGACCCTTCATGCCCTTGCTGGTCACTGCTGTGGCCCACAAGGTATGCCACACCTCTCTTGACTTGTGTCACTGCTGTTGCCCACAAGGTCTGCCGCAACTCCGTTGACTTGCAACAAGGGCTAAATCAAACTGCTTGTGCGTTATAACAGTGCTTCTGGATCTGCTGATTGTTTTTGTTGATAGTGGTCGTCTCCATCATGCATTGTTGCGCTCTGACGTACACTATGATGTGCTTCTGGCTTTGCTGCTTGTACGTGTTGATCATACTTGTGTCCATCACATTGCTATGATCAGTTCTCAACATGAGAATAATGGCTGGTGTTTGTCGATGCATGCATTCATGTGCTTGATGCTCATGTTTTCATTGATAATGCAGCAGTCATTGAGGCCATTCCCTTGAATGTCAGTACCTTGGTGCTGGCTGATTGTCTTCTGACAGGCTTGCTGCACCTCCTGCAGGGGAGGTTTGCAGACTGGGAAGCTGCCAGCAAGGCCTCTGCTATTGTCAGGTGAGGTCACCTTGTACATGCCTTCAACCAGCATTCAACAGCTTTTGAGGGATGACCAAGCTGTACCCCAAAGTCCAATTAAAGCAAGCACTGTATTGATGTGCTGCGTGTTGATACCTGCTGTCACAGCAAGCACGCAGGCGCGACCCCTGCGCATGATCAGACCTGTGTACAATGCAATATCAAACCTGTGCCAGATGTGCTGGCAACATTCGAAACCAGTCATTTATCAGGCTTGTCAGCAGAGTGTCAGGTCCATCAGTTGTTCAGGGTGTCAGCACTGTTTCAGATCATTCCCTCATGAACAGCATCAATGCAAAAGTACTGCTTGCTGAGCTGTGTCACAATGACAGGTGGCAGCAGCCCAACAGCCACAGCATCTCAGAGGGACAGCTGTACATGGTGACCAATCTGCAGCCCTGGAACAACAGGTCAACGTCTACTATGCATGTCCACTTGCCTGATTGCTTGCCTGGCTGGCTGCGTGGATACGCATTATGACCAGAGCTCTCCTGCTTGCTCAATGGCTTTCCCTTTGCCTCACTGTTGGAGCATGCCTTTCTGTGCATGCTGATGTCTGGATGCTGGCAGGACCTTGCAGCTGCTAACACAAGGTAGCCAGTCAGTATGGACTGGCATCACAGTTTGTGCTGTGGCTGTGAAATCCCTCTTAGGAATGCCTGCATGCTCTTCAACTTCCTCAGGTTCCTCAGACTTGTGACTGCCTGATGTGCCTGCTGCAAACATGCCATACCTTGCCGTGCACATGGTTTCAGGACATGCGGTTGACGACAAACAAACAATGTGGCAAAGTAACCACGTGCCAAGAGTGTGCTGTGTGCACAAAAGGCTGCTGCAGACAGTGTCCTGTCCTTGTCACCCTTGCTCAGCCAGTCGTGCTTCAAGAGAAACATGAGGTGCATGGCGAGTGTGACAGCCCTTCTGCCTGCAGGTCTGGACCAGGGCTGAGGCATGCACTGCAGCTCAGGACAGGGAAGAACACGGCATGGCAGCCCTACAAGCCCTCAGAGTCTGCGCTGCATCATCTGGCCTACTGTGTCCACCCCAGGCAACAAGTGCAGCTGGCTGACCTGCAGCCGGAGATGATTGGGTCAAATGTAGACATGACGTGCGTATTACTTTGGGCAGGGGCCATCGGCAGAGGTCAGTCCTCACCAGTGGGCTTGTAATGGAGATTGAGCACTTAAGTTTACGTGCAAGTCCCAGATCGTGTCTCCATCTGCCGTGTTTGTCAGGCCCTGCCATAACTGGTTGACCTGGGGTTGCATAGTGTGCCAGTGACTCCACTCACTGTGCCACTGCACTGCGCCTTTGTGTCATCCTATTTTGCTGCACTGATGCTTGCAATTGCGGTCTTTCAGAGCATGTGAAGAGCAACCATTGCACCACACTTGAAAGGATATTGTTCATGCATAGGAATCGAATTCAACCAGCAGCAGCAATGGCTTTTCCTGGCAGATGCTTCAGTCACAGCATCCCCTGCTTCAGACCTACCGTGGCTCCTGGTTGTCAGCTCCAACTTTGATGGTCAGCTTTTAGTCCTGCACAAATTGCACAGATTAATGGTTACCAATCAGCACATGCACCCTTGTGCTTGATCAACCACTCCAGCCTGTGCCTGCAAGCTAGCAGGCACACATCAGCCTTTGGTGTGCTATAGCAAGGCTTGTTGGTGGTAGACAGTGAGTGTGCTGTACTCGCCTGATACTCAAGCCTTATAATGCTCAGTTGATGTTGCAAGTTTTTGGGTAGGTACAGTTGGGTGGTGATGTTTCCGCAGGTAACAGGTCATTCACCCCAGGGCCAGGCCAGTCTGTCCTACTATCTTTTCAGGACCTTGAGCTGCAAAGGCAAGACCACGAGAACTGTGTTTGGGTGGCAGAAGCAAATGACTTCACTGCAGTCACCACCATTGCCCGCCCTGTCGGCAAACATGCCAGCCCAGCCGCAAAGCAGCTCATGGACTGGTTGAGCACATCTGCTGATGCCATGCAGTATCTGCAGGGTCGTGCACGTGGCCTGTGCCGTGACGACCAGTGACTGGATCCTTCTGTCACCGAGCCTTGACACACTTGGATGTATTGTAGCAGGGTACAATGAGCTAAGGGGCATCTAATGCGCAATGTGGGATTTTGCTCTACAACATGTATCTGCAGCCTTCGTGAATGTATGCAGCTGATCTTGTTTTAAACAAGGGCAAATCGACCATGGACAGCAAGAACCAACTGGACTTTTAGAGCAGTAGAATAATGCTGTTCTCAGCAACACCACGCCTAGCGTCAGTGAGATGTCAAGAATTGTAGGATCCCCTACAAGCAGACAATTATGTCATGACGCATGAACATGGCATTGCAATGGGACCTTGCAATACTGCCCTAATTCAATTTGAACTACTGATCAGGACACTAGCAATCTCTAGCGTTTCTACAAGCAACGGGTCAGTTCGGTTATCAATTAATTGGGCAGTCAGGTGTCACTATGGTACACGCAGAATGTCAACATGCACGCAGAGTCTCAAGCTGCCCTAAACAAGCATTTTCATGTGCAAATACATCAAACGGCAGGTGTCTAGTCTCACAGCTCACTACCCTCAAACAAAGCTAGAGCTACTACCAAGGGGCTTTACCTTCAACACAACTACTGTGAGATCGTCTCTAGTGCGCTGACGCTGTGCATGCTGCACAACAGCATCTGTCATTGCTTTCACAGAACCATTGGACTCCTTTGCAATCCTACTCACTATCTGTAGCACACGCTGTACGTCTGTAACATCCCAAAGACCATCGCTAGCCATGATGACAATGCCTGATTGATCAGGAGCAATCTTGATGACACTGCTGACATGCGGCTGAGCAGACAGACCCAGGTCCTCATCTTTGAGAAACTTGTCTCCAAGACATCTGGACAAGTTCAACCCGTACAGCCTGGTCCGATCTTGCCCAAGATGGATGCCCATGTCTGCCAATCGCTGCCTTTCATCAAGGTTAGTCAGACGGTGATCTGCAGTCATTTGAATGCCTTCCTTTTGCACACCATCACTGAAGATAACAGCTGAGTCCCCAACATTTGCTGCTTGCAGGCACACATTGCCCAAATTGTCCTTCCACACCAGCAGCGCTGTTGCTGTGCAGCCCTCCTCACTTTTTAATCTGTCGTCAGTAGTCAGAAACGTCTGTTCCCAAATGCTATCCGCCCCATTGCCATTTTGCATGCTGTCACTGACTTCAGATAAGCTGTCAGCAAGTATCTGTGGCAACAACTCCCTGGCTTCTTTGGCAGAGTTGCGCCCACAATGGCCATCAAAAATGCAAAAAAGACTGGTGCCATGTGGTGCCGAGCGCAAGGGCACCTGCCAGTGGACCACATCCTCACAGCCCTGCCCTCGCCGCAGATGTTCTTTGCCAGTATGGGAGACAGCACAGCCTTCCAAGCGCAGATAATCACTGCACACCACACAGTTGTTGTGTAAGTCAAGTACTCATTTGATAGCGTCATTTGCTCATATCAGCTTGGGACACCAGTTTGGCTGCAATTACCATAGCTGTCAAGCGCAGATAATCACTGCACACCACACAGTTGTTGTGTAAGTCAAGTACTCATTTGATAGCGTCATTTGCTCATATCAGCTTGGGACACCAGTTTGGCTGCAATTACCATAGCTGTCACCATCTGTTCCCTCCTGGCCTTTCCTTGAAAACTGCTGGGTGCTGCAGAAAGCAGTCTGGCATACTGCTCATTGACAGTCATGTGACAGCAGACTTGTTGTTGTGCATTGCACAGGATGATTGTGCATAATACACACATGTTGTAAAACCATGCAGACTACTGATGTTGCTTTGCATGTACTGTTCGCTGCTATTCTTAAATGTGCATTGAAGCGGTGTGAGGCAGTACCTGTGCATTTGGGAGGCAGTGTCTGGGGTGGATACAGACGGCGCTGCTGAGTCAGTCTTCTCCTCGTTTGGTGAGGAGTTGTGGGAGGAGGGCGGTGTGTGGACCTTCTTGGGGTGGACTGGCATGTCCTGGTCTAACATCTCCAGTGGCAGATACGATACCCTGCGTAAAACATGTGTCTACATAAGCAGGCAAAAGGAAAAGGTCTGCACAACAATTGTATGATAGCCAAGCTGGAGTGATGACCATGGGCCATGTGAGGGCCATAATGCAGTTCAGTGTTAAGAAGCATATGCCTTCAAGCAGCAGCCCCCTGTCCTGCCATACAATGGTATAGCGCCTTGTAAAGTCAGTGTCTACTATCATTTTACCATGACATGATGACATTTACAGCTGCGCAAAGGAGGTTGCGCTGATTGTCATCATCAAGCACACTCTACAAGGCAAGCATTACATTGCATACAGGCAACACATTGCATACAGGCAACACACTGCATACAGGCAACACACTGCCTACAGGCAACACACTGCATACAGGCAACACACTGCATACAGGCAACACACTGCATACAGGCAACACACTGCATACAGGCAACACACTGCATACAGGCAACACATTGCATACAGGCACCACACTGCATACAGGCAAGAGGAAGCATGCACTATGACCTTATGACAACATGACAGCATGTCTACCTGACTTTGGAGTAGGAGCCCAGCTGCATCATGTCATCACTGCTGAGGCGGTGCTCCCTGCCCTGCTTCCTGTTGTTGGTGCTGATGGTCTTGCCGTTCAGGAAGGTGCCATTCAAGCTGCCTGTGTCTGTGACCTGCCAACAGCGCTCACTGGGCTCCCACCGGATCACCACATGGTGTCCTGACACCTCTGTGTCCGCCACTGCCAGGGTGTTGTCCTCCAAGCGACCCACTGTCACCTGCCATTGCATTTGACCTGTCAGTCATGCTAGGGGGGCTTCATGCATGCATGTTTGACACCTGCGCCTTGCAACATGAGCACTATGCGAGTGCCATGATGACGGGCTGTGCAGCAGGCTGTGTATGTCAAGACCCTTAGCAGCATGCTTCAGGTCCTGCGAGAAAACATCCTGAATATGGCAGCAAGCAAGATGGCTAACTGCACTGCGCTTGAACAGTGCCTGCCACACAACTGGCAAAGATCAGCTGGGTTGACAGACCTGACCCCAGCACTGACAACAGCAACAAACATGTTTCAGGCTGTGGTGTCCCTGACCAGTGACACAAGCAGAAACATGCTACTGACCTGTGTGACTCCCGGATCTGTGGTGTAGGACTTGTTCTGAGCGGGACCAGCCAGTACATCAAGACGCAAGGCCAGAGGGGTCTCCAGTACCTCACGTGCTCGCTTCAGGTCGTCAAGGGACGACTTGCCATTCATGTGGCTGTCCAGCAGGGTGGGAGATGCAGGGGATGTGATGTGATCTGCAGACAGCAACTTACTGTGTGCCAGCGAACATCACTGTGAACAGGCTGCATCTGACTGTGGACAGGCTGCAATTTATAGTGCACCATCACCAGGCTGCAACCTACTGTGGACAGGCTGCTTTTCACTGTGTGTCAGAGACAATCAAGGGCGCAAGTGTCATAAGCCATGCAAAACAACCCAGTACAGCATGCCATGTTTACACATGTACACATGCAAGGCATGGCAGTCAAAGTGTGTCCCAGCCACAGCATTGCAGGAAACAAGAAAAGCTTGCAGCACACTTTTTGAAGCAGGTGTGCTGGCAGACAGGTAGAATGGACAAAGTCTGACCTTGATCATGTACAGAGCCCATGTGAGGTCTGCCGACAACAGTGCCATAGTTTGCATGGCCAGAACCGGTTTGAGCCTGAGCACGATCATGAGACCACTCATCCTCTTCCTGCTGCACCATGTCTTGCACAGCTGGCCACTGGCCTGAGTCATGCAGCTGCTGCGCCAGGCTCAGCAAGTCTGGGGAGCTGAAACTGCGGGAGGCTTGCATGGATGACAGCAGCCTCTTGTTTGAGGCAAGCGCTGTAAGGGCCTCGGTGAGGTCACGCGCCATGGGCGTGCCGGTGGAAGCCTGTGTATCTGACTGGAGCAGCTGCGACAGTGCACTGCTGGCAGCGTTGCTAGTGGATGCAGACTGGGAATTGGACCTCCGATGGGCATGCTCATCAGCAATGTGGCCGTTGTGGGATGGGAGGGCAGAGTGTTGAGGGTGTGTTGGGGAAGCCTGCCTGCTGACTGTGTTGAGGCGTGCTAGGCGGGCAGCTGAAGTGCGGTGCAGATCAGGCGCTGCGTGTGATGTGGTGGGAGTCTCCTCATGCTGATGCGAGTCTGTTCCTGACAGGCTGCTTGGCTGTGAGGAAGAGGCATGCTGCAGGGGCAGCGACAAATGGTCAGTAGGGTGATCCAGTGGACACAGGCTGGTGCACGGGATGTCATGTAACTCAAAGGAATGCCACAGTCTCTGCAATGCAGTGGCAGTGCGGGTAGGCAGACACTCGTGGCACAGCACAAGCAGCATATGGCATACCTGATCTAGGCTGCCTGCGTGAGGGTACGACCCCTGAAGTGGTGATTCTACATCCTCTGGGGACCCGGTTGGGGTGATCTTCCTGATGGAGGGAAAGGCATCATTTAAAGCCGCCTCTTGACTTGGCAATCGTTGATTCAATAAAGCCTGGTCATCAGATGTGTTGTGGCCTGATGAACTGGCGTGAAAGACAGGCGATGATGACCGCGGATCTGTGGATTGTCGCCCAGTTGATGTTGATGCTGGCATGCTGTCTGGCAGCTGTGGCATAGTGTCAGGATTGTCCATCACTGCCATCTCATACTCTCGGACATGTCTTGCCCTTCTGCGGCCTTGTGGAGAGTTACTCCACTTATTCAAGGCTTGCTCACTGCCAGCGCTGTCTGCTGACTCCAACTGTTCAGGCAGGGGAGTTAGCAGCCCAGGGGCTTCAGAACTTGGCGGACTAGAAGCAACAGCTACAGAGCTATTACCACTGAAAGAGGAAAGCTCAACCTCAGGCCCCAGAGGATGACTTCTGAGGCCCTGCACAGCACAGTGATGTTTGCAGCCAATCACAACACTGATGTCAACACAGTCAAATCTCATGAAGGCAGCAGCAGGAGCTTTTTTGTTTTGTGCACTACCTCCTCAGAGTCCTCAGTCTCTGCAAGAGCAGTGGCGTCTTGTTTGGTCAGCAGCCTCCACATGTGGTAGCCCAAAGCTGCAGCAGCAATTCCTGCAGCTCTCAGGGCGCCTACAGCCATGTTGAGCCACTGCTCCTCGTATGTCACCGTCTTGATACGCGACCAACGTCGGCAACAAATTGGCTCTTCTGCATCAAGACCGTGAGCTAGACACGATTCCTACTGCAAACATGGTGATGGCACATGTTTGTCTCGCTTAAAGGCGCAGCGGCGTGTCCAAGAGCCAGACACAGATCACAAGGTCGACCGCCAGACTGGGCTGTTCCTGCAAAATCCTCAACGCGCAGTAAGGTCAGCAAACACTTGCGCGTCTCGGACTGCCAAGAACGCTCGGTTGATCTGTGGTCGCAGGCAACAGCGCCAAAGACAAGAGGAACGTGCTGGGAGCCTCCTTCGTGCTCCGTGCCGCTCCGTCAAGGGGCTGGTTTCGGAGCGCACTCGACTCTGCTCATGCTTGATGTCGCGTTCCCAGAGCTCGTTTATGTTCTGGTGATGTGGAAACAAGCCTCCAAGATCCTTGCTTTGCATAGTTCCCGGCAGCTTAGTTTCCACAACTTCCGGTGGTCAGGACAGCAGTCTTTTGTGAACCCGGCAGTCTTCTCACTGTCGCTGCAGCCTGCAGGCGTCTTGCAGACCCCGGCATTCCTTCTAGCGTCTCGCTGCCTGCATCAGCAGTCAGGCAGCGAGCAGGTAGACTTGAACTATCGGTCAGTGTTTTTTTAAGCTTAGCGCTGGTCACTGGCAGCAGCACTGGCACCAGAAGAAGTGTAAGTCAGCTTCTGAACCCTGTGTTTGATTGTTGTTCCAGGTCTCCCACAGAGCAGATCTGGCCAGCTTCACCAAGGCAACAGAAAGGTACGTGTGAACACTCAGCAACCGTGGGGGACAGCGTCTGATAGTTATTTCAAAATGGACGTACTGGTATACCTTATCTGGGACTGCAAATAACAGTATGATTCTCAGACTAGTTCTGCAGTTGCAAGTCGAGTGTTGCGTGCCCTTGAGTATGCGCTGTCAGAGCCACCCTTCTTGGAGACATTGATAAAGACTTATGGGGTCTGCATTGAAGAGGTCCTGATGCTAACAATACATTCTTTGTTGCTTGCACTGTTCAGCCTAAGTCAAGTGCCAACAGAAGTGCGGATGTGTAGGTTCGAATGTCTCCTGATATGCTGACAGCGTATGTGCTCTGGAGTGGGCATCCTGATTGTGAAGAGCCAGCACAAAATGAGCTGCAGAGCCGGTAAGCTGTTTCCATCCATCAAAGCAGAAAAAACAGCTTGAGGCATAGCAGGCTTGGCAGTGCATGCTTGCTGTTCAAGCTGTGTGTCAAGTTGTCAAGGGATGCAGGCTTTCCAAAATCCGAGTTTCTGTGGGGAAGGCGCTAAAAGCACGTCATGTTCCAAAGCTGGAGTTCAGGCTCAACCAACTGACAGAATCACAAGCAGCTGTTGAGCAGGAGCTAGATCGACTCAAGGCCGGGCCAGACTAGATCTCAGACATCAAGAGTCATATGTCATCCTGCAAGGTCCAATCCAACCTGAGCTACCAGTCATCACTGATGACTCATCAGCACCAGTAGGAGTTACGCAGTCATACAAAACAAGAGGGGACTGTCCCTAGAGCAGCTTCAAGTCTTATTTGCAACAGCTGGGTCAGGAAGTCAGATCTGCTTGCCTGGCGAATGGCAAGGCAAGGCAACTGCAAAGCCGTTAGCAGTTAGTTGCTGAAGTGTTCATCACAGTCAACTTGTCCCCTGCTGCAACAAGCGCACTGCCACAGGGCAAGTGTTTTGAAGTAGGGCTTCTGTCAACAGAATGGCAATCAGATCCAACTTTATATGCGGGTGCTTTGCAGCCCTGGACCTGTATGTTGTACATGTCTTGCAAGCTTGACAGGCATCGGCCATGGCCACCATACCGTATATCCTATACTTAACACTTAATGTGTGAGTTACATTCGCCTGGTTGTATATATGGACTCATCGGTTTATACAGTGTTGTAATAAAACTGTGAGGCGCGATCGCGAGGGATCGTGTGTGAGCAGGGGCTCAGGGACCATGCCCGAGTATGCAATGCGTTGTGAGTCAGTTATGGCGTTTCACAGGTGGCGTCCGGCTGAGCTATAGTTGATCAGCTTCATGAAGTCAAAGCTGTCGAAATTCGCTGGCTGATAGGTCTGCCGGCCACGAGCATCAAGCAGCAGGCAACAGAAACTAAAGGAGAGCCGAAGTTCATTTTACCTATATCAACAGAGTAAGAAGCCCTCAGAATGTGTGTTGAGGCTCTTTTGAAGATTGAAGAGTGCAATCAGGCACAGGCAGGTACTTTTAGTTTACACAGTGTTACCATGCAGAATCTTCTTATTCTAATCTGTTTAGTATGCACATGACGAGTAGGCAATTTGTACCAAAAAGGGTTTGGTGATGTGTGTGTCTGGGAAAACTGTACAGCAACTTCCTGAAGGCCTGACAATCACACATTCTGAGTCATGGATCATGAGTCATGACCTGCAGTTGACTAAAGCAAGCATGACCTGCAATTGACTAAACAAAGCAGAGCAGCGCGCGTTTGCGGGACATGCAGCACACAGCCCAAATCGATCGATTCACAATGGCTGTGAAAGGCACACCGTTTGGTAAGCCCCCGAAACATTCAAAATGGCGCAGACATGATCTTTGCCTTATGCAGCCCTGCTGTCGGTGCTGCAGGGAACGAGCTGCTGAGCATCATCTTTGCCTTTCTACCGGCCAGGGATCTAGCCAAGGCAGAAGTGACTTGCGTTTGCTGGTACTGACGCGAGTTAGCTTTTGCATGCGCTTTGTCTGCAACCTGTGTGCAAGTGTCCTTGACTCATCTCGGTTCGCAGGCACCAAGTCATAGAGCAATATGCCCTGTGGAAGGTAAAGACTGCAAAGACATGGGAAGGCAGATTACCACTCGGACAAGCAGCTCCTGCTGAGGCCACAGGCTATACGTCCCAGCAATGGAAAAGTTTGTACTGGAGGCACCTGGTGACCCTCAGCCTGCACATGCTTTTGAGGCTAGACATCAAGTAGACCAATACTGACACAGCTTTGCCTGCCGCACAGGCAGCTTGGAGGGTTCAGGAATCCCGCAACACTGTCATCAAGTTTTTGGAAGGCCACAAGCAGCCAGTCACTTGCCTTGCCGCCATGTCACATACTTTTGCATCTGGCTCAGAAGACCGGGTATGTCTTTGCAAATTTGATTGAGTGCTGCCATACACCAGCATATGAGCTGTCAGAGTCTCCACAATGCTGTGTAGATTTTTAACTGCTGCAGCAAGACTTCATGCCATAGGCTGTCACAATTTGAGTGCTGCGTGCAGACAGTGAGATTGTGGAACAGGCACAGTGGCGCATGCACAGCTGTTCTACTCTTGCCAAGTGTTCCCAGAGCTGTCACCTTGATGTCAGATGATTTGGTGGTGGTCACTCACAACTGTACATGTTCTGTGTTCAAGGGCTCTAAAAGCCTAAGACACATAGTCTCATCTGACCAGCAGCACATCTGTGCTACTGCAATTCTTGACAACCAGCTCTTCATAGCCTCTGTTGGTGAGGGTCCATCTTGCTTGCTGAGCTGCCTGAAGGGCTCGTCCATCTGCACAGCACCACATGTTGCACCGCATGTTGTCATGGCCAATGTTTTTGTTATACTTACAAGACAAGTGCAAGACAAGTACCAGCATGCTCCATGTGAGTACGCAGCTCACCATGTGTGATGAACCATGTGTCTCAGAGGTAACACGCGATGGCACTGACGCACACGAGCTTTCTCATGCCTTTATAGGGAGCAACTGTGTTCAAGTCTGGGACTTGTTCTGTGGTTCTCTGCAAATGATGTTCAGGCCTGCACCAGGTACACAAATCACTGCCCTGGCCACAGGCACTGTGCATGCAACACAGGTAAGGTGGTTGATGCTTTTGAGTCATGCCTGGGACAGCTGCAGTGGCTGTGTGCATGTCACATGTCTCCAGCTCTGTAGCACTAATTCCTGTCATCTGTGGAGCAGTGCTGTAATCTGCATGCAATCCGGATTCAATCACACATGCTAGCTGTGCCCCAAACAGACACATACCCAATGCTGTTCAGCTTGCATTGAATGCCTTCTCTCTTTGGAAATGTTTCGCTGTCACGCTGCAGGTTCTTCTTGCTGGCACGTATGATTGTCAAATCCTAGCACTCAGCCCAACAGACGGTAGTGTAATAGCAACAATAGATGGGCTACGCACACCAGATGAAGCAGTTGGTGAGATTTGCAGCATTGTTGTACATGACGACAATCAAGCACTGGTTGCATACAGCGCACCTCTCAGGAAAACCCTTGTGCGCTATTGCCGCTACTCTTTCTCATTGCTGCGTGACAACGTGGCAGATCTCAACAGAGGAGGTGGGTCAAGCTTGACTGCTCAACATGGTGCACCTCCAGAACATTCAGTCTCTTGTAGACCAGGGGTATTGGCGTGCCACATTGAACAACCGCATTCAGGAGCCAGCTTGTGGTCTGCAGTCTCCAGAAGTCTACCTCTCCAGCAGCAGCGTAGCAATGCATGCGCACGAGTAGAGCACACTAATATATATGTTACACTTCATCATGGGCCACATTCTGGCAAAGGTAGACTGACCTTCGCAAACTTAGGCCTTGCAGTCTGCAAGGAGGGGCTTGTTTGGGACAAGATGTTTGCAGCAGCAGTACACAGTTGCTACGAATCTCCGCCTCAGGTTTTGTCAGCCTGTGGAGTTTTGCTCATACAGGCGAGCCGGAATAGAGTTGCAGTCTGGCACTTTCCTGACGTTCCTGATTAGCTTCTGCTTGTAGACCTGTTTTTTCCCTTTATGCTGCTGCAGCATATGCCTACTGAGCATGAATGCTTTTATATATGTTTATAAGCATCCATATATGGATTCAAGTTGAATGCATGTGAACATGCATGCACCACATTGCTGATGTAGTAAGAAACGAACAAAGATTGGTTAGTTTGCGTGATATTAAGCTGCTTCATATTGAGTCAATGAGTCATTGGTTGGCCAGGATGTGGAACTCATCAACAGCTGTGCAATAGCAAAAACATTTGCAGTCTGGTGTCCGAAGCACCCAAAACAATACGGAAAAGAAACATAACTTCCAGACATCAGATCCCTTACTTTTACTGTCCATCAAAGCTGTTCTGCAGATCAGCTAGTTTGCGTTCCCGCAACATTTGTGTTGATCTGGCTCCACAGCCTTCCAAAAAGCTACAACAACGAGAGTCAACAAGATCTCAATCTTGATACTGCCAGCCTACACTACACCGTCCAGACTGGAATGTAGCAGTATCTCAGGATAAATGCATCCCTATCACGACGATAATGATATACCTACAGGGAATTGACAGACATTTGTGACCAACATCAGGCAACGGTAATACATCCAATTATCAACCTCTGAAACTTTGAATATGGATAGCATAAAATCCAACACCACCAGCTATCTGTTTATGCCCCTTTTCTTCTGCCTACAACTTATCTGCCCATTCCACCAGTATCCGATCAACCTCCGCTGGCTTTTCATCATGAGGACAATGGCCTGCCTGAATGCCAACCCTGTCAGCCTTTGGGTAGAATTTCTTCACCCTAGCAGCACTGCCAGGACCAATCCATGGGTCCAAGTCACCCCACAACAACAGCATGGGCATCTTGCTATCAAGCTTGTTCAGCAACTGGTTTACACTCGCTCCTCCGCCTGTCACACCAGAATTCCCACCAATCACTCTGTAAAAGACCTCAGCAGCGTTTGGGTCCTCTGCAGCCCTAATGATGGACTTCACCAGGTCATCGTCAACATTGGTTTTGTCAATGTAGACCTGCAAAGAGAGCTGAAACTCAGCCATGCTGTTGCTTGGCATACAGATGGACCTTGATCCATACAAAGGGTATGTAGTGACTTGCACAGATCTGTGAATTTGAACTTGACTTTCACGCCAAAAGAGGGCTTTTGCATTGCACACTGCTATAGCCATCATGCATACAATCTGCCCATACCACCTTTGGAAATGTGAAATGTGTGTAGAAATGTGAAAATGTGCCAAGAACCGCAAACACTCTGTTGAGTGACCCATGCTGCAGGCCAAGCTGCACATGAAGCTACAGTTGTTGCTGAAGACCAGACTCTCACCTGCTGAAGGACTTGCTTCACTCTGCTGGGTTGCTTGGTGAGTATGAAGGAGCCATACACAGCCACTCTCTTTGCCATAGTTGCCAGCGGCGACAACACTTGCTGCAGAAAGCTCTGTTGCTCTTTACTGCTCTTTGTCAGTGGAGCAACTGTCTGAGAAGCTGAAGACTGTGAAGAGGACTGAGACCTAGACGCTGAGTCCTGGCGAGTCATGCCAGAGGCGGTGTGACCGGCATCGCTAAAGTCTGCAGGATCAATGGCTGCCAGAACCTCCTTTTCTGTAGAGCTCAAACCAGCTGCAACAGGTGCCTCCACAGCTGTCTGTACATCCTCTATTCTACCAGCACCATTCAGTAGGACCACACCCCTGCAGGTATGCGCATCACTGTCAGAAGGCAGCCTATCTAGCCACACCTGCAATGCAGGAAAGAGTGCAACATACTATCCTCCAGTCATAAAGGCGCACATGCAGTCTGGGTTGATGGAACAATGTGCAAAGCAGAGCAATAGTGAAGAACAACATGCCAGGTCGTAACAATGTTGGCTGAACACAACAGGGATCAGCCTAGTGCCTAGTGCCTTACTTGACTAGCTCCGGATACCGGGCAGCAGTGGCAAGACTGTTGTAGCCACCCAAGCTGTTCCCGGCCAAGACCACTGGTCCATCATTCACCACCTCTTTGATGAAGGCAGCAATCTGGTCAGACCAGATGTTGGAGCTATAGTCCACAAGTGCCTTGTCACTCCAGCCAAAACCCAACAGGTCTACTGCAAAGACTCTGTGCTTCTTGGCTAGCTCTATGATGTTGTAGCGCCAGTGGTAGGCTGATGCCCCAAAGCCGTGCACTAGGACAACGGGAGGTCCAGAACTGCCTGCCGCCGTCAAAGCATGTTCAGAGTTGCAATTTGAACCCACGTCTTCAGCGTATCCATAAGCCAGTGTTCTTGCATGATTGCACGACATGCATGCAAAATGTGCTTCAAGCCTTGGTCATGAAATGTACAGGTTATCTGAACATCTTTCATCTTTCATCTTTCATCATGTTACCACAACTAGAGGGTCAATTGTTGGACACGATACAGAATGCATAAACATGACAACAGACAAGCTTACCAGCTTGAACATAATGTATTCTATGATTTTGCCAGTTCCAAAAGTTCCAGCCCTGGTCTCGGTAAGGCACACGATTGACGCCATGAATGTCAGTCTCTAGACCGGGGTCCTGCCAACAGGAACTTGTTGTGTCAATCTTCTGATCAATCGTTGACTGTGCAAGCCTGCATATTGCGGACACCGAGGGCGTCATGCAGCGCTCTTGAACTCACAACGAATGTGTTGCTGGTGCTGCCAGCGTCGACACTTGCAGCTTTGACAGTGTCTGCCCTGCAGCCTGGCCCACTTAGAACAGGCTTTGTCCACATTGAGCCCATAGCTCTGAGGTGCGGCCGAGGAGCGGCTCTGCAAGATTTTGCTGACAATCTGTGACATGCAAAGACCGGTGCATGCAGACACGCCAACCGGGTTGGACCTAGGTAAGGAGTGCAGGAACTGTTAACGCTGCTTTGCACAGTCGACCTCATCGAGCAGTGTCTATCCTGCACAATGGTGGAACAGCGACAAAAGGCACACCAGAGCCACCAAATATGTCAGCTCAGATGTCGATGCAGGTTTCGACGTGCCCGACAGCTAGTCTGGCAAGTTCTCCGTTCATGCTTTGTTAGCCTCAAAATGCGTAATGCACGTGGCGATGACTGTACTGCAGTTCCCAGATGCCAGTGCTATGCATGCAGAACATCACGCCGACAGTGAACGCATTGTTCATGCAGCAGCGGTGGTACCTCAGTGCACGCATGCTCCACAACATCAACACAGCAATATACGTCACATCAAAACTGCGCAAGCTTTATACACTCACATGGACCAGGAGCTAGAGTTTTTGGGACTTCAATCTTTCTGCTCTCACGATGCGATCAGCTATCTTCGTGCACACAAACATGGCGAGGGGGACAATGGGGGCTAGTATGCATGACACCAACAATGGCAACCTGCGTGGTGACCATGAGGCTGTTCCATCCATGATGAACCAATCTTGTCCAATGTCAGGGGATGGCAGATGGTATCTGCCTTGCTCAATGCCATGCACAAAACCCCTTGCCACCTGTTGACATCACAGCATGTAGTACTTGTCCACAGGCACCTTTTGGCAGCTTAGCAAAGATGGACCGCATGGGCACGGACCACCACAAAGGCAGACACATGTAACATGCCGTCATGCCTTTCATAACATGGGACATGCAGTACAATGGAGGCAAGTGAAGCCAACATGCAAACATGTAGGGTTTGATGCAGTCAAGAACAGAACCACAATGCACAGCATGAGCTATCTTCTGGCAGGCAAATCTCTGCTTGACTAACAAGCACCACATTGCAAGTCTCACCTGGCCAGGTTTGTGAAGAGATCCAAAAGCTGCACTGACAGCCTTACACTCCTTGGGCTGCAATTGCAAGCTTCTGTTAGGACAAAGTGAGGTGTGTGCTGCAAACAAGCTTCACTTGCAGATGGCCTGAGTGTGCAGGCATCAGACCTTTATCAGCTCTTCTTGTTTGTAGCAAGGCGTGTCCATGTCAGCAGGGAAGCCTATGCTGATATGTACCCCAGTGCCTTGAAGCTGCAGCAGTGGCAAGGAAAACATGTAAGAGCGCAGCAGCCTTCATTCAGTAGGTTGCATGCCCATGCATAGCATTGGACTTCCAATATTACCCACACATCCTTTGGAAGAACACGTTCAAGCCAAGACTACGTCTATAGTTGAGCTCACCTCATTACGCAAGGTGTCTGCCAAGCCTCTGACAGCGTACTTGGTGGGGGCATACGCTGAGTAGCCAGTGAAGCCTACAGTAACACCACGCAGTGTTTTGACTATTTGCAGTATGTGACCTTCCAATACAGCTGCACGATACAGACACAACTGACAGGCAAAGATCAGTGCAGTGAAAAGATGAAACTCTTACTGAGCAGTCCAAGAGACGAGGAGATGATACAGATGTGTCCCTGATGCCGCTGCAGCATGCTTGGCAAGACCGCCTTTATTGAGTGTATTACTCCAAGATAGTTTATGTTCATGATTCTCCCAAACACTTCAACTGGCAGATCCTCTATTCTGCCTGCACAGTTTGCGCTGTAGGTTCAGCAGCCAGGCGAAGTGCAGTACTACTAGCAATAGACAGTCACCCGGGTGAGTAGCGCCAGCGTTACAAACCATGAAGTCACAGGGCCCAAATGACGCCTCTGCTTCTTGCACAACAGCTTGCATCTGTACAGCACAACATGTGGGTCGACCAACAGTGGTGACCTGGATAGCTCTGCATTGTTTGTGGTCCTTTCCTGCTCATACTGTGTTACATCCGCTGTAAGGGCTTGAACTTGCACTTTAGGAAGTGCCATTTCCTGAAGTTCGACGATGGCCTGGTCCAGCTTCCTTTTCGTGCGGGCAACAATGGTGACGTGACTCCCTTTCATGCAAAACTCTTTCGCCAGGGAGAAGCCAAGCCCTTCCGAGCCGCCCGTGATGATCACATGCTTGCCACCGAGCTGAATTTTCGATCGGAACCATGTCATGCTGTAGGCCACCAAAAGCGTCGTGGCCACGGCAGCAATGACATACATTGAGCGGTGGTTGCAGGCTCGCAATCTTCTGGTCAAAACCACTGACTATTCTGCATGTGCTCCGAGACCAATACAGTGTAGCCATGGCCTACCCGACTATTACCTCTAGCCTGACCCTAGCAAGCTTGCTTAGCACAGTGCACTTATTGGTTCATGATCAACCAATGTCGAATCATGATCAGATTGACTACTTGCAGGAGCTGTATGGAGCTCATTGCTCAGATCGGGCAGATCTTATTGCTCAGATCGGGAGGCAATGCTGTCACTACTAGATCTGTGCATGCAACAGTAGTGCCCTGGCAAAAGCACTGCACAGCGTACCCTTTGCAAAGTCTCTGGCACCGCGTCTGTGATGCAATGGATTCGTTCTGAAGTTTGTTGCATGCATCATGGTATCTCAGACAATATTGTTGAATTGACTCCGCAGGCCTGAGGCTGGGCCGCATGCCTATAGTGGCCTGCCTATGAAATGGCGCATGAACTGTCAGGGCCGCAGGCTCTGCCTATAAAATGGTGACTGGCTTCGGAGCGAAGTGTAACTTGACCGGGATTACGACCGGGACTATCACGTCCCTTCCATCTGAACGCACAATCGCAAATTGCATAAGCTGACATCATGCTGACTGTCCTTGAGAATCCCCAGTCAATGAGCCCTGCACGCTGAGAGGCATCAAGCGTCGGTCTCTGTTGCTGTTTATGCTCCGCTGAGCCGTCTTGTAACCTTGTAAAGGTTTACCGTGACCCGGCTTTGATTCTACCTTCAGAATCCACCCTGACCGCACTCGCTCGCGTCCCTTGCTCGGGTCGACAGGGAGAGATGGTTGATAGAACCCGCGCTCTCTGGTGTGTGACTTTCAGCCTTCTGTCGGTGTTTGTAAATTTGTGCTCTTGTCGTGCCTGGTCGTCATGATCTTGTCTGTTTAGTTCATTACGCAGTTGCATATGTCTGCAAGATCACCAGAGCTAAAGCCACAGCTCAAACCACTGCTCAAGCTGTGCTTGTTTGTTCAGGAAGAGGCAAACGGCGCTCAGCCGTGGGCAACTTGACATGCCTGCATACGACGTCATGCAGGAACAAGCTCCTGACGAAGCATCTTATGCAACGGCGTTGGTGTCTCCGTCTCGCCAGCAGATATCCAAGCTTGTGGTGCATGCTCCAAGCGACCCAGGTCCTCATGCGATATCAGTTCTGCGAAAATAATAAATTTGCCTGCAGCATCACAGTCACAATGCATCATGATCCGTGCAGGCATGCTCAGCTACATCACTCAACCCCAGGTCACCAGTCCAAACAGCGTACACTCACCCACTGCCATCAGAGCAGGTTGGGCAAGCCAGATGCTGAGTCCCAAAAAGACTTCCCTTGATGAAAACATGCCACCACACAAAATGCATGGCAGAATTCATCATCACACTAACCCAGCAGGGTCAGTTGCTGGTGCACACAGGAGAATGGGGACTTGGAGCCATGTCAGCGCAAATGTCCAAGGTCAGCACACAGTCAGCAGCACCAAACTAAGGCTATCTGACTGGCCTGCCTTGTTGTTGACACAGACCTGCACTGCATCATGATGACAATCTGTGACTTGACATGAAAGCACAAAGAGAGATTTGTGAGCACCCATATAACCCAAAAGCTTAGATCCTTCAAGCACACAAAAGGAAAATCCTCCTCATATGCACCACCAAGCTGGCCAGCTAGCTCTAGCAATGTTGGCCAGCTATGTTCAGCCGGCAAAGTAGTTTGCAGCATCTGCCTGCAGTTTACATCATTCACAAGTATGACACATCACCTTCCATCACATTCCAAGTGGCCACTGCAACTTAGTGATGCGCCATGAGTGTGGGCAGGCGCAGTGAGGCATGAGAGGTCAGGGTCAGGTGGGATGATGATCAGTGAGCCCCAAGGGTCATTAGGGTCCCCCAGGCAGGCATGTGGGTATGAGGTGCCGGGGCCCACTTCTGCCTGGCTGCCATCACCACTAGCCACTGCTGCTCAGGTACAACATGATACATCATAGTATGGATTTGCAGCAATCAATGCAGCCTCACTACAGATTGTCTCACTCCCATCAGGTCTGGACAAACCTGTTCATCTGGCTCACTACTAGTGAGCCTGGCTACAGGGACATGTCTGTTAGCAGAAACACCATTCTAATTGGGTCAGCCTTTTTGGAATGTTGCACTCTTGTTTGTGATGTTTGCACTTGGTGATGCAAGTAGAGTAGATGTGCAGAGGTTGGCTACACAAGCACAAGTTTATTGGCAGCTATGTTATCCTGCACAGGAAGTATACTAGACCAGTGTGTGCAAAATCGGCTCTACCTTGTTTGACTGTTTCTGAGCAGATGTGGTCAAGAAAACATCACTGCAGTGCAAATCAGCTGCAGCACCCATTTACATGTCCAGGAGTTGCAGTGCTTTTTGGCCCCCTGCGTGTTTCAATCAGATGCTGCAGTGAGCAGAATTGCAGATGCCTGCCTCTCTTTATGTCCCCCACATATATGTTTGTCACGTAAAGCGCCAGCCAGCACAGCATCCTTGCCAGACAATAGCCAGCAGCGCAGCACTACCTTGTGTCTTTTGACTCCATCATGACGCGCATTTGGCCTGCAGACATCATTGTTCAATGAGGCAGACAATCTCATCAGCTGGGATGAGCCTCAAACATATAATGGAGACGCGGTCAAAGGCCAGGTGTTTGGACGGCCACATGCTTCACTTGTCAACTCAAATTTGGCCAGGTCGATGTCGGGACCAGCTCAAGTTGCAGAGCAGCAAGACGTGGTTGAAGCAGAAGCAGGTGCCCTCCTCTGCACAGCTGCTCTGC
>JAABUK010002472.1_pt1 | contig 33034 bp, 26 predicted proteins | sample 5559141 | NCBI WGS metagenome assembly JAABUK01 (sample SAMN10711869, study PRJNA513367) | rock metagenome | isolation source: Antarctica rocks | place: Antarctica: Victoria Land, Pudding Butte nord | collected 2016-01-03 | reverse complement strand
GCTCGCACTCCCCGACCGGTTCTGCGCGAGGCGGCGGCGGTGGTCCCGCAGCTCCCGCCACACCGAGCCCAGCTCCGCCACCACGAACCTCAGACGGCCCCGCACCGCCGTCCCACACGACGGCACCACCGCCTGCACCGCGGCCGGCAATGCACCCTCATTGCTCTGCACACCCATCTCCTTCACATCCGTTCGACTGTACGGATATCAAGAGTACCCCGCCGTTGGTGCCGCTCAGCGCCGCCGCGACCCGGCGGGCTGAGCGGGCTGAGCGACGACGCCCGCCCCCCCCCGTCCAACGACCCGTTCCGGGGTCCGTCCGGGGCGAGCTGACCGAGCTGATCCAGCAGCCGGCTGACCTGCCGGAGCTGCCACCGCCGCAGCCGGTGCTGCTGCTGGCTGTGCTGAGGGTGCCGGCTTCGCCGGCGCGGCGTGACGGCCCCTGCTTCGCAGACGACGAAGGTTCACGATCACCACTCCCGCTCCGACGCCTGCTCCTACGCCTGCTCCTACGCCTGCTCCTACGCCTGCTCCGATGTCGGGTCAGCCTCGTGACCGGCGTGCCCGCCGCTGATGGCCTCTTGCCGGGCGCGCGGGCGATGCGCTGGGGAACCAGCCCGAGCGGCAGCTCGATCCGGCCGCGGGCCATCGCCCGCGGCCGGCGCTGCCCCGAGTCCGGCACCGTCTCGATCACCACCACCGCGCCCTGAATCTCCTCGATCGTGTTCAGCTGCCCCAGCCACGCCGCCCAGTGCGCCACCCAGCTGTCCGTCAGCGCCTTGTCCAGACCAGAAAACCCGGTAGGCGCGACCTGCACGACGACGCTGTACAGGCCGGCATGCGGCCAGTGGATCAGCCCAAAGGGCCGGCCGTGCATGTCCGTATAGGACGTCAGCTCCGTCGCGGCCGCCACCCCCGGCAAGGCGGCACTGCCCATCCGGCACCGCGCCCGTCAACCCCTGGCGCAGCTCATCCTTGCCCGACCGGCGGGCCGTCCGCCGCTGGTAGCGGCGCCACATCACCTGATAGCGGCCGTACCCGTCGCGGGTCGGGAACGCGGACGGGGCCGCGATCGCCACCGCGACCACCGCCCACACCAACGCCGCGAAGATGTTCACCAGCGCCAGCACCATCAAGTCACCGCCGCCAGCACCAGGAAGATGCTCGCCCCGAACGACAACCTGCCCAAGCCCGGCAGACCCGGCGCCCTCTAGTTCCCGTACCTGCACCGGATCCTCGGTGCCGCTCGTGCCGCTCGTGCCGCTCGTGCCGCTCGTGCCGGTCGTGCCGCTCGTGCCGGTCGTGCCGCTCGTGCCGGTCGTGCTGGTCGTGTTGGTGGTACTGCTCATCTCGTTGCGCCCCTCACCCGGAGTAATCCGAACCCGTCACACCCGCGCACGCCCCGCACCGTCACACCCGCCCACGCCCGATCCGTCACGAGGCTTTCTCCTCGGGCTCGGCGGCGCCGACCGCCCCTGCTCCCGCCTGTACCGCGGCCGCCCCGACACGACCGGGTGCACCGGGTGCACTGCCGCCGCCGCCCGACGGCGACGCCCCACCCGGCACCCCACTAGCCGACTCACCTGACGCCACCTTCGACCCGCCACCCGGTGAGCCACCGGACGAGCCACCGGACGAGCCACTGGGGCCGGGACCGGCCTGACCCGCCCCACCGAGACCCCCACCCATGCCCGTCGAGCCGGTCGAGCCCGTTGGTGGCGCCACAGCCGCACCCGCAGCCCCGGCTGAACCGGCGGCACTGGCCCCGCCTGCCGCGCCCTACGCCATCGGCGCGACCACGGCAGCGCCTGCGGCCGCCACCGCGCCCACGGCTGCGCCGCCCGAGAACGCGCTCGAGGATCCAACTGCCGCCGCCGGCAACAGGAACTTGATGAACGCCGGCAACGCCAGCGCGGCCATCATGACCGTCGTCACGCCGTAGGATGCATTCTGCAGGCCGTTGTCCGGGCCCCCGGTTCTGCTGTGTCATCTCACTGATGGCCACCGCGTAGATGACCGCGGACACCGGCTTGTACAACGCGAACCCGACGATCACGACGGCGAACCGCTTGAACCGCATCCAGCCCTCGTCGCTCGCGGCGCCCGCCGCGACCGTGGGCACCATCGCCATCATCGCCACCAGCGCCACGCTGCGAATGAGCATGAAGATGCACCGCACGATCAACCCGAGGAGGCACACCCCGTAGACCACGAACCAGAGCCCGAGCATGTCGTCCGGGTCGCCGGCTCCGAACCCCGCCGAGATCATCGTCTTCAACCCGGCCGACGGGTCCCCGTTACTGGCCTTGGCGATGATCCACGGGGAGAACTGGTCACCTGCCATCACCAACAGCTCGGTGGCCGCCGCCACGACCAGAGCGCCGGCGCCCACCACCGACACCTGCCGCACGAGCTGGCGAGACTCCCCCGCGTTGCCGGCGTTCCCGGGCCTCAGCCGTATCGCGAGGGCCTCCCCGGTCCCTGCAGCGCCGTGGTCGACAAACGCGCACAACGGGTGAAACCCATAGCCCCGCTTGAAGTTCGGCGCCGCCTGCTCCTTGTCACTGTGCGCCGTCACCAGGGTGGCGTCGAGGTCCACGACCAGCGGATCCTCAGCGGTGACCGCGTGATTCGGGGCGTGCTCACCGGCCAACTCCCACGCCCGCGCCCGGGCCGACCTCCGGGCGGCGGCCACCGCAGCCAGGACCCGGTCGGCATCGCGGGCCAGCGTGGTGATGGTGCGCGAGACCGTCGCCTCCGACGCGACCCGTCCGTAGATCCCCGGCTCGTCCCGGATGACCGCGGCGTCGGACAGGCAGTCACCACCCAACGCGAGCGTGACCGCGAGCTCGGTGACGACCTTGCCCGGGTCGTGGACCGCCGTCGGCTTACGCCAGCGTGACAACCCCTCGCGCATGGCCACGCTCAACCCGCTCACGTCCGCGGCGGTCGCCAGCAGCACCCCAACCGGCGGAACCGACCGCCGACACCGGCGCCGCGTCGACACGAACAAAAGGGTAGGACCCGGTAATCTTCTTCACCTGGAAGGTGCTCCCTTGCGCTGGATCAGATACGTGCGTCGCAACACCTATCTTCCCAGCTCAAGAGGCACTTTTCAGCTCACGCCACAACCCCCAGCAGCACAACCCGACGAAATCTCTGGGTTAAGGCCCGCCGCTGACTCAGTTGGTGCCGCGGTGGCTTCCACGACCACACTGACCGTGTGCACCGCAGACTGTTCGGTCGGCAGATGGAGCTGCTGGCCATCGCCGAGTTTCTCGCATCTCTCGGGACGGCGTCGGGCACCTTGGTCCTCGAAGGTCCGGCGGGCATGGGCAAGACCGCGTTGTGGAGGTCGGCCATCGACGTCGCCCACGAGCAAGGGATGTCCGTTCTGGAGGCACGGTCCACCAGCAGCGAGGCGGGCCTCGGGCTGGCGACGCTGGCCGACCTTCTCTCGGACGTCCCTGCTTCCGTGCTCACGTCGCTTCCTCCCCGCCAGCAGGAGGCGATCGACGTGGCTCTGGCGCGGTCGCCCGACGCGAGCCTGACCACCGACCCGCGAGCTCTGGGCGCGGCGTTCCTCGCGATCCTGGAAGGGCTCCACGAGACCTCCAGCGTCCTGCTCGCCCTGGACGACGCCCAGTGGGTGGACGCATCCAGCCGGTCGGCGATCTCGTACGCAGTCAGGAGGATCGGCGTCGGCGTGGCGGTGATCGCGACCGTCCGCAGGGATGTCATGGCGGACGAGGACGAGTGGCTCCAGTCGGGCGACCCCGACGGGGACAGCCGTCTGACGGTCGGCCCTCTCGGGTCGGCCGCGCTCCAGGAGCTGCTACGAGATCGGCTCGGGACGGCCTACCCACGACCGACGATGGTGCGCATCCAAGAGGCGTCGGGAGGGAACCCGCTGCATGCTCTCGAGCTGGCCCGTTACGTGGGCGACGTGCGACCTGGGGGCGCTCCGCCCTCGTTCCCGTTGAACCTCCGGCGCTTGGTGACCGCCCGGATCGACGCGTTCTCGCCCAGCGTCAGGGACACGCTGCTCGCAGTGGCCGCGATGGCCGGCCCGACCGCGGAGGTCGTCCAGCGGGTGGTCGGGGACGGCAGCCGCTCACGGGTCGAGGACGACCTTTTCGCCGCCGAGGCCGGCGGCGTCCTCACGCTCGACGGGCGCACCATCGCCTTCACGCATCCCTTGCTGCGCACGGGCGTCTATGCGATGGCCACCGCCGGACAGCGCAGAGACCTCCACCGGCGCTTGGCAACCGCGGTGGCGGACCCGGTGGAACGCGCTCGCCACCGCGCGCTGGGGTCGGTCGGACTGGATGTGGGGGCCCTCGAGGAACTCGACCGAGCCGCCGCCCTGGCCCGGACGCGAGGAGCGCCGGCAACGGCCGCTGAGCTGCTCGAGCTGGGTCTCAGGCTGGGTGGTGACACCCCCGAGCGACGACTCCGCATGGCGCATCACGTGTTCGAGGCCGGCGACCCCCGCCGGGCCCGGAGCAGCGCCGAGGAGGCCGTCCTCGCTCTCGGCCCGGGTGGGAGTCGATCCGTGGCGCTCCATCTGCTGGCGATCATCCGACTGCACGACGACAGCTACATCGAGGCGGCGGCCTTGCTGGACCAGGCCCTCGCCGAGCCGGAGGTGGACCCGCTCCTGCGGGTGCGGATCTCCGTCGACCAGCTGTTTGTGCTGGTGAACCTCGGGCGGATCCAGGATGCAGTCCAGCTCACGGACGCCATCCTGTCCAGTGCCGAGGAGGTTGGCGATGGCCCGCTGCTGGCCGAGGCTCTGGCGGGCAAGGTCATGGTGCGTTTCCTCAGCGGGTTCGGCCTCGACGAGGGCATGCTCGACCGCGCGCTCGAGCTGGAGGACAGGGAGTCGAGGTCGGCGATCATGGTGCGGCCCTCCCTCATCGCGAGCCTGGTGTGGGCCTGGGTGGGGCAGCTGGACCGGGCACGGGACGGCCTGCTCGCCCTTCGGCGCCAAGCCATAGAGCGCGGCGCGGAGAGCGACCTCATGTTCATGGCGTTCCACCACGTCATGGTGGAGTGCTGGAGGGCAGCCCTGCTCGAGGCACGACTGCTCGCCGACGACACCGCGGAGCGAGCCCGTCAGCTCGCGACGGACATCCCGCTAGCGATCGCGCGCAGCGTCGAAGCGGTGGTCGCCGCGTACGAAGGCGACGCCGACCGGTGCCGCAAGGAAGCCATGAGTGCGCTCTCCATCTTCGAGCGAGGCGGCTCGGTCGCTGTCCGCGTTTGGCCGCTGGTGACGCTGGGCTTCCTGGAGGTGTCGGGCGGTGACTACCAGGCGGCCCTGCAGGCTCTCGGTCCTCTCGTCACAGAAGCCCCGGCGATGGGGTACGGGGAGCCGACCGCCGCCCCGTTCGCTCCCGACGCGGCGGAGGCACTCATCGGCGTGGGCCGCCTGGACGAGGCCCAGGCGCTGGTGGCCCAGCTGTTGGAGAACGGCCAGCGGCTCGACCGGGCGTGGGCTCTGGCTCTGGGTTCGCGGTGTCAGGCGCTCCTCCTGGCGGCCCAGGGGGATGTGTCGGGAGCGCTCGAGGCGACCGCCCGGGCTCTGCACCATCACGAAGACCTGCCGATCCCTCTCGAGCTCGGCCGCACACTGCTCGTCCGTGGTCAGCTGTTGCGTCGCAGCCACCAGAAGCGGGCTGCCGCGGAGACGTTGGATCGAGCGCTGGCGATCTTCGAGGCGCTGGGGACGCCGTTGTGGAGCAACCGTACGAGGCTGGAGCTAGGCCGTGTCCGTACCACCTCTTCCACCGGTGACGTCCTCACGCCCTCGGAGCGCCGGGTTGCAGAGCTGGCCGCCTCGGGGCAGACGAACCGGGAGGTGTCGCGGGCGCTGTTCATCAGCCCGAAGACCGTCGAGGTGAATCTCGCGAACGTCTACTGCAAGCTGGGCATCCACTCCCGGGCTGAGCTGGGCCGGCGGGTCGCCGAGCCGCGTTCGTAGGGAAACACCCTATTCAGCGCCAGATCCGGTCGCCTTAGCGTGTGGGTACAGCCTTCGTCAGGAGGCGGCCCATACCAGCACCAAGGAGGATCCCATGCCTGTAGCAATGGTCTCTTACGCCGACAGCAAGGCGGAGTACGAAGCCGTTCCCGATGTCTTGAAGCCCAAGCCCCACGGTCTCCTGATGCATGCTGCCAGCGAGCTGCCGGACGGGAGGGTCCAGATCGTCGATATCTGGGAGGACCATGCATCCGCCCAGAGCTTCGCCGAGAACGTCCTGTTCCCTGCCTTCCGCCACGCCGGACTGTTGGAAAAGATGATGGCCGGACCGCAACCCGTGGGCTATGAGACGTTCCACTTCGCGCAGTAGTCGGCCACCCAACAACGTGCGCAACGACGACCCCGTGCTCAGCACAGGACACCCGCGGCGCCTCGGCCTCCACGAACGCCCGGAACGTGCCCAGATCCAGCGCCCGCCACCGGCGCCGGCCCTCTCCCCGGTCATACCCAGGACGGCGCGTCCGGCAAAGCCCGCACCACGACCGGAATGGCAAGAGCGAGCCAGACGCGCGAGATGCACAAAATGAGCTCTGACCTGGCGTTTTGTGGAGTGCCCCCGGGCAGATTTGAACTGCCGACACCCGCTTTAGGAGAGCGGTGCTCTATCCCCTGAGCTACGAGGGCGGGGGCGCCGAAGCGCGACTCGAGGTTACCGGACGGCCGGGCGCCGGCTCGGGCGCTCGGCCGAGCTTTCGGTGCCTGGTCGCCCGGGACAGATGCCGCCGGGCTAATCCCGGCGAGGCGCCTCGTACGGCGCCTACTTCGTTAGCCTGGCCCGGTGATCCCGCCCAGCGCCGAGACAACCGCCGGCCCCTCGGCCGCCGCGGAGGCCCGGGACGGCACGGGGCATGACCTGGCCGACGGACCGGTGCAGAGCCGCGAGGACATGGTTGCTCGGGCGATCGCCGGCTGGCAACGCGACCTGGCCGAGGTGGGCGGCCGCAATACACTGCTCTGGTATCGCGATCTGCCCTCGGGCACGCTCGACCTGTCGAATGCGCACCCTGGCGGCTTGGCGATGCTGCTGGCGGGGCGCCCGACGAAGCTGTCCGACCTCTTCCGGGAGGCGACGGTGCTGCGCGAGGCGCGGCGGCGCGCGCGAGCGGTGCGCCACAAGACGGTCGAGCTGGCCGAGGAGCGGGGAATTGTCGCTGGTTACCTTGCCGTCGGTATGGCGACCTGGCAGGTGCCCGGCCCCTCGCGGCAGCCGGCGGCGCCGGTGTTGCTCCGCTCGTGCGCGCTGCGCCCGCGTGGGGCGGAGCAGGAGGATTTCGAGATCGACCTCGACGGGCAGGTCGACCTCAACCCGGCGCTGGACCATTACCTCCGCTCGCTGCACGGCATCGAGGTCGACGCGGCAGCGATCGCGGGCCTGGCCACCGTGCGTGGGACGTTCGACGCCCAGCCAGCGTTCGCGGCGCTCAGTGACGAATGCGCGGCGGTGCAAGGGTTCGCGATCACCCGCCGCCTGGTGGTGGGGACCTTCTCCACGGCGAAGCTGCCGATGGTGGCCGACCTGGCAGCACAGGCCGGAGCCCTGGCCGGCCACGACGTCGTGGCCGCCTTGGCCGGCGACCCGGGTGCTCGGGCTGCGCTAGGCGCACCCGCGCCGGCGCGGGAGCCCGATGGTGACCCGCGCGGCGAATACCTCGTTCTTGACGCTGACTCCGCGCAGCAGGAGGTCGTCGAAGCCGTGCGGGCGGGCGGGAGCCTGGTCGTCGAGGGGGCGCCGGGCACCGGCAAGACCCAGACGATCGCCAACCTCGTGGCGGCGCTCGCGGCGGACGGCAAGCGGGTGCTCGTCGTTGCCGAGAAACGGGCCGCGCTCGAGGGTTTGCTCGCCCGGCTGGACAGCGTGGGGCTGCCAGACCTGGTGCTCGACCAGGACGAAAGTGCGGTCGGTGGACGACGAGCTGCCGACGAGATCGAGGGCGCCCTGGCCCGGCTCGGTGAGACGGGCAACGCAGGTGACGTGCCCGCGGACCCCGGGTACGACGTGCTGGAGGCCCGGCGGAGCGCTCTGCGCGAGCATGTGGTCGGGCTGCACGAGCGGCGCGAGCCGTGGGGGGTCAGCGCCTACGACGCGCAACTGGCCCTGGTCCGGCTGTCGCAGCGGGACACCGGCCCGGCGCCGAGCTCAACCGTACGGATCCGGGATGTCGCCCTGCGGCACCTGACCCCCGGGCGTCTGGACGATTTGCGCTCGCGGCTGCTGGACGTCGCAGCCAAGGACGCGTGGTCGCTCGCCGGCAGCATCGAATCCGACCCCTGGTACGGCGCGTACGTCCCTTCCGAGCAGGAGGCCGCGACCGCTCACGAAATGGTCAGCCGGCTCAGCTCCGGCGTGCTGACCGCGACCCGGCGGCTGATGGGTGACGCGTTGCACGACGTGGGTCTCCCCAGTGGGCGGTCGGTCGCCGACTGGGCGAAGTCGCTGCGCCTGCTGACGGGAGTCCGGCAGACCCTGGAGGTCTTCCGACCCGAGGTCTTCGAGGTGCCGCTGGGCGAGCTGTCGGCTGCTACGGCGAGCAACGCCTACCGGCATACCCATGAGGTAGCGATGGGGGCGTGGTCGCGGCGGCGGCTCCGTGCGCAGGCCCGGCAGTTGCTGCGGCCGGGGCCGGCGCCCGCCGATCTGCACGAGCAGCTCCGGATCGCGCAGGAGCAGCGGGTCGCGTGGCGCGACCTGTCGGGCGGAGGGGCTCGTCCGCAGGTGCCGGCCGATCTCGACGAAGCCGGCCGGGCGTACGCCGCGCTGGAAGCCGACCTGAGCTGGCTCGCCGAGCGGCTGGGCGGCACGGCAGCCGGCGCCGACCTGGCCGGGATGGCGCTGGATGACCTGCAGCGGCGCCTGGCCGCGCTTGCCGCGAGGCGTGACCGGCTCGACATCCTGCCTGTGGTCGTCGATCAGCTGAGCGAGCTCAACGGCGCGGGCCTCGGTCCGATCGTCGGCGACCTAGCTCGGCGGCGCGTGCCGTCCGGAGAGGTCTCCGCGGAGCTGGACCACGTGTGGTGGGCTTCCGTGCTCGACGAGATCGGTCGGATCGACCCGCGCTACGGCGCTCACGACGGAGACCGGCTGCGGGAGATCCGCTCGGACTACGTTGCCGCGGACCGGGCCAATCTGTCGGCAACCGCCGAACGGGTGCGTGGTGCCGCCAGCGAGCGGCTCCGCGCTGTCGTGGCGAGGACGCCGCAGGCAGCCACGCTGCTGCGGGTCGAGGGGCAGCCGGCGCGGCGGCGTGCGCTGCGCGAGGTGCTGCCGGCCGCGGCAGAGCTGCTGACCGCCGTGAAGCCGTGCTGGGCGATGAGCCCTCTCGTGGTCGCGTCCGTGCTGCCGCCGGGGCGCTGGTTCGACGTCGTGGTGTTCGACGAGGCCTCGCAGCTCGCCGTCGCCGAGGCGGTTGCCGCAATCGCGCGCGCGGCTCAGGTGGTGGTGGTGGGGGACCGCGCGCAGCTACCGCCTGCGCCGTTCTCCACTTCGGCGACCGATGAACCGGCTCCCGTTGGACAGGAAGCGTCGCCGGCCGCGATGTCGATTCTCGACGCGCTCTCCAGCTGCCTGCCGGTGCACCGACTCGCGACGGACTACCGGTCGCGGGACGAGCGGCTCATCTCCTTCGCGAACGCCGAGCCGTATGCCGGGTCGCTGTCGACCTTCCCCGGCACTGGCGACGGCGAAGTCGTCGACCTCGTCGTGGTGGACGGGGTCGGGCCGGTCGAGCCGGGTCTGGAATCGATCGAGACCACGCCGGCCGAGGTCGACCAGGTCGTCGATTTGGTCCTGCTGCACGCGCGCACCCGTCCGCAGGAGTCACTGGGGGTCGTCACCCTGAGTTCCCGGCACGCCGAGGCGATCGGCGAGGCGCTGAGCGCTCGGTTGGAGCGGCAGCCCGAGGCCCTCGGCTTCTTCGCCGACGACCGGGTGGAGCGGTTCTTCGTCAAAGCCGTCGAGCGGGTTCAGGGCGACGTAAGGGACGCGGTGATCCTCTCGGTCGGTTACGGCCGCACGCAGCATGGCCGAGTGCTGCACGGCTTCGGGTCGCTGGCGGGGGAGGAAGGTCCGCGTCGGCTCAACGTCGCGCTGACCCGCGCGCGGAGCCGGATGACCATTGTCTCCTGCTTCCGCGCCGAGGACCTCGACTCCGAGCGCCTGAAATCTCCTGGCGCGGTGATGCTGAGAGACGCATTGACGTATGCCGAGGCGCCGCACCTGCCGCGGCCGGTCGTCAGTGGCGCCGACCCGCTGCTAGCCGGCCTCGCGCATCGGCTCCGGGCGGAGGGGCTGACCGTCCGCGAGAACCTGGGCGATTCGGCGTACCCGCTCGAACTCGCCGTCGACGACCCCCGGCGCCCCGGTCACGGGCTGGTTGCCGTTGAGACCGACGGCCCGAAATATGCAGCCGTGGTTGGCACGCGCGAACGTGACCGGCTGCGGCAGGAGCAGTTCGAGCGGCTGGGTTGGAGGTACGTCCGCCTGTGGAGCACCGACCTCTTCCGCGACTCCGACGCTGAGCTCCAGCGGGTCATGGCGCTCCTCGGACACGCGCCCGAGCCGGAGCCCGTTCCTGGTCCTGGTCCTGGTCCTGCTCCTGGTCCGGAAAGTGGCACGCCCTCCGGATCTCCGGTGGATCCGCCGGCCAGGGAGACGACCGCTTCGGGACCCGCGGCGAGCCCCGCGCCGGTGATGGAGCAGACCCGCGACGACACCGATCTGGGGTGGGGTGAGCGCCGCGGCGACACCGAGCACGAGCGCTGGCTGGCGGAGCAGCGGCCGCCGCACTGGGAGTAGCCGCCGGCTGAGCGTGGTGGCCACCGCAGCCGTCCCGCGCAGTCGCCGGCTCAGCCGGTGGGGCGCCGAAGGGTGAGACTCAGACCCGCCCCGGGGACCTCGCCCGCAGCGGCCCTGGTCATCGCCGAAGCAGCTTCGCGCGACACGGCGACGACGAGGCCTGAGCTCTGGTCAGCCTGGCTCCCACCGAGCAGTGCCGCCCCGGCGGCGTCGTCGACCGAGAGCACGGTCGCGGCCGCCGCGACCACAGCCCCGTCGGAACCGCTCAGCACGTCGACGGTGTCGCCCGGATGGACCATCGTCGTGACAGCCGGGTCGGCCAGGGCGACGTGTGCAGCGACCACATCGGGCGCGGCGCCGGCAAGCAGTCCAGGGCCGCTGAGCCGGGTCGTGGTGATGGCCTCGCCAGCCGTGATCGGTGCGGCAAGCCTGCGGCCGAGACCTGCGCTCGCGACGCGCAGCGCCGCTGGCGGACGGATCGACGGCGGCCACCGCGCGAGGGCGACGTCACCGGCTCCGAGGCGGGAGCCGGCGGCCAGATCACGAGCCGCCACGAGCACCGGAACTCCGGGCACTGGCCGGTCGGGCACCAGAAGGTCGACCAGCAGCCACACCATGAACCCGATGAGCATGGCCGCCAGGCCGCGTCGGAGCCTGGCTCGTCGCCACGCCGCACGCCTGCCGGGCCCCGCCAGCGCCGGTGGCAGCCGTCCGCGCAGCCCCCACCACCAAGACGTCTGCGGCGTGGCGGAGTTCGTCACCTGCGCGGCTCGGCCGCCAATGTCCTTCCTCATCGCCGGCGCGACGACATACCGGCGTGGCGGCTCATCGCGGCAGCGCGAACGGGAGGGCGAGCCCGTCGAGTGCCCGACGGCAGGCGCAGGTCGCCTGCTCGTCGTCCTGCGTCTCGGGCAGCGTGGCGACGGCCTTCTCGAGCAGATGCTTCAGCTGCTCGACGGTCCGGGCGAATGTCTCGAGCACCTCACGGTGGGTGACCGCCGTGCCGGACTCGACGCCGGCGTCGTGGTCGGTCACCAGCGCGATGGTGGTGAAGCAGAGCGCGAGTTCGCGCGCGAGGGAGGCCTCGGGCATACCGGTCATGCCGACGACGTCCCAGCCTGCCTGTTGGTGCCACACCGACTCCGCCCGGGACGAGAAGCGGGGCCCGTTGATCACCACCATCGTGCCCCGGTCCACATGGTCGCCGCTCACCGAATCCGTTGCAGCAATTGCCGATCGCCGCCCGTGCGGACAATAGGGGTCGCCGAAGCTGACGTGAACGACGGGGCCGACGGTGTCGTAGAAGGTGTGCTCCCGACCCCAGGTGCGGTCGACGACCTGGTCGGGCACGACGATGGTGCCCGGACCGTACTGCGCCTTGAGCGAGCCCACGGCGCACGGGGCCAGGATCTGCCGCACACCGACGGAGCGCAGCGCCCAGAGATTGGCGCGGTAGTTGACCCGATGGGGCGGGAAGCGGTGTCCCTGCCCGTGGCGGGCCAGGAAGGCGACCCGCCGGCCCGCGACCTCGCCGACCGCCAGGGCGTCCGACGGCTCACCGAACGGGGTCTCGACACTGACCCGCTCGGCGCGCTCGACGAACTCGTAAAATCCCGATCCGCCGATGACTCCGATGTCTGCCCGGACGTCAATGGAGGACGTAGTCGTGGTCATGGGGCTGACAGTACCGATGTGCGGCGGGGCGGCCGTTCGGGCCAGCGGCGCCCTGTGGACGCCGGGGCGTCAGCGGCCGCGGCTGTGGAGGAGCGACCCGGCGCGGCTCAGGCAGCCGAGCCGGAGGGCTTGGCTTCGGCTGTTCGACGGCTGCCGGACGTAGCTACGCCGCCATCCTTGGCGCCGCCGCGATCCTTGCCCCGGCCGGAGCCGGTGCCCTTGGTGCCATTCGTGGCTCCCGAGCCGTTGCCCCCGGAGGCGTCCGGCGTGCCCGATCCCGATGTGGCACCCGAGCTGCTCTCCGTGCTCGCACCCGTGTCCTTAGCGCCGGCGCCGGCCTTGGCTGCCACCTTGTCGCCCGAGCCGTCCCCAGCGGAGTCGCCGGAACCCGACGAGGATCCGGATTTGGCACGGGAGTCGTTGCGGTAGAAGCCGGACCCCTTGAACACCACCCCGACGGCATTGAAGACCTTGCGCAGTCGGCCGCCGCACACCGGGCAGACGGTCAATGAGTCGTCGCTGAAGGACTGCACGATCTCGAAACGGTGGTCGCACTCGGTGCACGCGTAGGCGTACGTCGGCACAGTTCCTCCAGTTAGCACTCGCAGGGTCCGAGTGCCAGTGTAGGCGCACCTCGCCGACCCAGGGACCGCGACCGAACCCCGCTTTGCCAGGTTTGCCCAGGTGGCGGTCAGGTGACGCAGAATTCGTTGCCCTCCGGGTCCTGCATCACCACCCAGAAGGAGCCCATCTCCTCGACGCGGCGCACCTCCCGGGCGCCCAGTTGGACCAGCCGCTCGACGGTCGGGATCACCTGCGCACGCTTCTGTTCCACCGGCTGCTCTGGACCTTCACTGACACCGAGGTCCAGGTGCACCCGGTTCTTGCCCGCCTTCGGCTCGGGCACGCGTTGGAAGAACACTCGCGGGCCGGCGCCGCCGGGGTCCACGACAGCATTTGCGGAGTTCCAATCCGCCTCGGGCACGCCCCACGAGGCCAGCGCCGCCGGCCACGAGTCGAACCCTTCCGGTGGAGCTTGGACCTCGTATCCCAGTGCCGCGGCCCAGAACTGGCCGAGCTGAGCGGGATCGGCGCAGTCGATCGTCACCTGTATTCGGATGGCCATCACCGTATGGTGCTCTGCATTCCAGATGCGGGCCACCGCGGGTGGGCACGCGGCCGGCTCGCCATACTGTCGCGGTGAGCAACCAGGACAGCGAGCCGTGGTGGAAGACCGCGGTCGTCTATCAGATCTACCCACGCTCGTTCGCGGACAGCGACGGCGACGGCATCGGGGACCTGCGCGGCATCATCGGCCGGCTCGACTACCTCGCGGACCTCGGCGTGGACGTGGTCTGGGTGTCGCCGTTCTACCGCTCCCCGATGGACGACAACGGTTACGACATCAGCGACTACCGGTCCGTCGACCCGCTGTTCGGGACGCTCGCCGATGTGGACGAGCTGATCGCCGGGCTGCACCAGCGCGGCATGAAGCTCGTCATCGACGTGGTTGTCAACCACACCTCGGACGAACACCCGTGGTTCGTGGAGTCGCGCCGCAGCAAGGACGACCCGAAGCGCGACTGGTACTGGTGGGCGCCCGCGCGACCCGGCATGGAAGCGGGCGCCCCTGGAGCGGAGCCGACCAACTGGACCTCGTTCTTCTCCGGTCCCGTTTGGGAGCTGGACGAGACCACGGGCGAGTACTACCTGCACCTGTTCTCGCGCAAGCAGCCGGACCTCAACTGGGAGAACCCGGAGGTGCGCCGGGCGGTGCACGCCATGCTGCGCTGGTGGCTCGACCGCGGTGTCGACGGCTTCCGGATGGACGTCATCAACATGATCTCCAAGTTCGTCCCGCTGCAGGACGGCGCCGTGCGGCCGGGCGGATACGGCATTGGCGCAGAGCAATTCATCACCGGACCGCGGACCCACGAGTTCCTGCACGAGCTGCACGCGGAGGTCGTCGCGGGCCACGACCAGGAGCTGCTCACCGTGGGAGAGATGCCCGGCGTGACGGTGGACGAGGCGTTGCTCTTCACCGATCCGGCTCGCGCCGAGGTGGACATGGTGTTTCAGTTCGAGCACGTGGGACTCGACCACGGCCCAGCCGGGAAGTGGGATCCGGGGCCGCTGCGGCTGACCGACCTGAAGGCCTCCCTCGGGCGGTGGCAGAGCTCCATGGGGCAGCGCGGCTGGAACAGCTTGTACTGGGACAACCACGACCAGCCCAGGGCGGTGTCGCGCTTCGGGTCCGACGACCCGGCATACCGCGTGCTCTCCGCGAAGCTGCTCGCCACCGTCCTGCACCTCCACCGCGGCACGCCGTACGTCTACCAGGGCGAGGAACTCGGTATGACGAACGTCCCGTTCGCCTCGATCGAGGACTTCCAGGACATCGAGTCGGTCAACCACTACCGGCACGCGGTGGCGGCCGGAGCCGAGCCGGCGCAGGTGCTCGGCGCACTGCGGCGGATGAGCCGCGACAACGCCCGCACGCCGATGCAGTGGGACGGCGGCGCCAACGCCGGGTTCACCGCGGGGACGCCGTGGCTGGCGGTCAACCCCAATTACCTCGAGATCAACGCGGCCGCGCAAATTGCCGACCCGGGATCGGTGCTCGCGCACTACCGGCGGCTGATCGCCCTGCGGCACGAGCTTGCGGTGGTCGCGCTCGGTAACTTCACCATGCTGCTGGCGCACGACGAGCACGTCTATGCGTTCACCCGGCGGCTCGCCGGCACCGAGCTATTGGTGGTGGCGAACTTCACCGAACGCCCCGTGGTCGCGCGGGTGCCGGACGAGGTTGCGTGGGCGGGCGCCGAGCTGCTGCTCGGCAACTACGCGGTCGCGCCAGCAGGGACCGCGATCGCCTTGCGGCCGTGGGAGGCCCGCGTCTACCAGCGGAGCAGCTGAACTCGGCGCAGACGGCTCGGCCGCCGGACGGGTGCAACGGTCAGCCGTCAGCTGCTCTCGACCGGCAGGGGTACGGCGTCCCGCGGCTCGGCCGCAAGAGTCCCGCCCGCGAGGTGGCCGGCGTCGTTGAACGCCATCAGCCTCCACTCCGGGCGCCCACCCGGTCCGAGCCGGTGCTCCCAGTGCGTGACGCTGGTGTTCAGCGGTGCGAAGCCGACTCGCGTTCCGGTCCCGCTGAGACCGAAGGCGAGATAGAACGAGGCCTCCAGCACGCCTCCATGGCACACCGCCACGACCGTCTCGTCCTCGTGGCGGCCCACGAGGCGGGCCAGTGCGCCGCCGGCCCGGAGCAGCAAGCCCGCCCAGCTCTCGCCGCCGGGCGAAAACGGCCGGAACGGGTCGTCCACCGCCCACCCCTGCGGAGGGCCGTACCGGGCGCGCCACTGGTCGACGGAGAGCCCGTCGGCGACACCGGGGCGCAGCTCGTGCAGCTCCTCGTCGGCGACGACCGGCAGCTGGAGCGCGCGGGCGACGTACTCCGCCGTCTCCAGCGCCCTCGGCAGGGTGCTGGCGTAGAGCACGTCGGCGCGCAGCTGCTCCGTCCGGAGGCGTTCCTCCAGCAGCCGCGCCTGCTCCCGGCCGCGATCGGTGAGGCCCGCGTCGCCGAGCATCCCCCCGATGATCGGCTCGACGTTGGGCACGGATTCCCCGTGGCGGATGAGGTAGAGGTGTGTCGGCATGTGCAGGACCTTCCCGTCGGAGTCACGGGCAAGCATGCCCGCCCGGCGGGACGCGGGCGGAGGGGGCCCGCCGGCTCACCGGCGCTGCTGCCACCCGGCCAGGCGGCCGTACCGGCTGATCGCGCGCACCCGGCCCTCGGCAGCGGCCCGCACGTCCGTCGTGGCGACCATCAGGATCGAGTCACCATGCCGCAACACCGTGTTCGGTGCCGGCACGAACCCGCGCCCGGCGCGCACGACCAGCGTCAGGTGAGCGCCTTCGGGCAGCCGCAGCTCGAACACCTCCACTCCGTGTAGCCGTGAGGACGGCCCCACGCTCATCTGCAGGACGTCGGCGTGCAGCTCGGCCAGTGGCGTCGCCTCGACGTCGAGGTCGGTCGCGTGATCGGGGTCGGTCAGTCCGAGCCGCCGCGCCATCCACGGCAGCGTCGGGGCCTGGACGAGCGTGAAGATGACCACGAGGACGAAGACGAGGTCAAACAGCCAGCGGACACCCGGGGTCCGCAGCGTCAGCGGCACGGTCGCCAGGACGACCGGTACGGCGCCGCGCAGCCCTGCCCAGGACAGGAAGACCTGGTCCCGCCACGGCACCCGGAACGGTGTCGTCGACAGAAGCACCGAAAGCGGCCGGGCCACGAGCAGCAGGAGCGTCCCGAGCAGCAGGGCGTGCCAGATCTGGCCGGGCAACCGCATCGGGGAGGCCAGCAGGCCCAGCAGCACGAACAGTCCGATCTGGGCCAGCCACCCCAATGACTGCGCGAAGCCACGGACAGCCGGCCGGTGCGGCAGGCGCATGTTGCCGAGCAGCAAGGCGCACAGGTATGTCGCGAGGAAGCCGCTCGTGTGCGCGAGGGCTCCCGCGGCATACGCCAGCACCGTCAGGGCAACCACCCCGAGCGAGAACAGGCCGGAGGAGGAGGCGACCCGGCGCAGCGCCATACCACCGGCGTAGCCGACGCCCAGACCGAACGCGGCCCCGCCGGCCAGCTGCAGCACCGCCGTACCAAGCAGTTGCCACCACGGATGGGTCAGGCCGGGTGCGGCCGCCTCGCCGGCGAGTGTGGTGACCAGGATGACGACCGGTGCGTCATTGAAGCCGGACTCGGCCTCGAGCAACCCGGCGATCCGGTCCGGCAGGGGCACCCGCCGCAGCACCGAGAACACCGCTGCCGCGTCGGTGGAGCTCAGGACGGCGCCGACCAGCAGGGCGACGGTCCAGGAGACGCCGAGCACCAGCCGGGCGCCGACGCCGACCGCCACCACCGAGACCAGGACACCGAGCGTCGACAGGAGCGCGGCAGGCGCGACGCTCGACCGGATCCCGTGCCACGACGTCGTCAGCCCGCCCTCGGCCAGGATCAGCACGAGCGCGCTGTAGCCGAGCACCTGGGTCAGCTCGGCGGAGTCGAACCGGACGCCGAGCCCGGCCTCGCCGATGGCCACGCCGATGGCCAGGTAGATCAGCAGCGAGGGCAGGCCCGAACGCACCGAGAGTCGCACGGCGAATACGGACAGCAGCAGCACCAGCGAGCCGACCAGCAGCGCCTTGTCGAGGTCGACGACGGTGAATCCGGCTGGCACCTCCGTCGCCCTTTCGCCGGGCTTCGCCGCCGCTGGCGGCCTGGTCGCCTAGTCTTCCAGGCGTGTCCCGCGCCAAGGCCGTCCGACGCGGCGCCGTGGCGCTGGCCGCGTTGCTGGTGCTCGCGTTGATCGGCGGCGCCATCGCCACCGTCGTGACGGTCCGTCGCTCGCTGCCGCAGACCTCTGGGGAGCTGAGGGTGGCCGGGCTCGCCAGCAAGGTGTCGGTCCTGCGCGACGCCCAGGGCGTGCCGCAGATTTACGCCGACACCGCAGCGGACCTGTTCCGCGCCCAAGGGTATGTCGCGGCGCAGGACCGCTTCTTCCAGATGGACCTGCGCCGCCACGTCACCGCCGGGCGGCTCGCGGAGATGGTCGGCCCGTCGGGGCTCGAGACCGACAAGGTGATCCGCACCCTCGGCTGGCGCCGGGTCGCGCAGGCCGAGCTGCCCACGCTGGCGAGCAGCACGCAGCAATACCTGCAGGCCTACGCCGACGGGGTCAACGCCTACCTCGAGCACGCCGGCTCGCCCTCCCACCTGGGTCTGGAGTACGCCGTGCTCAGCCGGAGCGTCAACGGCTACCGCGTCGAGCCATGGACCCCGGCCGACTCGCTCGCCTGGCTCAAGGCGATCGCGTGGGACCTCAAGGGCAACTACGCCGACGAGATCACCCGTGCCCGGCTGTCCCGCCGCGTGTCGCCCGCTCGCCTCGCCGCGCTGTATCCCGCCTACCCCTTCTCCCGTCACGCTCCCATCCTGTCGACGCAGGATTGGTATCCCGGCGCGCCGGCGAGCGGGACACCCGTCGCCGATCCCGGCACCGATCCCGGCACCGATCCCGCCGGGGCGGTGCCTACCTATTTGCGGGCCAAGGACGACCAACGCGTCTACGCCGCGGTGCTCTCGGCCCTGGACCAGGTGCCGGCAGCTATGGGAAACGCCAGTGAGATCGGGTCCAACTCCTGGGTCGTCGGCCCTTCCCGGTCGACTACCGGGAAGCCTTTGCTGGCCAACGATCCCCACCTCGCGGTCGGCATACCGGGAATCTGGTACCAGAGCGGCCTGCACTGTCGCAGGGTGTCCGCGGCGTGCCCGTTCGACGTCAGTGGCTTCTCGTTCGCCGGGCTACCGGGCATCGTCACGGGGCACAACCAGTCCATCGCCTGGGGAGTGACGAATCTCGACCCGGACGTCACCGACCTCTACCTGGAGCAGATCCAGGGATCGGGCTACCTGCGCGACGGCCACGAGGTCGCCATGCAGACGCGCGCGGAGGTGATCAAGGTCGCGGGCGGCGCCGACGTGAGCATCACCGTCCGCTCCACGGTGCACGGCCCCCTGGTCTCCGACGTGCTGCAGGACGCCGCGACGGCGGGCGTCGACGCGCGGGTGCCCGGCAGGCTCGCTGGAGGCGTGTATGCCGTGTCGCTCGCCTGGACGGGGCTACAGGGCGACCAGACCGCGGACGCCCTGTTCGAGCTGGACACCGCACAGAACTTCGCCGAATTCCGAAAGGCGGCAAGCAGGTTCGCCGTCCCGTCCCAGAACCTCGTCTACGCCGACGTCCATGGGCACATCGGCTACCAGGCGCCCGGCAAGGTGCCCATCCGCGCGTCGGCGACACGGGGCGCGGTGCCTGGCTACTGGCCGTCCCCCGGGTGGACGTCGAAGTACGACTGGAAGGGCTACGTCCCCTTCGATCAGATGCCGAGCAGCTACGACCCGCCCGAGGGATACATCGTGGCCGCCAACCAGGCCGTGACCTCCAGTCAAACTCCGTTCCTCACCTCGGAGTGGGATGCCGGCTACCGGTCCCAGCGCATCCGCGACCTGATCGCCGCGACCCGCAAGGTCAGCCCGGCCCGGATGAGCCGGATCCAGGACGACACGTTCAACGGATTCGCGCCCCTGCTCACGAAGTACCTTCGAGCGGTCAAGGTGAACTCGTTCACCCATGACGCGCAACGCCTGCTGAAGGGCTGGAACTACACCGAGCCGAGCGGCCGGTCACGATCGGCCGCGTCGGCGGCGTACTTCAACGCCGTCTGGAACCGGCTGCTGGAGTACACGTTCGACGACGAGCTGCCTCAGGGGCTGGATGCCGACGGCGGCGGCCGCTGGATGCTGGTCGTCTCGCAGCTGCTGGACAAGCCGAGCGACCCGTGGTGGGACGACCGCGCTACGGCGGGGTTGACCGAGGGCCGCGACGAGATCCTGCGCCGGGCCATGACGCAGGCCCGCCTGGACCTCACTCAGGCGCTCGGCAAGAACCCCGTGACCTGGCAGTGGGGCCGGCTGCACCGGCTGACGCTGCGGAGCACCGTCCTCGGCGGCGACAGCGTACCGGCATACGTGCGCCGCCTGTTCAACCGCGGCGCCTGGGACATGCCCGGCGGCTCGGCCATCGTCAACGCCAACGCGTACGACGCGGCGGCCACGTGCAAGGCGGGCTCGGCCGACTGCTTCTCGGTGACGCATGCGCCCTCGATGCGGATGATCGTCGACCTCGGGTCGCTGGACGCCTCGCGCTGGGTGGACCAGACCGGTGTGTCCGGCCACCCGTTCGACCGGCACTACGCCGACCAGGTGGACGCCTGGGTCGCTGGACGGACGTTCGCCTGGCCGTTCAGCGTCAGGGCCGTGCGGGCCGTGACGGAGGACGAGCTGACGCTGTCCCCCTGACCGGCGCGAGTACGACGAGGCCGCCGCCGGGGGTGATGACCCCGTCGACGGCGGCGTCGTGCGCGTCCACCGGCAACGGATCGTCGACCAGCTCCTCGTCGCCGACCACGGCAATGACCAGCGCCGTCGGCGATCGGCGGGCCAGGGCGCGGTCGTAGCTGCCGCCGCCCTGGCCGAGCCGCCGGCCCCCGCGGTCCAGCAGTAGCGCGGGTACGACGATGAGTTCCGCCGCCGTGAGGGCCTCCCGGCCGAGCAGGGGACCCACCGAGCCGTCGGGGCGCACCGCTCGCCAGTCCAGGTCGTTGTCCGCGAGCAGCTCCGGCACGATGACGGTCAGCCCGGCGCTCAGGGCCTGGTCGATGAGAGCCTCGGTCGGCGGCTCGGTCTCCAGCGCCCGGTACGCCGCGACGCAACTACTGCGGGGCAGCGCGGCAAGCACCGCCGACGCCGCGGCGGCGACCGCGTACGACGCGCAGGAGCGTGCCGAGGCGGCCCGTTCCGCGCCCGCTTCGGCCGCTGCGAGGGTCCGCGCTCGCCTCGCCCGGCGCACCTGCGCGCGCAGCTTCGCCTTGCTGTCCCCAGCCGAGCTCATGCCAGATTGTCTCCCGGGCCTGTCCCCGTGCAGAGCGCGCGCCGGTTAGCGTTGACCGGGCCGTCGGACAGCTCGGCGTTCGCGACCCGGCCTCGCTGCCGGCTTTGTCAGCCTCGGCGGGGCCGGTAAGGCAGGCTGTCGCTGTCCACACCACGGGCACGAGGCGCACGAAGCGCACGAGGCGGATAGGACTCAGTGGGCGACCGAGCGTCCCGAGGGAGGTGAGCGATGTGTCCGTGCGCAATCACCTCGCCCTCATCCTCGCCGCCGTCCTGCTGCCCCTGCTGATCGGCACCGGCATCTTCATCGGCGTGGTGGTGCCCGACCGGCTCGACCGCAACGTCCATGACGAGTTGCGCCTGGCTTCTGGCGCGGTGGCCGCCTTGCAGTCGAGTACCTGCGCCCGCGTCGGCGACGCCGCGCGGATCATGGCCTTGGCGGTGGCCAAACGGGAGACCCCACAAAAGGCGCTCGAGGACGGCGTCGCCAACCAGCACATGTATGCCGGCATCACCAGCGCAGGCAAGGTGCTCGCCATCTCCCCGTCGGTCCCGCCCGGTGTCGTGCTGGACGGGAAGGGGTCCCGTTGCTCGGATCCGCTCGCCGGTAAGGCCATTGCCTCCGACTCCCGCGGCGGACCGCCGTACCTCTCGGACGTCGTCACGGTGAGCACTGCGAGCGGCCCGGTGACCGCGGTGTCAGCGGTGCTGCTCGACCGGGACCAGCTGCTGAGCTGGCGAGGCCAGGTCGGCGCCAGCAGCGACCTGCTGATGGCCGTCGCCTGTCCCGGAGGAGCGTCGGGCGCGACCATGGCCTCCGCTCGGGGAAGGCGGTTGCAGGATGCGGCGCTGAAGGTCGCGCAGGGCGTCGGCCGGTCTCGGGACGTCCTGACGGTCGACGGCAACCCCACCGCGATAACCCAACCCGGCACCGGCCAACCGTGCGCGGTCGTAGCGTCGACGCAGGCGACCGGCCCGCTGCAGAGCGCGAAGTTCATCTGGTGGCTGCTGGCGCTCGCCCTGTTCCTCGGCGCGCTGCTCGTGTGGTGGCTGGCCCGGCAGCTCAGCCTCCCGCTGCTGGCCCTGACCGACGCCACGAACCGCGCAGCGCGGGGGGATCTCAGCGTCCGCCTGCCGGTCAAGCGCACCGACGAGGTCGGCCAGCTGGCCGCGACGTTCAACAACATGGCGCAGCAGATCGACTCCCGGATCACGGAGGTGCGCTTGAGCAGGGACGACCTGCGGGAAAACATCCACCGCCTCGGTGAGGCCCTTCAGCGCACGCACGACTTGGACGGCCTGCTGGCGACGCTGTGCACCATCGCCGCCACCGCGTCCGACAGCCAGCGGGTCACGGCCTGGCTGGTGGAAGGTCGCACGCTGGTGGCACGCACCGGGTGGCCGACCCACTCCGTCCGCGCCGGCCCGCTCCGGGCCGACGTCGACAGCCTGCCCGGGCGGGCGGCCGTCGACGGGGTGCCACGGCGGCTCGAAGCGGGTCACGGTGATCCGTCGACGTTGATGAACGGGCCCGCCCTGGCGATGCCCCTGCACCGTGGCGAGCTGATGCTCGGTGCCATCCTCGCCGAGCGCAGCGAGGACGCCCCGGCGTACACCGAGCAGGACGAGAGCACCCTGATCTCGATCACCGGACCGGCGGGTATCGCCATCCACAACGCCATGCTGCACAGGGAGGCACAGCGGCTGGCGGTCAACGACCCGCTCACCGGCGTCGGCAATCTGCGGCAGCTGACGAACACGCTGGCCCGCGAGGTGGAGCGGGCCAGGCACTTCGGCCGCAGCATGTCGCTGCTCATCCTCGACATCGACCACTTCAAGGTGATCAACGAGCGGCACGGACACGGCGCCGGCGACGCGGTTCTGCACGCGATCGCCAGCCGGATCGTCGCCAGCGTGCGGCCGGTGGACACGGTGGCGCGATACGGCGGCGAGGAATTCGCCGTGATCTGTCCGGAGCTGCCGCCGGACGAGGCGGTCGAGTTCGGCGGCCACGTGTGGGACGCCATCCGGCGAACGCCCTTCGTGTTCGGTGACATCTGCGTGGACGTCCGCGTCAGCGTCGGTGTCGCTTCGTGGCCCGAGCAGGCGTTGACCTCGACCGAACTGCTTCGGGCGGCCGATGCCGCGGTGTCCGAGGCGAAGCGGCTGGGCCGCGACCGCGTGGAGTCCGCGGCCACGCCGACTGGATAACCTGGACCTGTGACCTCCCCGAGCACGCCCCCGCCGCCCGGCCCTGGCTCCGGCTCCGGCTCTGGCTCGCCGGGGGTGCGCAAGGCGGTCATCCCAGCGGCGGGGCTCGGTACCCGGTTCCTTCCCGCCACCAAGTCGGTCCCCAAGGAAATGCTCCCGGTCGTCGACAAGCCGGCCATCCAGTACGTCGTCGAGGAGGCCACCAGCGCCGGACTGCTGGACCTGCTCATGGTGACCGGGCGCAACAAGTCGGCGCTCGAGGACCACTTCGACGCCAACCCCGAGCTCGAGCGGGCGCTGGAGGCGAAGGGGGATATGCGTCGCCTGGAGCGGGTGCGCAGTTCCAGCGACTCCGGCACGGTGCACTTCGTCCGTCAAGGAGCCCCGCTCGGCCTGGGTCACGCCGTGCTCTGCGCCGCTGACCACGTCGGCGGCGAGCCATTCGCGGTGCTGCTCGGCGACGACCTGATCGATGCGAGGGAGACCCTGCTGGAGCAGATGATCGCCGTGCGGCAGGCGCGCGGCGGCAGCGTCGTCGCCCTGATGGAGGTCCCCCCCGAGCAGGTGCAGCTCTACGGCTGCGCGGCGATTGAGATCCCTGAACCTGTTGCGGAAGCCGAGCCCGGCGCCGGCGAGGCCGGACCTGCGGGCCCCTCCGTGGTCCGGGTGACCGGGCTGGTCGAGAAGCCGGACCCGGCCGACGCGCCGAGCAACCTCGCAGTCATCGGCCGGTACGTCCTCGACCCCTCGATCTTCGCGGCCCTGCGGCAGACCCAGCCGGGGCGAGGTGGCGAGATCCAGCTGACCGATGCCCTGCAGGAGCGCGCCGCGGCCTCCGGGCCGGGGGCCGGGGTGCACGGCGTGATCTTCCGCGGCCGTCGCTACGACACCGGCGACCGGCTGGACTACCTGAAGGCCGTGGTACGGCTCGCGTGCGAGCACGACGAACTGGGCCGCGACTTCTCGGCGTGGGTCCGCGAGTTCGCTGCCGGCGCCTCGTCCTGATGGGCCGCCATACCGGCATGATCTCCGTCGAGGATCACCTCGCCCGGATCCTGTCGACCTGCTCCTCGCTGCCGTCCCTGCGGCTCGGGCTGCTCGACGCCCAGGGCTGCGTCCTCGCGGAGGACGTCATCAGCGAGGTGGAGCTTCCGGGTTTCCGCAACTCGGCGATGGACGGCTACGCCGTGTGGGCCGAGGACGTGGCCGATGCCTCGCCCGACAACCGGGTCCGGCTGCCGGTGGTGCACGACATCGCGGCCGGCAATACGCAGGTCCTGAGCCTCGCTCGGGGGCAGAGCATGCGGATAATGACCGGCGCGCCGGTGCCTGCTGGCGCCGACGCGGTCGTCCCGGTCGAGCAGACCGACCGCGGCATCGCCCGTGTCACGATCAGCGCGCCCGCCGGCCCGGGCCAGCACCTGCGCGAGGCCGGGGTCGACGTGAAGCAGGGCGACGTCGTCCTGCGGCCCGGCACCGTACTCGGCCCGAGGCACCTGGCCCTGCTCGCGGCTGTGGGGCGCGGGTCCGCCCAGGTGGTGCCCAAGCCGCGGGTCGTGGTGCTCTCCACCGGTGACGAGCTGATCGAACCGGGCACCCGGCCGGGCTTCGGCCAGGTGGTCGACAGCAACGGCATCATGGTCGCTGCCGCGGTGCGGTCCGTGGGCGCGGTGTCCTACCGCGTCGGCATCGTGCGCGACGACGCCCGCTCGCTGTCGCTGGCCCTGGAGGACCAACTCGTCCGCGCCGATGTCCTGATCACGACCGGTGGGGTCAGTGCCGGTGCCTACGACACCGTCAAGGAGGTGCTGAGCGCGGTCGGGACGGTGCAATTCGACAAGGTCGCCATGCAGCCCGGTATGCCCCAGGGTTTCGGCACGTTGCGCCAGGGGGGTCTCGCCCGGGCGGGTGACGGCGCGGCCGAGGCGGGCGTGCCGGTGTTCACGCTGCCCGGCAACCCGGTCAGCGCCATGGTCTCGTTCCAGGTGTTCGTGGCTCCGGCGCTGCGCCGGATGGCCGGGCGTCCGGCGCGGGATCTGGCGCTGATCCCCGCTGCGGCAGAGCACGGGTGGACCTCACCGGAGGGCAAAACCCAGTTTGCCCGCGTCGTGCTCACCCGCGGCGAGGACGCCACCTTCTCCGCGGCTCTTGCCGGTGGCCAGGGCTCCTACGTGCTCGGGGGTCTGGCTGCGGCCAACGCGCTCGCCATCGTTCCCGCCGACACCACGACCGTCGTTGCCGGGGACGTCGTGCAGTGCCACCCGCTCGACCCGGTAGCGGAGGCACTGTGACCGCGGGCGCAGGCGAGGACGGCCGTGGCTGAGTCGCGCCGGCTGACCCACCTCGGGCGCGATGGTGCGGCGCGGATGGTCGACGTGACCGCCAAGGCAGTCACGGTCCGCGTGGCCACCGCCGCCGGCCGGGTGCTGCTCTCGACCGAGGCCGTGACGGCGCTGCGCGACGGCGCGGTGCCCAAGGGCGACGCCCTTGCCGTCGCCCGGGTGGCCGGCATCCAGGGGGCCAAGCTCACCTCGACGCTGGTGCCGCTCGCGCACCCCATCGGCGTACACGGTGTCGAGGTCGACCTCACGGTCACCGACGAAGGGGTGGATATCGTGGCGTCCGTGCGCACCGCGGACCGGACCGGCGTCGAGATGGAGGCGCTCACCGCTGTGTCGGTCGCGGCGCTCGCCCTGGTCGACATGGTCAAGGCGGTCGACAAGCACTCCCGGATCACCGACGTCCGGGTGACCGCCAAGAGCGGCGGTCGCTCCGGGGACTGGAGCGAGCCGTGAGCCCGGCCGGCTCGGCGGTGGTCGTGACCTGCTCGACCCGTGCCGCGTGCGGGGTCTACGCCGACCGGTCCGGCCCCATCGTCGTTGCCGCGTTGCGGGAGTGGGGGTTCGACGTATCGGAGGACCTGGTCGAGGACGGGCCGCAGGTCGAGGCGGCCCTGCGCGCCGCCCTGTCGCGCGACGTCGACCTCGTCCTCACCACAGGCGGGACCGGCCTCACCCCAGGCGACGGCACCCCCGAGGCCACGTTGGCGGTGATCGACCGGCTTGTGCCGGGTATCGCGGAGGCGATCCGCGCAGCGGGTGTCGCGGCAGGTGTGCCGACGGCGATGATGTCGCGCGGCGTCGCCGGCCTGGCGGGCACGACACTGGTCGTCAACCTCCCGGGTTCGACCGGTGGCGTGCGTGACGCGATGGCCGTATTGCATCCCGTGCTGGCACACGCGCTTTCCCAGATCCACGGTGGTGACCACGGATGACGGTGGCAGCAGACGTCCGGTGTCCGCTCTCTTGAGCGCCGTGCCCCGCATCACCCGTGACGACGGGTCGGTGGTGGAGCTGCGGATGCTGCGGGCGCGTGACCGTCGGGAGTGGGAGGCGCTGCGGTCGGTCAACGCCCAGTGGCTTCGCGAATGGGAGGCGACCTCGCCTGAATCGATCCCCAAGCGGTTGACGTTCCGTCAGCTGGTGCGGTGGTTCGACAAGGAGGCTCAGGCCGGCCGGATGCTCCCGTTCGCCGTCTCCCTCGACGGTGTGCTCGTGGGCCAGATGCACCTCTTCGGCATCACCTGGGGCTCCACCCGGTCTGGAGCCGCGGGGTATTGGGTGTCTAGATCGGTTGCGGGACAAGGGATCGCGCCGCTCGCCCTGGCCATGCTCTGCGACCACGCGTTCGGAAGCCTGGGCCTGCACCGGGTGGAAGTCAATATCCGACCGGACAACGTGGCGTCACTGCGGGTGGTGGCCAAGCTGGGTATGCGCGACGAGGGGGTCAGGGCGCGATACCTGCATATCAACGGGGATTGGCACGATCACCGGACCTTCGCGCTGACCACCGAGGACGAGCAAGCCCATGGCGTGGTTTACCGCCTGAATCACCAGCAACACCCGCCTCAACGGCGACACACCGAAGCAGGTCCACGGTAGGGCCGGTTTCACGGCATAGCGTCGGTTTTCGTGCAGCCCAGCAGCCTCATCTTCGTTGCCATCGTTGCGATCTGGGCTGCCTACCTGATCCAGCACTGGGTGCAGCGACGCGAGCACCTGGCCACCGCCCGGTCGCTCGACCGGTTCTCCGAGGCGATGAGGGTGCTGGACCGCCACCGCCCCGTTATCGTCGCCGCCAGCACGCGGTCGTATTCCGTGAGCCCGATCCGTCCGCACGCTCTCAGCGGACGCGCGGACATGTCCACCGCAGGTGCAACCGGTGCCGCCGCCGGCTCGCCGGTTGCCTCGCCCGCGCCGGATACCGCTGGCACCACGGCGATCCAAGGGGCCCCTGGAACCGCCGGAAGAGCCGAACCCGCTGACCCCTCACCTGTGGAGGCCGTTATGAAGCCTGTCGCCCGCCCCTCTCTCAGGTCGGCTCCGCGCGCACTCGCATCTGCTCCGGTCCGACTGGCCAGCCTTCCAATGCGCCTGCTCGCCGGCACGACCATGCGGCGGATACGTGCAGTGACCCTCCTGCTCGCCCTGGTGGCACTCCCCGTGACGATCGTTCTGGCGGTGGTCCGGCCGCTGTTGTGGATGGCTCCGCTGATCGCCCTCGCAGTGCTCGCACTCGACGTGGCGTGGCTGCGCCACGCCGCCCGCACTTCGCGGCGCGCGCGGGTCGCTGCCCGGGTCAATCGCGCCCGCCTGGCCGAGGCCGGGTCCGCCGAGTCCCGAGTGTCGTTCACGCCGGTGGGGCCGGTCGAGGCTGCCAAGGTTGAACCGGCCGCTGTTTCGGCCGCCGCGCCGGTCTCCGCACCCGGGTCGTGGCAGCCCGTACCGGTGCCCCCGCCCACGTACACGCTCAAGGCCAGGGCTCCCGAGCGCGTGACGGTCGGCGCCAGCATGGTCCCTCTCGCGGCGTCGCAGGCTGCCGTGTACCCGCAATCGGGCGACCGGGTCTTCGATCAGACGGTCCGGACCGACCTGCACCACGCAGCCGACGGGGACAGCGACAGCGACAGCGGCATCGACAGCGACGAGCAGGAAACCGCGCGGCGCTCTGCTGCCGGCTGAGCCTTCGCCCGGCAGGAGTCGAGTTTTCTGCCCTCTGCCGTCGTCCGGGGCCTAGACCCAACGTCTCACGTGATGTTCATCATCACGGACTCCTGCCTGATGCATCGGCCGCCGGCGTCTCGGAGCCCCGGCCGAGCGGTCTCGGCCTCTTCGGTCTCCCGGCGGCTTTGGGGCGCCCCGGCCGCCCGGTGCTATCTTTGCTCGGCACCAAGGGGCTGTGGCGCAGCTGGTAGCGCACCTCGTTCGCAACGAGGGGGTCAGGGGTTCGAGTCCCCTCAGCTCCACCAAAGACAGTCCGCCCCGCCGCCACCCCAAAGGAACGGGTCCGGCGGGTTCTGCGTAAGCCGCTCACCCAGCAGGGGACGCCTGCCATGAGCGCCAGCGGGTCAACTGCACGGCGATGACAGGTCCGGCGGGAGGGTCGCTGCCGTACTGCCGGTATTTGCGGGTCAGAGCGTCGAGGGCCACACCCACCTGGCTGTCCTCGCCGGGGAGGACACCCGCAGAGCCGTCGCAGCGGACCCACCACAGGGTCGACCAGTCCTCGCTGTACTCGTCCACGAGCAGGCTCGCCCGACCCGTTGCGGCGACGTTGGCCAGCCGTTGTAACTGCCTGGTGCTTTTGGGTTTGCCATCAACCGCGGTGTAGGCGACGTCGTCGACCACGGCGAAGACCACCGGCACCAGGTGAGGCCAGCCGTCTGCCGTCACCGTGCCGAGCCGGGCCACCGGCGCGGCGGCGAATCGGTGTCGGGCTTCGTCGTCGTCCATCACGACAGCGTGACCGATTGACTGGAAGGCACGTCAGCGGCTCGGAGCTGGACCCGTGCCAAGAACTGGCGTCGTCAGGGCACTGGCAATCCAGTCATCTGGCGGTGCGCCGGCGTTCCCGGCGTGGGGATAGAGACGACATTGCAGGGCGTAGTCGTGCCGGTCCGTAGCGGTGGGATCGACGTCCTGTCCGTTGATCCGCAGAGTCGGCGAACCAAGAAAGTGCAGCCGTTGGGCCTCTGCGTCGTCGGCGACCTCGACCACATGGACGGCGTTGTGGATGCCGAGGTTGAGAAGCAGCCGTTCCAGGTGGGGCAGGAACTGCTCGTGGCTCGGGCAGCCGTCGACGCAGAGCACCTCGATCAGCGGCTCCTCCCCGGCGCCCTGTCGGACGCCGGGTTGACCGAGCGGAGCGACCGCCGGGGCGGGGCGGTGCGGCCGTGCCGCCTCGCGCCCGGCCGCGCCCCGGGTCGCCGTACTCTCGCCTACGAACCCCTCGGGCGTGTCCATAACCGGCTCCTTCGTCAGGGTCTCAACCTGAATCTATCCGTGGTCCTTCACGTACCGCACGAAGCCGTTGACGTCCTCCGGCATGAGGCGCCCGATGGCGCCGGAGGAGTACACGGCGGTGACGACCGTGCCGTCGGGAGCCAGGATGAAACCGGTCGACTGGAGATACCGCGGCTCGTCGTTCAGGTAGGAACCGAGCGCAGCAGCGACCTTCTCGGCGTCCGCGCTGTGGCCGACGGGGAAGGTGATGCGGTGCTTGTCGACCAGAGCCTGGGAGGTCTCTTCGTCGTCCACGGAGAAGGCGACGACCTTCACGCCCGTGGCGTCGAGTGTGTCCTTCGCGCGCGAGAAGGCGGCGAGTTGCGCGTTGCAGTAGGGGCACCACGCTCCGCGGTAGACCAGGACGACGCCGAAGCTCCCCGCTAGGTCGTCAGGCAGCGACAGGGTTCCCCCGCCGACGAGGGGGAGCTGGAGGGCGGGGAACGGGGTGTTGTTTTCGAGCCGGGGCATGGTGTTTCTCCTGGGAAGAGTGGAGGACAAGGTCAAATGGCCTGATCAGGCCAATCCTGTCCCGCCGTTTCTGGCCTGTCAAGGCCAGAACCCTTAGACTGAGCCGATGAGCACCATGGGGACCGCCCAAGAGCACGAGGGCCTGACGCGCAAGGGAAGGGCGACCCGGGGACGCATCGTGGAGGCGGCCGCTCAGCTGATGTACGAACGCGGGGTGGCCGGCACGAGCACCGAGGACGTCCGGGCCGCAGCGAGCGTGAGCAACTCTCAGCTGTACCACTACTTCGCGGACAAGACCGCGCTCGTACGCGCGGTGATCACCTACCAGACCGAGGAGGTCCTGAGTTATCAGGAGCCGCTGCTGAGCAGCCTGGACTCCTTCGAGGCCCTGATCGCGTGGCGTGACCTGCTGGTCGACCTGCAACGCCGGCGCAGCTTCGTCGGGGGTTGTCCGATGGGGTCGCTGGCGAGCGAGCTGGCGGACGCCGACGAGGAAGCCCGCGCTGCCCTCGCCGCCGGTTTCACGCGCTGGGACGCCGCGATCCGTGACGGCCTGCGCGCCCTGCACCGACGCGGACAGTTGCGCCCTGAAGCCGACCCGGACGCGCTTGCTCTGGGCACTCTCGCCGCTCTCCAGGGCGGCCTCCTGCTGAGCCAGGCGATGCGGGATGTGGCGCCGCTGGAAGCTGCTCTCGATATTGCTATCGGTTGCATCTGCAGCTTCGCCGCGTAAACAGTGGCGGCGGGAGGGTGCTGTAGGCGCACAGGCTGGAAGTCGGCGAGCTTCCCCCCGGCTGGTGGTCGTAGGCGCCGCTTTCGGCTCCTACCTGGCCCAGCCCGCCGCTTGCTAGGCGACCCGGCGTCTGGCGCCGCGCGGTGTGAGGGCGAAGGCGGCGAGGTACAGCAGCCCCGCGACGATGAGCAGGGCCCGGTAGCCGATGATCAGCGAAACGTACTCAAGGGTGCCACCGAGCAGTGCGCCCAGGAGGTTGGCGCCGAATGCCGCGGTCGACCCACCCGTGCTCTCGAAGCGGGCGGCGAAGATGACGTTGGCGCAGAAGATCGGGGCGAAGGCGAGCGCCCCGGCGGCTACCAGCCGCAGCAGGAATGGCAGCCCGAGCAGTGGCTGGACGGGAACGAGCCAGGCGATCGCGAGCGCGACTGCGAGGGCGGCGTACTGCACCGGTGTCGGCGGCAACCTGCGTATCCGGGCGCTGACCTCGACGGCGAGCAGGACGGCGATGAGCACGCCGACGAAGACCAGCGCGTTGACCAGCCAGGTGGTACCGAACAGCAGCGCGAAACCGGTGACGTTCTTGGTTTCCAGCAGCAGGAACGCCGCTCCCATGCAGAACAGATCGGCGTAGGGACGCATCCGCCGCAGCGGTCCGGCGACGCCGCGGACGGCGACCAGCGCGGCAAGCAGCATGGCGCCGAGGACCAACAGGTAGTAGGTCGGGACGCCAGCCGCCTTGAGGTAGGGGAACGGATGGTCGTCGGTGGCAGGCGCCACCACCTGGGCGCCCGCCGTGGTCCAGGTCGGCGCACACCGCTGATCGGTCTGAGACCGAGCTACCACGAGCGCCGCCCGCGTGCTGATCCTGACCTCTTTGTCGATGCAGGGTGCGTGTCCGAAGGCCTGCTGCAGTGTGCCGGCGTATCGGTCGATCAGCCATTGCTGGCGGTAGCTGTTGTACATCGCGAAACCCCCGCCCGGCGCGACGTGCTTCCGCGCGCTCTGTATCGCCTGGAGGGTAAACAGGTAGCTCTCCAGACGCAGGCTGCTCTGGCCCGAGATCAGCGTGAGGGAGTCCGGGAGGGCGAAGATGATGAGGTCGTACTTCTTCGTCGTCTGCTGCAGGAACGCCCGCCCGTCGTTGATATGCGGGTGCACGCGTGGGTCGCTGTACGGGCGGTTCACATTCAGCTCGGTGCCGATGGCCTGGATCCGCGGGTCGATCTCGACAGCGTCGATGGAACTGACTCCGTGCGCGAGCCCGATCGCCACGTCGTCCCCCGTGCCCGCCCCGACGATGAGCTCGCTGCGTATCGGGTGAGCCGTGAGTCGCTTGAACGGCACCTGCCTGAGGCCACCGCGCGTGCCCTTGGTGATGTCGATGATGGTCTGGTGCGGAATTCCGTTGACGGAGATCGAGACCGTCGAGTTGGCGTTGGGTGTCGCCTTGATCTTGTAGTACGGCGACCAACTCACCCCGGTCTGGAACGTCTCGAAAGCGAGGAGGACCACGATCAGCGCCAGGGCGGGGACTACCAGCAGCGGCACCTTCCGCCAGTGCAGGACCACGTACGCCACTGCCACGACCAGGCCCCACGCGACCGGCGGCGTGTGCAGGAACGACAGCACGGAGAAGGTCACGGTGCCCGCGATACTTCCGAGCAGGTCCAACCGGTAGGCCTCGAGCGCCGGAAAGCGCGGGAAGTAGCGGCCAACCGTCTCGCCCAACCCGGCGAGAACCGCGGCAGTGGCGAGGAAGATTAGCGGCAGCGTGAGCCACGGCGGTAGACCCGTGGTCTTCACCACCGTGAAGTAGATGATCTGGTCGCTGCTCTGGTTGACCTGCACCGGGAAGGCGAGGACGAAGGCAACCAGCAAAGCGAGCAGCACGGGCCACCAGCGCGAGAGGTCACGGCGGTGCCCGGAGCGGAGGAAGCCAAGGCCGATACCGAGGAACGAGCCGAGCAGGACGAAGTTCGAGAAGTAGCTCAGGTGCAAGATGTTCGAGCCGAGCCAGCGGATCAGCGCCAACTCCACGAACAGCATCAAGCCGCTGGCGAGAACCAGACGACCGCGTGACCCTCGGGCCGCCACAGTGCCGATGCCATCTTCGTCGACACTGTCTGTGCGCTCGGTGGCTGATGCCATGGCCGAACCGTAGCCGGTGCTAGGTGGGGGAGTTGGTGGCCGGCTGCTGCTCGGCTTTGCTCTCGGCGCGGTGTTTGCGGATGCGCCAGATGACGATCGCGACGAG
>JAABUK010002470.1_pt1 | contig 33058 bp, 27 predicted proteins | sample 5559141 | NCBI WGS metagenome assembly JAABUK01 (sample SAMN10711869, study PRJNA513367) | rock metagenome | isolation source: Antarctica rocks | place: Antarctica: Victoria Land, Pudding Butte nord | collected 2016-01-03 | reverse complement strand
GCTTCGACGCCACGATTACTCGTGACGCCGCTGGTTGGCTTCATGGCGAACGAGCAATTCCCATGATCAGCACCTCTCAACTGACAAGATCCACCAGGCTTGGCCTGGCGCACCGGAACGAAGCCATCTCGGGCGCCGAACGGAGCCATCCGCCGGGCCCGGGGGGCACCAAATGGACCCTGGTGGGAACGATTCGGTTGGCGATCGGGCGGACTTGCCATATAATGAAAGATCATCGAGGCCCGAAGTCGCCCTACCCGCCGATAATCCCTCCGATCCCTGGGCGAGCCGGCGCCGAATGGCCGCGTATCCGGGCGGTCCCGGGAAAGGATCCGAGACGGTCATGCCCCTGCCCAAAGTCGTCATCGTTGGCCGGCCCAATGTCGGCAAGTCGTCGCTATTCAACTGGATGGTCAGCCGCCGGATCGCCATCGTCGACGACATGTCGGGCGTCACCCGCGACCGCGTGAGCACCCTGGCCCAGACCGCGGACGAGGAAGATCCCACCTTCTTCGAGCTGTTCGACACCGGCGGGATCGGGATGGTCGACCGCGACGACCTGTCCGAGGACGTCGACCGCCAGATCGAGGTGGCCATCGGCGAGGCCGACCTGATCCTCTTCGTGGTCGACGTCCGGGACGGCGTGATGCCGCTCGACGAGGAGGTCGCCCAGCGGCTCCGGTACGTCCAGAAGACGCCGGTCATGCTCGTGATCAACAAGTGCGACACGCCCGAGTTCGACGAGCGCGGCGGCGAGTTCTACAAGCTCGGCCGGGGCAAGCCGGTCTGCATCTCGACCCACCAGAACCGGAATCGCAAGAAGCTGTTCAAGATGATCGCCGACCGGCTGCCGGACGTCCACACGGCCCGGCCCTCCGACGAGGTGATGAAGGTCGCCGTCGTCGGCCGCCCGAACACCGGCAAGTCGACCTTCATCAACACCCTGGCCCACGCCGAACGGATGATCGTCTCCGAGCGGCCCGGGACCACCCGAGACTCGGTCGACGTCCGGTTCGAACTCGACGGCCTCCCGTTCGTGGCGATCGACACCGCCGGCGTGAAGCGGAAGGCCAAGATCAAGGACAACCTCGACTTCTACTCGATCCATCGCGCCGAGCGGTCGATCCGCCGGGCCGACGTCGTCCTCCTGTTCCTCGACCCGACGCAGGGGATCTCCCGGCTCGACAAGCAGATGGCCGACTACATCGCCAAGCAGTACAAGCCGTGCATCTTCACGGTCAACAAGTGGGACCTGATGACGCTCGACGGCGACCCCGACGGCAAGGGGATGGGCCGGTTCGCGACCATGGTCCAGCATGCGTTCCGCAACATGGCGTACATGCCCCTGGCGTTCATCACGGCCCAGACCGGCCGGAATGTCAAGGCGCTGCTGAACCTGTCGCAGTCGATGTTCAAGCAGTCGAGCCAGAGGGTCGGCACCGGGACGCTCAACCGGATCGTCCGGGAGGCCGTCGAGGCCCACCCGCCCGCCGCCCGGGACAACCGGAACCCCCGGATCTATTACGCGACCCAGGTCGGGGTCGCCCCGCCGACGATCGTCCTGTTCGTCAACGCGCCGGCGCTGTTCGAGCCGACCTATCAGCGCTACCTCCTCAACTTCTTCCGCGAGAAGCTCCCGGTCCGCGACGTTCCGGTCAAGCTCTACCTCCGGGCCCGGTCCCAGTCCGACCCCAACGCCCCGGCCGTCCAGGAGGACGGCGAGGCCGAGTTCGTCGACGCCGGATCGCGATCCGACGGCCGGCGATCGAAGCAGGCGACGCCCGCCGGCCGGACCCAGCTCGACCGGGAGGTCAACGACCTCCTCGCCGAACTCGAACAATAGGCCGGCCGACGAGGACCTCCTCGGCCGTGGATTCGTCGCGAGGACCGGGCTATGATCCAGGTCACCACGACTCGTCCGCGATCCCGGAGGCCATCCTCAATGCGTCCGATCTCCCGCCGCGACCTCCTGAAATCGGCCGCCATCGCGGCTTTCGCCGGCCCCTCCGCCCTGCCCCGCCTCGCCCGGGCGATCGGGCCGATCGGCCGGACCCGGCCCAGCCATCTCAAGCTCAGCCTGGCGGCCTATTCATTCCGCGACGTCCTGGCACCCGCCGGAGGCCGGAAGCCGACCATGGACCTGTTCGGCTTCGTCGAGCTGGCGGCCGACCTCGCCCTCGACGCGGTCGAGCTGACCTCCTATTACTTCCCCCCCGACGTCACCCCCGACTACCTCCACCGGCTCAAGCAGCGGGCCTTCGCGCTCGGGCTGGACGTGTCCGGCACCTCGGTCGGCAACAACTTCTGCATGCCGCCCGGCCCCGCGCGCGACAAGCAGATGGAACTGGTCCGGACCTGGGTCGACCACGCGGCCGAGCTCGACGCGCCGGTGATCCGGATCTTCGCCGGGAACGTGCCCCGGGGCGACACCGAGGACGTGGCCGTGGGCCGGGCGATCGAGGGGATCCGGGCTTCCTTGCCGTACGCCGCCGAGAAGGGGGTCAGCCTGGCCCTGGAGAACCACGGCGGGATCACCGCGACCCCGGCCCAGCTCCTGAAGCTCGTCAAGGCGATCGACGCGGCGAACTTCGGCGTCAACCTCGACACCGGCAACTTCCACGGCGAGGATCCCTACGCCGAGCTGGCCGAGATCGCGCCCTACGCGATCAACGTCCAGGTCAAGACCGAGATCAATGCCCGGGGGAAGGCGAAGGAGGATGCCGACCTCTCGCGAGAGATCGGCATCCTCCGGGACGCCCGATATTCCGGCTACGTCGTCCTGGAATACGAGGCCAGGGAAGACCCGGCCATCGCCGTGCCGAAGGCCATCAAGAAGCTCCGATCGCTGATCGGCTAAGCCGACCCGCGTCGGGAGCCCCGATTCACCTCCGAGGGTGGGCCGATCCGGCGAATTCCGGGAGCGGCTTCCGGGTCGGCCGCCAGTTGCCGGGGGCGGCCGACCGGGCCGGTCCGGCCGGGGTTTCGGCCCTGGGGGCCGGTGCTTCGGCGACGTGGAACGCCCTGGCGTCGGGACCGGGGTCCATCGCCAGCTCGGTCGTGATCGTCCGGCCGCCCCGGGCTCCCGGGTCGATCGAGTCGGGGACGGGCAGTTCCGGGCGGTGGGGAGGGCGGACCGCGGTCGGGACCCGATCGGCCGCCGTCGGCGATCGCCAGGCCCTCGCGTTCGATGCAACCCTGGGCTCCTGGATCCCGAGCATCCGCGGCGGCGGGATCGTAATCGCCTCGGGGGCGGGCGGCGCGTCGGGATCGGTGGGCGACTGGCCGCGGACCCGGGTATTGGGGGACGGGTTCGGGCGGGACGGGTTATTAGCGAGGAGGGTGTCGGGTTTGTCGGCGGCCGGCTTGTAGAGTGCCATCAGGTTGTTGCGGTCGAGGAGCCGGTGGATCGCCTCGGGGACGGCATAGAGGCCGACATGTTCGTTGGGGTCGGCGAAGTCGCAGACCCCGGCGACGTACCCGTCGGTGGTGTAGAGGCCGCCGCCCGACCGGCCCTCCTTGGGCTGGTGGGCGCACTTGATCGTGGCGAACCCCTGCCTGGTCCCGGTGTTGCTCATCCCGACCCGGGCGTCGAGGATGGTCGTGTCCCATGCGGTGGCGTCGTTGCCGTGCGAGCAACCCACGGTGTACATCTTCATCCCCTTCTTGGGGTGCCACCAGGGCGGGACGACTCGGGACGACGCCAATCGTCGGCCGGGCCGGATCCGGATCAGGCCGACGTCGTTGGTGAAGTCGTAGTCGATCGCCTCGCCGACCACGTCCTTCTCCGAGCATCGGACCATGGCCGGCTGTCGGCCGGTGAGCTGGCCGTCGAAGAGGTCCACGGTGATCGGGACCCGGAATTCGCGGGGCCTGGGCTGGGGCTGGCCCTTGATCCGGAAGATGTGTGCGCAGGTCAGGATGATCGCCTCGTCCGCCGTGCTGGAGATGACCGTGCCCGAGCCGAAGCCCCACTCGCTGTCCGAGAGGTGCATCTTGATCCGGACGACCGTCTGCCACGGGAGCGGGTTGACCAGCGGGGCCGGCCGCGAGGCCTCGGGCTGGGAGGGTTCGGGCGGGGCCGGCTCGGGGCCGCCTTCGCCGGGGACGGCCCGGGGGTCGTCGCCGTCGCCGTCGGCGACCTCTCCGGCGGGTTGTCTGGTCTTGGTCTCGTTGTAGAAGGCGGCGAGTCGGGCCGCGGGCATCGCCCCGGAGGCCTTGGCCAGCTCCCGGCCTCTGGCATCGACGACGATGAAGGTCGGGACGGCGGAGACTTTATAGCGCTCGCTCAGCTCGGGCGATCGGTCGACGTCGACCGACCGGATCGGGTAACCCTTCCGAACCAGCTTGTCGACCTCGGGTCGCATCTGCTGGCAGGGGCCGCACCAGGCGGCATGGAAGTCGAGCAGCACGGGGTCGCCGGGGCCGGGCTCGGCCGATATGGCGATCAGGGCGACGAACAGGGTGGCGATGGTCATGCCGCACGGACTCCTTTCCCGCAGGACGACCCGAGGAGCGACCCGTACCGGGGGGCGCAACCGTGTCGGTCGCGATGGGCCCGGGGCGGGGACACCATCGTGGTCCGGGCCGATCGACGCGGGGGGCTCGGCCGCCCCGGGACCGCATCCGTCGGCGACGGGTGCGCGAGCCGGGTGCGGGCCGGGTCCGACCGTGCGGACGCTCTCGCCAGGGGAAGACGGGGGTAGAGCGATGGGTGAGCGGCATGCCGGGTGGGTTTCCCGGCCCTTCCCTGGGCGGGCCTCGCGTCGAGGGCCCCACGGCCCGTCGTCGTGACGGGCCGGGTCCCGATCGGCGGTCGGCGATGGCCCGGATCCGGGCCCCCACGTCGGGGCCCGGCGGGTCGCCGGCCGGCCTTCGGTGCCACGCCGATGGCGACTTCCCTGTCCCTGGACGAGTCCGACCATCCGGTCGGCCCGATTCCGCGAACGGAGGGGATCGCGATCACCGCGGTGGGCCCCTTTTACTAGGAGTGGACAGGGAGTACCAGGTCAGTTATCGGGATTATCCCCCGCAAACTTGGGCGTTTCTCGGAATCGGCGGCGGAAAGATTCCGGCCGGGTCGGCCATCCCTCCCGACCCGCAAGGGCGCGTTCAAAAAGGTCCCGGAAGGACCACGCGCGGTCGCCCCGGCTTCGGGCCCCGGGCGGATCGGGCCGCGGGATCGAGGCGGTCGATCGTCATCGCCGACGGCGTCGTCGGGTGCCATCGCCGCCGGGTGGCGGCGATGGGAGGGGGATCCATCCGTCGGGGCCGGCGGGTCAGTCGGCCAAGTTCTTGATCTCGATGTCCTTGAACCGGACCTCGGTGACCGGGCCGGTGTGGACCTGGAGCGCGATGATCCCGGTCTTGTCGAACTTGGGGTCGACCCGGTCGGTGGTGGTGGTCCCGTTGATCGCGATGGTCACGTGGTCGCCCTGGGCGGTGATGACGAAGTCGTTCCAGTCGCCCTCTCGGATCAGGGCGGCGGCCTTCTCCTTGGGATATTGCTCCAGGATCCCCCGCCGACGCTCCTCGTAGAACAGGCCCCAGAAGCCATTGGCGACGTCGGCCTGCGGCCCGGAGACGACGCCGTCGGGCTTCCGCTCGCTCCGGAACTGGATCCCGGAATTGCCCGACCTGAACTTGACCTTCACCTTGAGGATGAAGTCGGAATAGGGCCTGTCGGTGACCAGGAATTCGTTCTTCTTGAGCGAGCCGTTGGTCTTGCCCAGGATGACCCCGTCCTCGACGGTGAACAGCGACCTGTCCTCGGGCGTGACCCAGCCGGTCAGGTCCTTGCCGTTGAACAAGGGCTTGAATCCCTCGTCGGCGGCCGTGGCGAAGGGCGTGACCGCCAGGGCCAGGCCCGCGGCGATCGTGAAGGCGCGTCGGTGCATGCGATGTCCTCCCGGATGGTTGCGGCGACGGTCGGGGACCGAGCCGGCGATTGTCCGCGAAGGATCCGGGAGGGTCAACCGGCCGGGTCGGCCGGCGTCCCGTTCCACCCGCTCCGCAGGGGGAGGATCGCATCATCTGGCCCCCTCCCCCCCGGTGGCGGAGGGTCAGGAAGAGGGTCCGCTTCGGATCGCCGGGAACCCGGAAATCAACCCGCGGCAATCGCGGACCCTTCGCCGGATAGTGTGTTCAGCCGACGACGAAGTGCGCGAATATGTGGGGGAGGGACGAAAGCCCGCGTCCCATCGATCCCGACCCGCGGAAGCTCACCATGACCAGACCCCGATCCGCCGCCGACGACGTCACCCCGCGAGGCGTCCTCATGGGGAGCGCCGCTGACGTCAGTGGTCCCGGATCGCGGTTCTCGTCCGGTCATGTAGCCCGGATCGTCTCCGATTCGAAAGTCCTCGGTGCAGCGATGCCCCCTCTCCCCAACCCTCCCCCGCCAGTGGGGAGGGGGCCAGATCGGAGCGGGCGACTTCCGAGGGGGAAGGTTGAGGGCGTGGTGTGGGATGGGGGACCGACCCGGGACCGACCCCGGGCGGCCCGGTCGGCTGGCGGATGGGACGCGGCTCCGGTTAGAATCGGCCGGTCCGGGGCCCGGGTCGGAGTTCGGGGTCGGATTCCCGGGGGGACGCGAGGGCGCCCGACCATGCCGTTTCAGGATGATCTCCGCCGGTACGGCCCCGAGGCCGAGGGCCGGGGTCCGGTCGGGCTCGACGAGGCGATGGCGTATTGCGCCCGCCTGACGGCCGGCCACTACGAGAACTTCAGCGTCGTCACCTGGCTCACCCCGCGCCACCTCCGGCCGGCGTTCCGGAGCATCTACGCCTTCTGCCGGTGGTCGGACGACCTCGGCGACGAGGTGGGCGACCCCGCCCGCTCGCGCGAGCTGCTCGCCTGGTGGCGCGGCGAGCTGCACGCCCTGTATGAGGGGCGGGCCCGGCACCCCGTGATGGTCGCCCTGGCGGCGACCGTCGGGGAATTCGCGATCCCGATCGGGCCGCTGGACGCCCTGATCTCGGCGTTCGAGCAGGACCAGGTCGTCACCGACTACGAGACCTTCGGCCAGCTCCTCGACTACTGCTCGCGGTCGGCGAACCCGGTGGGCCACCTGGTCCTCCACCTGGGCCGATCGTTCGACCCGGACAACGCCCGGCTCTCGGACGCGACCTGTACCGGGCTCCAGCTCGCCAACTTCTGGCAGGACGTGGCCCGCGACCTCGCCATCGGCCGGATCTACCTGCCCCGCGAGGACCGCGAGCGATTCGGCTACCCCGACGACGACCTCCGGGCCCTCCGGTTCACCCCGGCATTCGCCGACCTGCTCCGGTTCGAGGTCGACCGCGCCCGCGACCTCCTCCGGGAGGGCCGGGCGCTGATCGGCCGGATGCCCCGGCCGCTGGCGGTGGACGTCGACCTGTTTTCGAGGGGAGGGATGGCGATCCTCGATCGGATCGAGGCGCGTCGGTTCGACGTCCTGTCGTCCCGGCCGGAGGTCGGCAAGCTGGCAAAAGTCGGGCTCCTGGCCCGGGCGTTGCTCTCGCGGCCCCCGGGACGGTCGAGGGGGGGGGCCCTGGCGGGCCGGGCGTCGTGAGCGACCTCCGGGCGAGCTATGCCTTCTGCGCCGCGCTGTCGAGGCGCGAGGCCCGGAACTTCTATTACAGCTTCCTGGTCCTGCCCCACGATCGCCGGCGATCGATGTGCGCGCTCTACGCCTACCTCCGGCGGACCGACGACCTGGCCGACGCCCCCGGCCCCGAGGCCGGTCGGGCCGAGGCGCTCGGGGCCTGGCGGGCGAACCTGGACGACGCCCTCGCCGGCCGGCCCGACGCCTGGCCGGGGCTCGCCGCCCTGGCCGACACGGTCCGCCGCCACGCGATCCCCGCCCGATACCTGCACGAGGTCATCGACGGCGTGGCGATGGACCTCGACCCCCGCCCGTTCGCGACCTTCGACGACCTCTACCTGTATTGCTACCGGGTGGCGTCGGCGGTCGGGCTGAGCTGCCTGCATATCTGGGGATTCCGGCCGGACGACGGCAAGGCCGAGGCGCTCGCCGAGGCCTGCGGCGTGGCCCTCCAGCTCACCAACATCATCCGGGACGTCCGGGAGGACGCCCTCCGGGGCCGCGTCTACCTCCCCCAGGATGACCTGAACCGGTTCGGCGTCGCCCCCGCCGAGCTGGCCTCGACGGCGCCCAATGGCCGCGTCCGGGCCCTCCTCGAATTCGAAGGGGCCCGCGCCTACGAGTATTACGCGCTGGCCCGGCCGCTGGTCGGGCGGGTCGCCCCGGTCGGCCGTCCGGTCCTGCTGGCGATCGTCGGGATCTACCGGGCCCTCCTGGACGAGATCGCCCGCCGCGATTACGACGTCCTCTCGGGCCGGGTCTCGCTGCCGGCCTGGCGGAAGATGGCGATCACGGTCCGGTCGATCGGCGGCCGGTTCGCCCGGACCCGGCCCGACCCGGCGCTCGCGGGGCCACCCCGTTGCCGATGAGCACGACGAGGCCGACACCCGCACCCCCCCACGTCGCCATCGTCGGCGGCGGGCTCGCCGGGCTGGCCGCCGCCGCCTCGCTGGCCGATCGGGACGTCCGGATCACGGTCATCGAGAGCCGCCCCCGGCTCGGCGGCCGGGCCAGCTCGTTCCCCGACCCCGCCACCGGCGAGATGGTCGACAATTGCCAGCACGTCAGCATGTCCTGCTGCACCAACCTCGACGACTTCTGCCGCCGGGTCGGGACGGCCGGGCTGTTCCGCAGGGTCCCGGAGATCCGGTTCCTCAGCCCCGAGGGGGACGTCTCGACCCTGGCCGCCGGCCGGCTCCCGGCCCCGCTCCACCTGGCCGGCAGCTTCCTCAGGGCGAACTACCTCACCCCGGTCGAGCGGCTCCGGGTCGCCCGGGGGCTGGCCTCGCTCGGGTCGAGCCGGGGCGACCGGCCGGGCGAGCCGTTCGACGCCTGGCTCCGGCGCCACGGCCAGACCGACCGGACCATCGCCCGCTACTGGGCCACGGTCCTGGTCTCGGCGCTCAACGAGCGGCTCGATCGGATGGACGTCGGCCACGCCCGGAAGGTCTTCCTCGACGGCTTCCTCCGCCACCGCGACGGCTACCGGATGGAGGTCCCCACGGTCCCGCTCGGCGAGTTGTACGGGACCCGCCTGGAACAATGGCTGGGAGGCCGAGGGGTCGGAATCCGGCTGACATCGGGCGTCCGGTCGGTCGAGGTCGACGCCGAGGGCCACCTCGCCGGGCTCCGGCTCCGGTCGGGCGAGGCGGTCGCGGCCGACTTCGTGGTCCTCGCGGCGCCCTTCGATCGGGTCGACGGCCTGCTCCCCCCGGCCGTCCGGGATCGGATCCCGTCGCTCGGAGGGATCGACAGGCTGGAGTCCTCGCCGATAACAGGTGTCCACCTCTGGTTCGACCGACCCGTCTGTCCGTTCGATCACGTCGTCGCGGTCGACCGCCTGATCCACTGGGTCTTCAACCAATCGGCGATCCGGGGCCGGACGACGGCCGACGGCGGCGGGCAATATCTCCAGGTCGTCATCAGCGCATCGTACGACCTGCTGCCGATGGACAAGATCGCCATCCGGGACGCCGTCCTCGCCGACCTCGCCGCGATCTGGCCCGAGGCCCGCGAGGCGGAGCTGATCCGGTGGCGGGTCGTGACCGAGCACGGCGCGACCTTCGCCGTCCGGCCGGGGGTGGATGCCCTCCGGCCCCCCCAGCGGACTCCCGTCGAGGGCCTTTTCCTGGCCGGCGACTGGACCGCGACCGGATGGCCCGCCACGATGGAAGGGGCCGTGAGGAGCGGATATCTCGCCGCCGAGGGGATCCTCGCCGACCTCGGCCGGCCCGCCACCCTGGTCCGCCCCGACCTCCCGGCCGGTCGGCTCGCCCGATGGCTCCTTTAACTCACGGGAAATTGCAAAGGAGCTTCCGGATCATGTCGTATACGGATTTCACGCTGGAGACGGTGACCGATGTCCTCGGGCTCGATGCCGGACCGGCGGAACTCTTCCCGGGGCTCGAACCGTCACCCGTCCCGCCCTGGCTGGTCGACATGCTCGAACGGGGCACCAATCAGGTCCTGGTGAGCGAGAAGTCCCGGAGCGAATTCATCGTCGTGCCGATCCTCTTCGCCTGCCAGGAGGCCGGCCCGGGGCCCATCACGATCTATTCGGGGCAGCGGATGGACGTCGACCCCGGGCGCGGGCTCGTCGGCGAATGCGACTTCATCCTCTCGGCCACCCGACCGATCCCGGCCCTCCGGGCGCCCTTGCTGACGATCGTCGAGGCGAAAAAGCACGACATCGAGGGCGGCATCTGGCAATGCATCGCCCAGATGGAGGGGGCGAGGGTCTTCAACGAGCGGGCCGGCCGGACGATGGACGTCATCTTCGGCTGCGTCACGAATGGCGAAGCCTGGCAATTCCTCCGCCTGGCCGACCGGGTCGCGGAGATCGACCGGCGGAGGTTTTACATCGACAACGTCGGGGGGATCCTGGCCGCCTTCGCGACGATCCTGACCCGGTCGGTCCCGGCCCGCGTGGCCGGGACCGTCAAAGCTCGCGGAGGGCCGTGATCACGTCCATCCGGACGGCCCGGAGGGCGGGGAACAGGCCGCCGACGACGCCCATCGCCAGGGTCATCGCCAGGGCGACGGCGAGGACCATCGGGCCGAACCGGAAGTTGACGCTGACCTCGGCGAAGGTGTCGATGTTGTTCGTGCCGACGGTCAGGAGCGAGAGCGGGAGCGTGGCCAGCACGCCGACGATCCCGCCCAGGGTGCAGAGCAGGACCGACTCGCCCAGGAACGAGACCAGGATCGCGAGCCGGGAGAAGCCGAGGGCCCGCATGGTCCCGATCTCCCGGGTCCGCGAGCTGACGGCGGCGAACATGGTGTTGGCCGCGGCGAACATGGCGCCGATGCTCAGGAAGACGGCGATCACCACGCCCGCCGCCTTGTAGAACAGCGCGGTCCGCGACTGCTCGGCGAAATAGTCGGCCTCGGGGATCGCCGCGAGGGTGAATTGCGGGTCGTCCTGGATGGTCTTGATCAGCCGGTCGCGGTCGGAGGCGGTGGCGGCCCGGAGCTGCATCGACGAGACGAACCCCTCGCGACGGGTGTTCTGGCGGAGGTCGCGGACGTCGACCCAGACCTCGCTCTCGGCGGCGCTCCCGCCGGCGGTGAACAGGCCGACGACGCGGTACGACTCCTTCGGGCCGGCCCGGAGGGTCTCGCCCAGCCCGGCCCCCTTGAACCGGCGGGACATGCTCCGGCTGACGATCGCCTCGCCCTTGCCCGCCTCCAGGTCGCGCCCCTGGACGATCGCGAAGTCCGGGCGGAGCTTCCGCGAGGCCGGCTCGACCCCCCGGACGAGGAGGTTGGCCCGGCCCCCGCCCGCCCGGTCGATGATCGGGATGTGGAGCAATTCGCCCGCCGCCAGGGGCCGGCCCGAGTCGTCCCGGGCGATCCCGCCGAGGTTGGCGATCTTGTCGGCCTTGTCGACCTCGAAGCCGCTGCTGGTCTCGGCGGTCGAGCCCTTGCGCAGGAGGACCAGGTCGAGCGGGTCGCCCGAGAGCTGGAGGCTGTGCTGGAGGCCCTCGACCAGGCTGAACAGCGCGCATGACGACCAGACGATCAGGCCGGTCCCCATCACGGTCATCAGCGTGTTGACCCACCGGGCCCGGAGGTTCCGGACGTTGTACTTGATCGGGACCATCGCCGGTCAGACCACCTTTCTCAGGCCGTTGACGACCGAGAGCCGGGCCGCCCGGACCGCGGGGAACAGGCCGCTGGCCACCCCGATCCCCAGGGCGACGAACAGCCCGCCCACCGCCGTCGACCACGGGATATAGAAGAACGGCAGGAACCCGGCGGCGAATCGTGAGATGTCGACCGCGTCGCAGAACAGCTTGCAGCCGATCGTCCCCAGGAGCCCGCCGATCCCGGCGACCAGGACGGCCTCGGACAGGATCAGCCAGACGACCAGGGGCCGGCCGAAGCCGATCGCCTTGAGGACGGCCACCTCGGTCGTCCGCTCGCGGAGCGCCATGGCCATCGCGTTGGCCGACACGCAGAGCAGCGAGACGCCCACGGCCAGGCCGATGGCGACGATGATCCATCGGAGGTCGCCCGCCATCTCGGCGAACATCTGGCCGAACGCCTCCTCGGTCTGGGTCTTCGTCGGGGCGTCGCTGTTGGCATAGCCCTCGTCGATCTTCCGCGACAGGGCGACCATCTGCCCCTCCTCCTTGCAGCGGAGGAAGATCGTCCCGGCGTTGCCCGACCCGGCGCCCCCGCTTGCCTTCAGGCCGTCGTCGAGGTAGGCCCAGTGGAAGTAACAGGCCCGGAGGTCGCGATTGGGCGGCCCGTCGTAGATCCCCCGGACGGTCAGGTTCATGTTGAACGGGTAGACCCCGTCCTTGAGCGGGAGCGGGTCGCCGACCTGGACCTTCCAGTCCTGGGCGAGCTTCCGGCCGACGATGCACCCCGCCTTGTCGGCCTGCCAGGCCTTGAGCTGGTCGGCCGGGATGGTCAGCTCGTCGTTGATCCGGAAGAACACGGCCGGGTCGACCCCGAACTGGGCGAACGGCATGACCTTCTCCTGGTACTTGCCGCCATACCAGGAGAACGGCGTCGCCGCGTCGACCCCGGGCAGCGCCGAGACCTCGGCGACCCGGGCGTACGGGACCGGCTGGGCGAACCCCTGCGAGCTCATCACGACGATCCGATGGAAGCCCCGGGCCGATCGCGAGACCTCGGCGCTGACGGTCGTGAACGACACCAGCATCATCGCCAGCGACAGGCTGACCGTCAGCGAGGCCACCGTCAGGAACGACCGGATCGGGTTCCGCCGGGCGTTCCGGAGGACCAGGTTGAGGTATTTCACGACGCCGCCCCGATCCGGGGTTGGGAGGTGTCGCCCACCAGCTTCCCCTTGTCGAGCTGGAGGATCCGGGACGCCCGGCTTGCCGCCTGGGGGTCGTGCGTGACCATGACGATCGTCTTCTGGAACTCGCGATTGAGCGAGCCGAGGAGGTCGAGGATCTCGTCGGCGCTCTTGCGGTCGAGGTCGCCGGTCGGCTCGTCGGCGACGATCAGGTAGGGGTCGGTGACGATCGCCCGGGCGATCGAGACCCGCTGCTCCTGGCCGCCGGAGAGCTGCCGTGGGTAGAAGTCTTCCCGCCCTTCCAGGCCGACGATCCGGAGCGCCGTCCGGGCGCTCTGCTTCCGCTGCTTCCGCGACAGGTGGGTCAGCAGGAGGGGAAGCTCGACGTTCTCGAACGCCGACATGACCGGGATCAGGTTGTACATCTGGAACACGAAACCGACGTTCCGGGCCCGCCAACGGGTCAGGCCCGCCTCGGACATCTCGGATAGCTCGTGGTCGTGGACCAGGACGGACCCGGCGGTCGGCCGGTCGAGGCCGGCGATCAGGTTGAGCAGGGTCGTCTTGCCCGACCCCGACGGGCCCATCAGGGCGAGGAATTCCCCCTGCTCGACGGTCAGGTCGAGGTCTTCGAGGACCGGGATCCGGAACTCGTCGCGGCGATATTCCTTGCTCACCCCCCGGAGGACGATCGAAGGTCCCTGGTCGTGGCCCATCCATTATCTCCGCAATCCGAGGCTCGAGATCCCCGGTCGGTCGGGGGATCATACCCGCGTCGCGACGCCCGGGCATCCGGGAATCGACCGGGGTCGGCTAATCGGCCACCTTGACCGGCTCGCCTTCGTGCAGGGCCTGCGAGGGGACGAGGACGACGGAGTCGCCGGCCGCCAGCCCGGACTCGACCCGGGCGAGGTCGTCGTTGGTGACGACCACCTCGACCCGGGTCTTGCGGAGGACGCCCTTGAGGTCGACCTTCCAGACGTGCGAGTGGCCCCCCTCCTCGAACAGCGCGGCCTTGGGGACGAACAGGTGCGACTTGCCGACGTCCTGGCCCTGGTGAGACCGGTCGGGCAGGAAGTGGACGGTGGCGACCAGCTCGGGGAAGAGCAGCTCGTCGACGTCGAGGATCTCCACCTTCACCTTGACCGTCCCCCGGGCCCGGTCGCTGATCGGGATGATCTGGCGGAGCCGCCCGCGATAATGCCTGCCCGGCACGGCGCTGACGGAGACCTCGGCCGGCTGGCCGATCGCGATCCGGGACAGGAGGTTCTCGGCGACGTCGGTCTCGACGTCCATCCGGCCGAGGTCGGCCAGGGTCAGGATGGTCCCCCCGCTGATCATCTCGCCGACGTCGGCGGGCCGCTCGACCACGGTCCCGTCGAACGGGGCGACGATCCTCATGTTCCGGAGCGCCTCCTCGGTCTCCCGGGCCTGCGACTCCTGGAGCTTCCGGGCCGCGTCCAGCGACAGGAGGTGGGCCGAGGCCATGTCGACGGCGGAGTTGGCCTGCTGCATCTCCTCGACCGAGACCGACATGTTCTTGGCCGAGAGCCGGCGGGCCCGCTCGGCCTTCTGCTTCTTGTATTCGAGGTCGGCCCGGGCCTCCTCGATGTCGGCCCGGGCCCGGGGGAGCATCGCCCTCCGGGATTCGAGCTGGGCGTCGAGGTCGTTGTGCTCCAGGATGGCCAGGAGCTGCCCCTTCTTGACCTTGCTCCCCTCCTCGACGAGGAGCGACTCGACCCGGCCGGAGACCTTGGCCCCGATCGTCGACTGGCTCCGCGACTTGAGGTAGCCCTTGGCGCTGAGCAGCTTCTCGGCCTCGCCCGAGGTCATCGCCTGGACCACGCCGACCTGGACCTCGGGCTTGGATCGGATCTCCCGATACTGCCGATACGCGTAATATCCGCCCACGCCGAGCATGGAGAGCGGGACCAGCCAGAGCAGGAGGGACAGGATCCGCAGGCCGATCCCGTCGCCGGGAGGCCGACGGCCGCCCCCTCGACGCCGGGGGATCGCCCCGAAGTCCCGGTCCCGTCGCTCGATCTTGAGCGAGGCCAGTTCGTCCCGCAGGGAACTCGCCATGTCTGCTCCGCCTCCCCCGGGCCGGCCCGACGTCGGGCCCCGTGTCGCCGACGCGCCCCCCCGAGTATAACGGATCGCGAGATTTTTTTGAACTTCCGTCGTCGCGATCGCCGTCCGCCGTCACGCCCGTCCTCCCGAGACCTGTTGCCATCGCGCCCGACCGCCGGCGACGGCAGGCCGAGGGCGAAACGGCCCGCCCCCCCCGACCGCCCAAGTTGCGATCGAGCCTGGCTTTTGGTAAGTTCAACCCGATCGCCGGAGGATTCGCCTGCCCCCCGAGCCTCGGCCAGGGCATCGAGCGGCGATCGATCCCGGTCCTCTACCCCTTGATCGATCCGCAGGTCCCGCCCGAATCGCGGCGCAACCGGGAGTCCGACCCGTGGCGACGAACACGACCGGCGAGGAACGGATCGGCGATTACCGGTACATCCGCACGATCTATCCCGGCTCCACCTCGATCGTCATGGAGGTGCTCCACGAGCCGAGCAACCGCCGGTTCGCGATCAAGCAGCTCCTGGCCTCGCGGGGGGTGGAAGCCTCCGAGCGGAAGGCCTTCGAGTTCGAGGCCAAGCTCGGCCGCGAGCTGCACCATCAGAACCTGATCAAGGTGCACCATTACGTCAAGGAGCGCGACCAGCCGTATTTCGTGATGGATTATTTCCCGGGCTTCCAGCTCCGCCTGGCCCTGCACCGGCCCAAGGACTTCCCGGTCCTGAAGACCAGCATGCACCGGATCATCGACCAGGCGGCGGCCGGGCTGTCCTACATGCACGACAAGGGATGGATCCACCGGGACGTCAAGCCCGAGAACATCATGTGCAACAAGACCGGCGAGGTCCGCCTGATCGACTACACGCTGAGCCGCCGGCCGATGTCGGGGATCGGCAAATTCCTGGGGTTCAAGGTCCCCCGCCAGGGGACCAAGAGCTACATGTCCCCCGAGCAGATTTTGTGCGAGTCGCCGGCGCCGACGGCCGACATTTACAGCTTCGGGATCACCTGCTATGAATTGGCCTGCGGCCGCCAGCCCTTCCGCGCCAACTCCGAGAACGAGCTGCTGAACAAGCACCTCCGGACGATGCCGCTGCCGCCGACCGCGTACAATGCGAACATCACCAAGGAATATTCCGACCTCCTGGTGGAGATGATCCGCAAGAAGCCCGCCGATCGGCCCCAATCGCTCCAGGAATTCCGGAGCCGGTTCGCCAAGGTCCGGATCTTCCAGGACGACCCGCCCCCCCAGCCCAGGAACGAATTCTAGCCCGCCCCGGGCCCGCCCCCGATCCGGGCCGCGGGCGGGCCGCATCGCATCGAAGGACCCGGTCGTCATGGCCCTCGTCAACGAATATCGCCTGCCGTTCGAAGCGCCGATCTACGAGATGGAAGCCCGGCTGGCCGAGATGGAGGCCCTCTACGCCCACCAGAAGGCCGGGTCGGAGGCCGCGACCCTCTCGGCCGAGGCGATCCGCCGGATGCGCCGCGAGCTGGCCAACCTGAAGCGGGCCATCTTCGCCAACCTCGACCCCTGGCAGACCGTCCGAGTCTCGCGGCACCAGAACCGCCCCCAGACCCGCGACTACCTGGAACTGGTGTTCGACCGGTTCGTCGAGCTCCACGGCGACCGGGCCATCGGCGACGACCAGGCGATCGTCACCGGGTTCGCCCACCTGGGCGACGTGAAGGTGATGTTCGTCGGCCACCAGAAGGGGCGGACCCTGGCCGAGCGGACCGCGTCGAACTTCGGCTGTGCCCACCCCGAGGGGTACCGCAAGGCGATCCTCAAGATGAAGATGGCGGCCAAGTTCCGCCTGCCGATCATCGCCTTCATCGACACCCCGGGCGCTTATCCCGGGATCGCCGCCGAGGAGCGGGGCCAGGCCCTGGCCATCGCCGAGAGCCTGATGGCGATGAGCCGGATCGACACGCCGATCGTCTGCCTGGTGATCGGCGAGGGCGGGTGGGGGGGGGCCCTGGGGATCGGCCTGGGCGACCGGGTCGCGATGCTGGAACACTCCTATTATTCCGTGATCAGCCCGGAGGGCTGCGCCACCATCCTCTGGAAGGGCGCCGAACATGCCCCCCGGGCGGCCGAGGCCCTCAAGTTCACCGGCCGCGACCTCCTCCGGTTCGGGATCATCGACGAGGTCGTGCCCGAGCCCCCGGGGGGCGCCCACCGCGACCACAGGACCGCGGCCTCGGCCGTCAAGTCGTACCTGATCCGGTCGCTCCGCGAGCTGGGCGAGCTGCCCCGCGAGGAACTCCTCCAGCGCCGGTACGATAAATTCCGCCGGATCGGGATCTTCGAGGAATCCGAGACGACCTTGCCCCTGGTGCCGACCGAGGGCGACCGGTCGCCGTCGATCGGCTGATCGAGGAGGAGGATCGGGACCGCGAGACGACCGGGTCGGGCTCGACCTCCCGCGCTTCCGACGCCCCGGGCCGATCCCCCTGGATCCCGGCCGTCCCCGCGTGATCCGTCGACCCTCGCCCGTCGTCGATCCCCGGCAAGGGCGGCCGCCCTCCGACGTCGGAAGCGATCGGCCTTGCCTTTTCCTCACGATTCGCAAGAATAACGTCGATCCCCGGGGATGTGGATTGGCCCCTATTTAGCCATCCCGACCGGGTCACGGCCGATCGGCCGCCGGCCACGAGGGGCTCGGAAGGAGCTTGATCGGATGGCCGTCGCCCGGATGACCGCCGTGGAGACCGAGGAGTTCGACCCGCCCTCGGGCCTGGCGCCCGTCCAGCGGCTCGGCGAGCAGATCCTCAACGCGGTCGCCGAGATCGGCGGCCTGGCCCAGTTCTCGGGCCTGACGATCGGATGGCTGTTCCGGAGGCGTCCGAGGTGGTCGGTCCTGGTGCCGAGCTTCTACGCCATCGGCGTGCAGAGCGTGCCGGTGGTCGCCATCACCGGCACGTTCATCGGCATGGTCCTGGCGGTCCAGGCGCACAGCCAGTTCGCGGCGATGGGGATGGAATCCCACCTGGGATCGGTGATCAACATCTCGCTGGTCAAGGAACTTGGCCCGGTCCTGGCGGCGACCATGCTTGCCGGCCGCGTCGGGTCGTCGATGGCCGCCGAGCTGGGGACGATGCGCGTCACCGAGCAGATCGACGCCCTCTCGGCGCTGGGGACCAATCCGGTCAACTACCTGGTCGTCCCCCGGTTCCTCGCCTGCTTCCTCCTGATCCCCCTGCTGACGCTGATGGCCGACTTCATGGGGGTGATCGGCGGTGCGGTGGTCAGCACCCAGCTCCTCGGGGTCGACTCGTTCTATTACTGGTACCACTCGCGGCAGTATGTCGGCGGGCTGGACCTCCTGGCGGGCGTGTTCAAGAGCTTCTTCTTCGGCTCGGCGATCGCCCTGATCAGCTGTCACCGCGGCTTCCACTCCAAGGCCGGGGCCGAGGGCGTGGGCAAGGCGGCCACCGAGGCGTTCGTCTTCTCGTTCATCGCCATCCTCGGCACCGATTTCCTGATCGGGATCGGCTGGAATGCCGTCTACTATTCCATCTGGCCCGGGACGGCGGGCCTGGTATGAACGACCGGACCGGGGACGGCCCGGCCCCCGATCGGAGTCGATCCGGCCCGATCGTCGAGCTTCAGGGCGTGTCGATGCAGTTCCTCCAGCAGGAGGTCCTCCGCGACATCGACCTCAAGATCGACCGGGGCCAGACCGTCTGCATCATCGGCGAGAGCGGGTGCGGCAAGACCGTCATGCTCAAGCTCATGATCGGCCTGCTCCGGCCCACCCTGGGGAAGGTGACGTTCGAGGGCCGCGACCTCGCCGGGCTCGACGAGCGGGAGCTGGTCAAGGTCCGGCTCCGGTTCGGCTTCCTGTTCCAGATGGCCGCGCTGTTCGACAGCCTGACGATCTTCGACAACGTCGCCTTCGGCCCCCGCGAGCACGACCTGTTCGACCGCGAGACGCTGGACCGGATCGTCGCCGAGCGGCTCCTGGAGGTCGGGCTGCCGGTGGGGCTGGAGCAGAAGAAGCCCGCCGAGCTGTCCGGGGGCCAGCGGAAGCGGGTCGGCCTGGCCCGGGCCCTGGCGCTGGACCCCGAGGTGATGCTCTACGACGAGCCGACCACCGGGCTCGACCCGATCATGACCGACGTGATCAACGAGCTGATCCTCCAGACCCAGCGGACCAAGAAGGCGACCGGCGTGGTGGTCACCCACGAGATGAAGACGGTGGTCAAGGTCGCCGACCGGGTGGTGATGCTCTATCCGCTGGCCCGACTCGGCCCCGACGAGCCGCAGATGATCTACGACGGCCCGCCCGACGGGCTGGAGGACCACGCCGACAAGCGGATCCGCCAGTTCGTCCGGGGAGAGGCCGGCGAACGGCTCCGGGAGCTGAGCCAGGGCCGCGAATGACCCGGGATCGGCCCGCCATTCGCCTCCCGTAAACCCTGACCGACGCCCCCCAATCGCACGCCCAGGCCGGATCCATCCCCGGGCCGACCGCCGGCCCGCCCTCCCCCCGAAGACAAGAGGCCGGACATGAACGAGCGGGTCATGCAATTCCGGATCGGCCTGTTCGTGATCGTGGCCGGTCTGGTCCTGATGACGCTGATCATCTGGTTCGGCGAGTCTCCCTCGCTGTTCCGCGATCACGCCTTCGTCCGGGTCCGGTTCGTCGAGGCGCCGGGGCTCGCCGAGGGGATCACCGTCCGCAAGAGCGGGATCCGGATCGGCGAGGTCGTCTCGGTCGAGCTGGACGAGCAGCCCGGCGAGCCCGACGGCGTGATGGTGGTTCTCTCGCTGGAGCGGAAATACAAGATCAAGAAGGGGTCGGTCGCCCGGATCACCCGATCGCTGATCGGCGACGTCTCCATCGACATGATGCCGGGCAGCAGCACGGAGATCCTCACCCTGGGCGACACCGCGGCGACGGGCCCGGTGATCGCCGGCGACGTCACGCCCGACCCGTCCAAGGCCCTGGCCGCCGCCACCGCCGCCTTCGAGAAGGTCGGCGGGACCCTGGCCGCCATCGAGGCCGCCGCCAACGGGTTCACCACCGTCGCCAAGAAGGCCGAGAACATCGACCAGTTCATCCGGACCTTCGAGGAGACCGGCCGGGACGTCTCCAAGGCCGCCAAGGGGATGGACCGGGTGATCGCCGAGAACACGGCCGACCTCCGGCCGGCGATCACCAACCTCCGGCAGGCCACCGACAAGTTCAATGCCGCCTTCGACGCGGAGGCCGCCGCCAAGTTCCGCCTGGCCATCCTCCGGTTCGAGTCGGTCACCAGCCAGCTCGATGCCGGCATGAACGACCTCCGCCCCGTCTTCGCCGACCTCGGCGCGTCGGCCAACAGCAAGTCCTCGCCGACCACCAACCTCGGGCAGGCCTTCTTCTGGCTCAACCGGGCCGCGAGCAACGTCGGCGTCCTGACCCGGGGGCTCACCGACGGCAAGGGGAACCTCAACCCCAACGGGAGCTTCCAGCGGATGGTCTCCAGCCCCGAGCTGTACGACAACCTGAGCCGGGTGGCCGCCTCGGCCAACGAGGCCTTCGCCCTCGCCCGGCCCGCCATCCGCAACCTCGCCGTCTTCGCCCAGAAGATCGCCCAGGACCCGGGTGCGATCGGCCGGGGCGTCCTCCAGAAGTGACCCTGCCCGCCGCCCCGCGCCGATCAGCGATCGGGTAGATCCTCGGGCCGGCCGCCCACCGGCCCTTCGAGGGGGATCGGCCGGGGGGCGGGAGGCGGGAGCGTTTCCGGGAGCGCCGGGGGGAGGTCCTCGGCCGGCGTGCTCCGGATTTCGAGCCGGGGGACGGGGCCCGGCATGGGGGCGGGATCCGGGGCGATGATCTCCAGCCATCCCGGTGGGATGACCGTCGGCGCCAGGAACACGGACCCGGTCGGGATCGGCCCGCAGATCGCGCAATCGGCGATGCACCGCCGGCCCAGGTTGTCCAACGCCTCGTGGGCCTCCTCGCGGACGTCTTCCTCGGGGTCGGCCTCCGCCGCGCGCCGCAGGGTCTCATGGACGATCGGCACGAACGGGCGCATCTTCCCGAGCGATTCGGCCGCCTCCTCGCGGACGTCGTCGTCCGGGTCGAGCCGGAGGGCGTCGCAGAGCGCGAGCACGGCCTCGGGATGGCATCGCCAGTTGCATCTCGCCAGGGCCCGGGCGGCCCGGTCGCGGGCCCGACGTTTCGGGCTGGACCGGAGGGCGAGCACCTGGGATCGGACGACCGAGGCCTCGACGCCGCAGGACTCGCATCGGCCCGCCTTCGGGGCGCGGGGGCCGTGGGCCCCCACCGTCGCCAGGGCGAGCATGACCAGGCTCGGGCTCAATGAAAGCACGGGACCGCCTCCGTCCATTCCTCGACCGGGGTTCGCCGCGACTCCGTCCCGATGATTATTATAGTAGGGGAAGGGCGGCCCCGGGGTCGATACCATCCGGAGGTTTGGCGGCAAAAGACTACGACGGCGGAGCTGATGGACGAGCGTCGGAAGAACGCATACCGCTATCTCCTCTATTGGGCCATGCTCGACATCCGGTCCATCGCTTGGCTGCGGTTGCGAAACCCCCTCCGGTGGCCCGGCGAATTTCGCCGCATCCGCCGCGCCGGGGCACTCGCCGACTGGCTCCATAATCTGGCGTTGTTCGCGTCGCTGGACTTCGTCCGCTTCGACGAGGAGTGGTTCTGGAGAGACGGCCGATCGTTGGAGGCTCGCCATCCCAGCCTCGATCTGGCGATGTATCAGCGGATCTTCGAGGATCGCGTCGCCGAGGTGGCCGACGCCTAACTTCGCGCTGCAGCGGACCCGGCCGCCGCGGCGCTTTCTGGTAAAATCAAGGTCGCTCGGGCGGCCCGGTCCGCTGAGCTTTGTCGTTCGCGGCCAGGAACCTCGGGGATCGCGAGATCGGCGGGCCGATCAGGGGGCCTTCATGACGACTCGGGCCAAGGACAGCGGGGGCCAGTATCGCACCGCGTCGCTCGTGATCCTGGCCGTCCTGGGGACGATCGCGGCGCTCTACCTGATGAAGTCGATCCTGGTCCCGATCGCGCTGGCGCTGATGCTCGCCTGCCTGCTCTCGCCGGCCACAATGCTCCTCCGGCGGATCCTCCCCCTGAGCTCGACGGGCGCAGCGGCGGTCCTGTTCCTGCTGACCCTCCTGTTCGGGCTCTACCTGACGTTCCTGACCGCCGAGAGCCTGGTCCAGGCGACCACCAGCCTGCCGGGCGAGATCGCCAACATGGCCGGTCGGCTGAGCCGGCACATGTCCGACCTGCTCCGCGACCGCCCCTATCTCCGGGTCGTCCTGCCCGACCCGGGGACGATCGACAACCTGGGCGACCGGAACAGCGAGCTGCTCTACCGGAACCTGTCCTATGGCCTGAGCGACCTCTCGGGATGGGTGGCGCAGGGGTTCATCATCCTGATCCTGGTGCTGTTCCTCCTGGCCGAGAGCGAGATGCTCACCCCCAAGCTGATCCGGTTCTTCGCCCGGACGCCCGGCGATGCCGCGGCGTCGGAGCAGGCGCTCAAGGACGTGACCCGGCAGATCCGGTCGTTCCTGGTGGCCCGGACGATCATCAACCTGGGGCTGGGGGCGGTGATCGCCGTCTTCCTCTGGCAATTCAAGGTCCGATTCCCGTTCGCGCTCGGCCTGTTCGCCGCCGTGACCAACTTCGTCCCTTACGTCGGCCAGATCCTGGGAGGGGGCCTGCCCACCCTGGTGACCCTGGCCCAGTACGAATCGCCCGGCGATGCCCTGATCGTGGCCTCGGTCTATCTCGGCGTGGTGACCGTCGAGGGCTACGTGGTCACCCCGTACATCCTGGGCCGCTCGCTCGACCTGAACGGCACGGTGATCCTGGTCGCCTGCCTGTTCTGGGGCTTCCTCTGGGGCCTGGTGGGGCTGGTCCTGGCGATGCCGATCACCGCCTGCATCAAGCTGGTCTGCCAGAACATCCCCGAGATGCACCGGTGGGCCGACCTGATGAGCCGCGACTGGCAGCCGCCCCTCGGGCCCGGGCAAGATGTCGTCCCGTCCCTCGACCTGGTTATCCCGGCTCCGAGCTTGATTCCCGGGCGGGCTTCGGACACCATGAAGCCGGATTGAGAGCCTCGACCAATCTCCCCGGAGGGCCCGATCGTGGACGTCGTCCTCACCTACTGCGCGATGTGAAACTACGAGCCCCAGGCCGTCAGTTTGACGGCCAAGCTCCTCCCCTTGTTCAAGCAATCGATCCGCCGGCTGGAACTGGTCCCCTCCCGGGGGGGCTGCTTCGAGCTGACGGTCGGCGGCAAGTTGCTCTATTCCAAGCTCCAGACCGGCGAATTCCCCGACGAGGAGGCCATGATCCGGGCGGTGGGCGCTGCCCTTGGCGCCTGAGCCCGGCGGCCCAACTCCTTCACCTCCGAGCAGCAAACCTTGTCCACCGGCCGACGCAAACGACTGACCGATTACGCCAACTGCGCCGGGTGAGCCGGCAAGATCGCCCCCCAGGGGCTCGCGCAGGTCCTGCGCGACTTGCCGCCTCGGAGCCTCGACCCGAACCTGCTGGTCGGGACGGAGACGTCGGACGACGCGGGCGTCTACCTCGTGGCCGAGGGGCTGGCGATGGTCCAGACCCTCGACTTCTTCCCGCCGCTGGTCGACGACCCGTTCGCGTTCGGCCAGATCGCCGCGGCCAATGCGCTGTCGGACCTGTACGCGATGAACGCCCGGCCGATCACGGCCCTGAACATCGTCGGCTTCCCCGACGACGAGCTGCCGCTGGAGATCCTGGGCGAGATCCTCCGAGGCGGCGCCGACCGGGTCGCGATGGCCGGGGCCGTGACCCTGGGCGGCCATTCGGTCCGCGATGCCGAGATCAAGTACGGCCTGAGCGTGACCGGCCTGGTCGACCCATCGGCCCTGACGACCAACGCCTCGGCGCGGTCGGGCGACGTCCTGGTCCTGACCAAGCCGCTGGGGACCGGGTTCGCGACCACGGCGAACAAGAAGGGGGGCTGCCCGCCCGAGGTCCTCGATCGGGCGATCGCCTCGATGATCCAGCTCAACGCCGTCGGCCGGGACGCCCTGGCCGAAGCCGGGGGGGCCGGGGCCGTGACCGACGTGACCGGCTTCGGCCTGGCCGGTCATGCGCTGGAGATGGCCGAGGGGTCGGGCCGGACCCTCGTCGTCGACCTCGCCGCCCTGCCGATGATCGGCGGGACCGAGGCCCTTGCCGCGGCGAGGTTCTTCACCCGGGCCACGAGGTCGAACCGCGAGTTCGTCGGCGACCGGCTGGAGATCGGGCCGGGGGCCGACCCGCTCCGGCTGGAATTCCTGTTCGACGCCCAGACCTCGGGCGGCCTCCTGATCGCGATCCACCCCGACCACGTCGACCGGCTGGTCGAGGGGCTCCGGTCGCGCGGCGCGATGGCCTCGGCGGTCATCGGCCGGGTCGAGGACCGGCGGGGCCCGGTCGCGCTGGTCGCCCGATGAGGATTTGAAGATGAGAGCACCCACGAGGCGGGATTTCCTGGGGGCCGCCGGCGCCTCGGTCGCGATGGGCGGCCTGGGTGCCGACGCGCCCCGGCCCCGGCTGGCCGCGATCGCGACGGCCTACCACTATCTCTCGCACGCCTATCACATCGTCGGCCGGTTCCTCGACGGCTTCCCGCTCCACGACGGCAAGGGCCTGCATCGGCCCGACTTCGAGGTCGCCAGCCTGTTCGTCGAGCAGACGCCCGCCGACGACCTCGGCCGCGCCAGGGCCCGCCGGGATGGGGTCCGCCTGTGCCCGACGATCGCCGATGCCCTGACGCTCGGGACCGGCCGGCTCGCGGTCGACGGCGTCCTCCTGATCGCCGAGCACGGCGTCTATCCGCTCAACGAGAAGCTCCAGAAGCTCTATCCGCGCGGCCGGTTCTTCCGGGAAGTCCTCGACGTCTTCGAGAAGTCGAGCAAGGCCGTGCCGGTCTTCATCGACAAGCACCTGTCGTACGACGCCGCCGAGGCCCGGCGGATGGTCGATTCGGCCCGGGCGGCGAAGGTCCCCCTGATGGCCGGGTCCAGCCTGCCCGTCACCTGGCGGCTCCCGGAGCTGGAGATAGCGCCCGGCCAGGAGTATCGGGAGGCCGTGGTCGCCTCGCGCGGCGAGGTCGAGGTCTTCGGATTCCACGCCCTGGAGTCGCTCCAGTGCATGGCCGAGCGTCGCGACCGCAAGGGACGGCCGCAGGGGATCCGGGCCGTGACCTGCCTGGAGGGAGATGCCGTCTGGGAGGCCGGCCGCAGGGGCGAATGGTCGACCGAGCTCCTCGACGCCGCGCTGGCCCGGAGTCACACGCTCAACCCGGGCGACATGAGGGCGAATACCCGCGACTTCGTCCCGCCCCCGAACCGCCCGTCGTTCCTCGCCGCGCCGGTGGCCTTCCTGCTCGAATACGTCGACGGCTTCCGGGGCGCGGCCTTGATCCTGAACGGCCAGGTCGACGACACGACGATCGCCGTCCGGCCCGGCCGAGGCCCGATCGCCTCGACCCTGTTCTACCTCCCGGCGCCGCCGGGGGCGAACTTCTTCAATCCCCTGGTCCTCCGGATCGAGGACTTCCTGAGGACCGGCCGCCCCCCCTACCCCGTCGAGCGGACCTTGCTGACCGGCGGGGCCCTCGACGCCCTCCTCGAAAGCCGGCTCCGGAAGGGGCAGAAGGTCGAGACGCCCGGACTCGCGGCGATCGACTACGAGGCTCCGGCCGACTCGGGGTTCATCCGGACGCCCATCGCCGGTTGATCCGTCACAATGAGTCGGCGGAGATGACCTCCCCGCCGGCCCGGGTGACGATCGCTTCGAGCACGTCGAGCCCGACCGTCTCCCGGATGAACCGGACCGATCCGTCGGCGAACAGCGCCTGAAACCCGCCCGGAGTGTGGCCGCCCAGGCGAGTCAGCAGGCCATTCGGGCCTCCGATCGGGCGGACCGGGACGGCGGAGATCTCGGTATCGGGCCTGGTCCAGGGGACCGACTCCCGGGCCTCGACGATCGCCAGGGTGTTGGAGGTCCCGTCCATGATCGTCGCGAGCGAGACCCCTTCCTTTTCGCCCGGGTCGAAGAATGCCCCCGGGCCGGACAGCCCCCGATAGTAGGTCTCGCCCTCGGGCGCGAGGGCGTCGGGGCGGACGAAGGCCGCGGGCATCCGCCCGATCAGGGCCTTGTTGTGCGGGCTGTCCCAGGGCTCGTCCTTCTTGAACTCGTCGAAGAGGGCCTGCTGGCCGAGGTGGGGGAGGATCGCGACCCGCCAGCTCAGCAAGGGTTTGCCTTCCTTGTCGACGATCGCCGCGGGCGGGTAGTGGTTATTGATGTCATGATACTGCTTGAGCGCAAGGCCCTGGTGCCGGAGGTTGACCGAGGTCCGCTCCTTCTCGGCCTTTGCGCGCCAGTCCTGGTACGCGGGGAGGGCCGCCGCGACGGCCAGGGGGGCGATGGCGATCGGGTTCCACGACGGCATCGACTCGCGGGTGACGATCCGGAACCCCTGGGCATCGACCGACATCGAGTAGGTCCCCGGGAACAGGTACGGGCGGATCTCCTCGGGCGTGGGGATCTGGTCGGGGTCGAGCCGGAGCCGGAACGGGGGCCTTGCCCCGGGCGTCTGGGCCGGGACCTGGACCGGCGGGACCCCGGGGACGATGACGGTCCCGCCGTCCGGCATGACGCCCTGCTGGAACGTGAACACCCACCACTGGATCATCGCGGGGATGTTGGCGAGCACCTCGGGGAGCGGCGAGTTCCGGGTGTCGGCGACGCTCAGGATCGTCAGGTCGATCGGGAGCCCGGCCAGGGTCCGGGCGAGCGGATCGGCGGCGGCGGGATCGGGCCTCAGGGCCCGGAGCGCGACGTCGGGCGACGTGCCGATGGCGGCGTATCGGTCGCCGAGGACGATCGAGGGCCGGAACCCGGCCGGGAGCGGCAGGTAAGTCGGCGAGAGTGCGACCTCATAGCCCGGAACGTCGCCCTTGAGCCGGCGGACGAGCGCGGGGGCAGGCCGGTCGCCCGCTTTGGGATCTTTCGGGATCGGGAACCGGGCGTTGGCCCAGGCCGCCAGCGCTTCCAGGTCGCCCTCGAATTTCGCCCGATCGGGGATCTCGACGAGGAGGCTGGTCCGGGGGACCCGGGCGAGCCCCCTGGCGAAGTTGTCCACCGTGCTGGCCGTGACGAAGGTCGGGGTTGGCACGTCGGCGAAGACCACCCTGGGCCCGATCCGGCCGAGGACATCCTCCCGGAGCCGGCGGCCGGTCGCCGCGCGGAACGACTCGGCGTCCAGGGCGAATCGGTCGGGACTCCTGGGCTCGGAGGCCCTGGCGATCGCCGCGATCTGGTCGTAAAGCCGGAGCAGGTCGACCGAGGCGACCGTGAACGACCCCACGCCCGATGGCAGCGGCGGGAGCGACTTCGGGTCGAACGTGGGCTGGTCGAACATCGCCAGGACGCCCGACCGGGGCGCGGGGGCGAGGAACCGGGAGACGGTCATCAGGGCCTCGCCCTGAAATCCCCACCGGAAGTCGACCCGCTTGAGGCCGTCGAGGCCGAAGATCACCGCCTCCTGCGGCAGGGGCGGGAGCGCGCCGAGGTCGAGGAATGCGAGCCCGACCGGCTCGAATCCGTCGGCCGTCCCGGCCAGTTCCAATCGGCCCGGGTGCCCGACGGCGTCCGGCTCCTTGCCATCGAGCACGGCGATCATCGCATCGGCGTGGGAAGCCCGGAGGACGGCGACGACCAGGTCATCCTTCTCCGACCACCAGGTCAGCGCGCCGGGGCCGTCGGGAGCGAGGTTGCCGAGCACGGAGACCTTCCGGCCACCCGGCTTCTCGACGGCCCCGATCGTCGTTTCGATGCCGGCCGCCTTGATCGATTTGACGAGGGTCGCGTGGGTCGGGCCGCTCCCGGCGCCCCGGATGACCAGGCCGATGCACGATGGCTTCGCGGCCGGGTTGGCGGGGTCGCGATTGATCGCGAAGGCGAATCCGGACCGGAACATCTGCCCGACCACCGCGGCCGCCTCCTTGCCGTCCGGGACCCCCTCGACCCCGGGGGGGAGGGCCGCGTCGAGGACCTGTTCGGCGACGGTCGCCAGCATCGAGCCGGCGGGGGTCTCGCGGAGCAATCGGGCGGCGGCCGTCTTCTTCCATGCCTCGGCGTGGGCGTCGATCCCGTCGAACTCGACGTAGGCAACGAGGTCTTTCCGGGGGAAATACCGGGCCAGGGACGAGGGCCGGTTTTCCTGGGCGGACGCCGCCCCGGTCGGCAATCCGACCGCCAGGGCGATCAGGAACAGGGCCCGCCGGGGGCCGTCGGGGGGTCGCATGGTCGGTCGCCCTCGCCTCGGAAGTCATCCCCCTCCCCGCGCCGGGGAGGGGGCCGGATCCGTCCCTTCGGCCTCGACGATCATCGGCCGGCGACGGCCGTCGGGACGTCGGGCGCGGTCAGCGACTTCAGGAACGCCTGGACCTGGAGCCGCTCGCGGGGCGTGAGGTCGAAATACGCCTTCGCCGGCCGCTCGCCCTGGCCGCCGTGGAGCGCGATGGCCCGCTCCAGGGTCGGGGCCCGGCCGTCGTGGAGGTACGGGCTGGAGTCGCGGACGCCCCAGAGCGGCGGGGTCCGCCACTCGACGCGCGTCGCCGGGCCGGTCATGGGCCGGGCCTGGCCGGCAGTCTCGTTCGAGACGGCGACCGTCACGGTGTCGGCGATCGGCGGGTCGAGGAAGTCGGGGTCTTCCGAGCCCGGGACGAACGGGGTGTACGAACCGGTGTCGCCCAGCTCCTGGCCCATGTCATGGATCAGGAGGTCGCTGTAGATCCCCTCCTGATCGCCCAGCTTCGGCGAGTGGCAGGTCGCGCAGCCGACCTTGGCGAACAGGCCCCGGCCGGCCTCGACCTCGCGGTCGGACCGGTTCAGCTCGACGGGGACCGGGAAGGCCCGGATGTACGCCTCCAGCGCCGCGCACTGGTCGGCGGAGAGGTCGAGGTGGGACGCCACGATCGTCGCCTTGTCGAGGGGCTTGATCGCGCCGTCGACGGCCAGCTCGATCTTGCAGGCCGACTGCGTCGCCGTCTTGAGCGAGGGCCGGGGGAGCCCGCCCTGGGGATGGCCGGGGACTTCCAGGCCGAGCTCGACGGCGCAGGCGGTCAGGACGAAGTCGGACAGGGTCGGCGTCTGCGACTTCCAGCCGAATCGGCCGATCCGCCCGTCCTTCCGGCGGGCGACCCGGCCGGCGACCTCGGGGAAGTCGGGATATCGGACCTTCGAGGCGGCCTCGATCGCCGCGTCGGGGATCGCGTCGATCTGCCCGATCCCGAACAGGGCCGTCGGGTTCCGCTGCGAATGGACCAGCTCGAACGGGCCGATCTGGACCTGCGCCCGCATCTGGTTATTCTCGGCCTGGGCGATCGCCCGGAGGCGGTTGATCTCGACCTGGCCGCCGGCCCCGGGCGGCACCGCCGGGATGAACTGGCTGAGGCCGGTGATGGTCGCCCGCCAGGCATCGTAGGTGGGGTCGACGCTCGACTTGTGGAGGACCACGCTCCGGGCCGATCGGAAGCCGGGGTGGGCCTCGATCAGCCTGGTCGTGTCGGGCCGGGCCGGCGGGGCGGGGGTCAGGGCCGCCCCCTTCGCCTGGGAGCCCCCCCGCTCGATCCCCAGGAGTGACATCGCGGCGCGTTGGAGGTAGCCGGGGGGGAGCGAGGGGGAGTCCGGCTGCGCCTGGAAGTTCTGGGGGAACTGGTTCTGGACGGCCGTCACGATGTCGACGTTCTTGCTCGATGGGCCGCCGCCCCCGGGCCCGCCGGCATTATGACAGGCGACGCACGACGAGTCGTTGAAGACCGGCCCGAGGCCGTCGCCCCCGTGGCTCCTCGGGTCGTTCGGCGTCCATTCCCGGAGGAACAGCTCACGCCCCTCGGCGAGCCTTCCGCCCGGCGATCCCCCGTCCGCATCGGCCGGGGCCCCCCAGGCGGCGATGAGCCCCAGGCCCATCCCGACGGCCCGCAAGGCCCGGATCGCGATCCCGATCGAACTCATGGTGTGTCCCCCGGAGAGATGAGGCACGGACTCCGATTCCTCCACCCAACCGGAAAGTCTGCCGATCTCTTAACCCGGCGTCCAGGAAAAACCCCTTACGAATTAGGAATCGCGAGCGGGCCCCGGTTCCCGACGCTCCCGACTGGCCGGACGGGCGGGCCGGGCGAATAATGGGGGGGTCGGCCCGGGTGGAGGGCCCCGGCCCGGTTCGGCGAGCGTCCATGGACAAGGGTATCGACGACGGATCTCCTTCCCCCTACGACCCTTACGCCCCGCTCCGGCTGCCCGACTACCGGCGGTTCCTGATCGGCGGGGTGCTGGCCGAGGCGGGCGCCGAGATGCAGATGGTGGTCGTCGGCTGGGAGATCGCCCGGCGGACGGACTCGGCGCTGGCGCTGGGGCTGGTCGGGCTGGCGATGGTGATCCCGGTCTTCCTGCTGGCGCTCCCGGCGGGCCACGCGGCCGACCGGCATAGCCGGAAGGCGATCCTCCTGGGAGCCCAGGGGCTGATGGCCTCGGCCTCGATCGGCCTGGCGGCGCTGTCGGCGGTGCAAGGGCCGGTCGCGTGGATGTACGCCTTCCTGGCCCTGGCCGGGGTGGCGAGCGCGATCAGCCGGCCCGCCCGGTGGTCGATCCTCCGGCAACTGGTCCCCGACCATCTGGTCGGCGGCGCGGTGACCTGGAACAGCAGCGGATGGCAACTGGCCTCGGTCGCCGGGCCGGCGCTGGGCGGGGTGGTCGTCGCGATCTCGGGCCGGGAGGCGATCGCGTACCTGATCGACTTCGGCCTCTCGGTCGGCTTCATCGTCCTGCTGGCCCCGATCCGGCCCCGGCCGGTCGTGCGGACCTCGGAGCCGGCGTCGACCGGGTCGTTCCTGGCGGGGCTCCGGTTCGTCCGCCGGACCGAGCTGATCCTGGCGACGATCACGCTCGACCTGTTCGCCGTCCTGCTGGGCGGGGCGGTGGCGCTCCTGCCGATCTTCGCCAGGGACATCCTCGGGATCGGGCCGGTCGGCCTGGGCCTGCTCCGGGCCGCGCCCTCGATCGGGGCGGCGATGATGGCCCTGACGCTCGCCCACCGGCCGCCGCTCCGCCGCGCCGGGCCGGCCCTGCTCTGGGCCGTGGCCGGGTTCGGCGCGGCGACGATCGGCTTCGGCCTGTCGCGTAGCCCCGCCCTCTCGTTCCTGTTCCTGATGGTGACCGGCGCCCTGGATAACATCAGCGTGGTGGTCCGATCCACTTTGGTTCAGGTGCTCACTCCCGAATCGATGCGCGGCCGGGTGGCGGCGGTGAACGCGATCTTCATCGGCAGCTCGAACGAGCTGGGCGGGTTCGAGTCGGGCCTGACCGCCCACTATTTCGGCCCGGTGGCTTCGGTCGTGGGCGGGGGGATCGGGACGCTCCTGGTCGTCGCCCTGGTCCGGCTCCGGTGGCCCGACCTGGCCGGGCTGGGGTCGCTCCGGGACCTGGAAGGCGCCCAGAAGTCGACCACCCCCCAGGACCAACTCGCGCTCGCCGAGGCCGAACACCCGGTTTGATCAAACGAACCCAATTTAAAAATGGGCAACCTGGGCAATTTAGTTTAACAGGCGGATCAATTCCGAGCCCGGCGGGATCATCGAGATCGTTGGAAGATCAGATGGAGCGTCACAATCTCCTCCTGGAAAAAACGAACCCAACGTCGAGGGAGGGGAAATCTCGGGGCGATTGGCCCGGGAAAAACGAAGCCAGTCTGTCGCCTTGATGGCGATCGGGTCGGCCCTCTATCCGGTTATATTCACGGGGTGGGGAGGCGAATTATCGCACTTTCTCGACCCCAATTTCGGAATCGGGCGGCTCCGATCACGGCGGCGCCGCCCTTGAGGGCTTCCCATCCCACTCCCGAGGGTCGGCCGATCCCGGCCCTCGGGGACTTTATTTTCGGATTGGTTGAGACTCCGCGGCCCCGGTTCGCGCCAATCCCGGAAACCCCACCCGGAGGCCGTTGCCATGCCCCTCGATCCCAGGCGCGTCAAAGCCCTGTTCACCTCCGCGCTCGACCTCCCCGGGCCGGGGGACAGGCCCGCCTTCCTCGACCGCGAGTGCGGCCGGGACCAGGAGCTGCGCCGCCGCCTGGAGGACCTGCTCGCCGCCTACGACCGGCCCGACCACGCCCTGGAGCGGCCCCTCGCCGCCGGGCCCGACGATGCCACTTCTGTCCTCCCCGACCCGGATCAGCCCGGGGCGACCGCGGACCGGCCGGGCCCCGGCCCCGAGCGGACGGCCCCGGTCCTCCCGGAGGGCTCGCCGACGGCTTCGGTCATCGGCTCCGTGATCGCCGGCCGGTACAAGATCCGCGAGGAGATCGGCGAGGGGGGCATGGGCAGCGTCTACCTCGCCGACCAGACCCATCCGGTCCGGCGGCGGGTGGCGCTCAAGCTGATCAAGCCCGGGATGGACTCGCGGACCGTCCTGGCCCGGTTCGAGTCCGAGCGCCAGGCCCTGGCCCTGATGGACCACCCCCACATCGCCAAGGTCCTCGACGCCGGATCCACCGAGGCCGGCCGGCCGTTCTTCGTCATGGAGCTGGTCAAGGGGGTCCCGCTCAACGACTACTGCGACCAGCAACGCCTCGGACTCCCGGGGCGGCTGGCGCTGTTCCGCCAGATCTGCTCGGCCGTGCAGCACGCCCACCAGAAGGGGATCATCCACCGCGACCTCAAGCCGACCAACATCCTGGTCGAGAGCCACGACGGCAAGCCCGTCCCCAAGGTGATCGACTTCGGCCTGGCCAAGGCCACCAGCGGGATGCAGCTGGGCGAGCAGAGCCTCTACACCGCCTTCGGCACGGTGACCGGCACGCCGCTCTACATGGCCCCGGAGCAGGCGACCTTCAACGCCCTGGACGTCGACACCCGGGCCGACATCTACGCCCTGGGCGTGATCCTCTACGAGCTGCTGGCCGGCAGCACGCCGATCCGCCGCGACACGATGCAGCGGGCGGGCCTGGAGGAGATGCTCCGGGTGATCCGCGAGGTCGAGCCGCCCACGCCCTCGAGCCGGATCAGCACCTCGGACGGCCTGCCGGGCCTGGCGGCGGCCCGGCACATCGAG
>JAABUK010002469.1_pt1 | contig 33072 bp, 48 predicted proteins | sample 5559141 | NCBI WGS metagenome assembly JAABUK01 (sample SAMN10711869, study PRJNA513367) | rock metagenome | isolation source: Antarctica rocks | place: Antarctica: Victoria Land, Pudding Butte nord | collected 2016-01-03 | reverse complement strand
CTTCAGCGCCTGACGCATGGTCTGGATGCCACTTGATCGCCAAACGGCGATAGGCAGTCTTGACTTCCGCAAGGGTGGCGTCGCGCGACACACCGAGCACGGAATAGAAAGTATGGCGATCAGTTGCAGCGCTTTTCACTCTTGACGTAATGCGGCACCGCCTGCTGTGTTTGACGAGGTGTCGACAAACACGCGAGCTTCTCACGCGGCAAAGCAGTTTGTGCTGGTACGGAGAGTTGATTTCGGTTACGCGACAGTTGACAGGCCAACCCCCCGCCAGCATGCTACGATGCCCAAACGCAGCATCTAGCAAAGCCTTTCAACCTGTCTGGCTGTAAATGGTCATCAGCGTAGGGGCAGGTGCGATGCCGCTCCTGACATCACAGCGAACAACTGTCTGCTCTACAACGATGCAGCTGTCTGAAACTCAGACTCAGGCAAGAGTTTACTAATGCTGGGAGCCGAATTGCTGGGCGAGTCAAACCAGAGCTGTCCATGCTTGGGCTTAGGTCGAAAGCGCTGATGCTCAGAGGATCGCAGTGGAAGCGTGTGACTCACCTTAGCAGTAATTGTATGCAGATACAGGAAGCCCTGGGTCGGCAGACGCATGCAGGAAGCCGAATGGTGTGTTGTTGAACCGCATGCAGCCCTTGGGCTGACTACAGGTGTCGCAGGATGGACATTATGACCGTAGGGGTTGCGCGGAAGGATGGCGTTGGTCAGTTTGAAACATCGGTCTCAAAGCAGAATTGCTTCACTCGAATCCCTGCAGGTCTGTACTGATCAGTTGCACAAAGCCTGCTTGGCATATAAGGTTCCTCATCTGTAACACCCTGCACATTTGCGACTATTGTGGCATGTCACGCTTGCGCAGTGTTGCAGTCAGGTCAGCTGGAATTTGGCAAATAACAGGACCAACTATGGTCCAATTATGGACCAACTATTTGTCCCTGAACCAAAAAGGCCAGTCAGAAGTTCGAAGCAGCAGGGCTGTTTACCATGTGTTGACCTTTGTGATTGCAGAATCTGCCTGCAGCACCTCGTCTGACAGTGATGAGGAATGCCTTCGGCCAAGTCTCCTCAGAAAGCGCCGTCAACCTCGTGAAATGTGTCACCCTGGGAATGTACCTACCAATCATCAAACCCCCACCGGCAGACACACAACTTTGTCAAACTCAGAGTCACTTGAACTCCAGCAGCAGCAACGTGTTTCTGTCTCAGACCACTATTGCTCACCTGTCAGGCAAACACCTTTTGCACCTCTTTCCCCCAGTTGCCCTTCCAGCGGTGCACCTTCCAGGTCCTGCTTCACCCCCACAGCTGAGCATGACCTCTTTGGCAGCCCAGCCACAAGTGTGCCGCCTGAAGGCACTCCGGCATGCAGAGGCAGTATGTTCAATAGCCCTGGACTGCAAAAGCAGATGAGGCATGGTGATGGCCCCTCTAAAGCATTGGCTCACATATCAAGGCTGCAAAGAGAACGTACACACCTTCTGCAGCAAATCAAGGTGTGTATCGGCAACTCTACAAAACCTTCTTTACTGTCTGTGGTTTCATCAGTATCTAGAAGGCAGCAATCTGCTCAACTCACATCATGACTCTTGGACGACAGATGCACCAACATCAAGCAAATACAGCGCAAAAGCTAGTGACATGATCTGTTTGCTGTGAGACTCAAGCAAAGCAACATTAGTGTGAACACGCTAGAGCATTCCAGCTGGCTTCAGACATAGCTTTCTGTCTGTACAGGGCCATGAGCAGCAACAGCAGCAGGCAGAGCTGCTGATGCAGGATGCAGACTTCCTACACAGCAGATTGCAGGCCCTCAAAAGCTCCTCTGGGACTGCTGAGCAAGCAGCTAGCCAGACTAGGTGAGGTCTCCTCTCAAGCCATTTCTAGGCACACCAGGACCTGCAGTTGCAAACAATGAGCTGATGTAGTGGCTGCACCTCAGCGGCTTGAATTGCATTTGCACTGGATCTTCATGCCGATTGGGCCCAGCCTTTGCTGAAACTTGTCACTGTGACTTACTGCTGTGTAGACCTCTTGAAGCACAACATCTTTAACTCGCTTTACAGCACTACCTTGAAGACATGGTTTTGCAAGCAAGTGGGTTTGCTTTGAGTTGCAGCACTCTAGGCTCATGTCAGGAATGCAGATCAGCAGTCACAGTCTGAGCTTACAATGGCAAGCTGCACATGTTCTGCCTGCAGAGGTGCAGAGACTGAAGCCAGTCTGGAAAGCCAGCCTGCAAGGGCAGAGACGTTGGAGCTGTGGCAGCAGCTGTCATCTGAGTCCAGCAACAGCAATGAAGCACACCAGCTAGAAGAACTGCAGGCACAGCTTTGTCACACCGCTAAGCAGTTGCGCACTAAAGAGGAAGAGGTGGTGGGTCTCACAATTCAGCTGGTCTCTGTCCACGCACAGCTGGATGGTCATCAGACACGGCACACCAAGTCAGATCAGCAGCTTGAGGCAGTCCATTCTGAGCTTGCACAGTCTGCTCAGCAGCTACAGGCTGCTGAGCTGCATCTGGCTGAGTCTGCTCAGCAGCTGGTGTCTACTCAGCAACGCATGGAAGATCTGACTTCAGCTGCAGCACTTGCTGAGTCTTTGCTGCAGCAGCAGCAGGAAGCAAGCCAGCAGCATGCCGACTCGCTGGCTCAACAGCTTGAACAAAGCCGCGTTACTCAAACAAGCTTCAGCAGCCAGCTGCGTGCAGCTCAGGCTCAGGTTGCTGAGTTGACTCACCAGCTGAGTGAGCAGGCCGAGCTCAGGCAATCTGCCAACTTGGCAGAGTCATCTCTGACTGACCAGCTTGAACAATCCCAGCAGCAATGCCTGTTGTTGGCAAATCAGCTTGAACAAAGCCAAGCATCATGCTCAGACTTCAGTGCCCAGCTGAGCAGCGCTACTCAGCAGCTGGAGCAGCTGTCTGATGCACATGTGATGGACGAGTCAACCATACTGGATCAGCTGAGTGAGACTCAGGATGAGCTGCAGCGCCTGACCTGTGAGCTTGCTGAGAGCCAAGGGCAGCAGGCTGTGCTGAGTGAGCAGCTGGAGCAGGTGAGGTGTGAGCATGCGGAGGCAGCTGAGGCTCACACTGTGACTGAGGCCACTCTGCTGGATCAGCTGAATGAGAGCCAAGCTGAGCTTGACCAGTCTTGCATCCAGGTGACACAGCCTGCAGCAGACACGCGCACATGCTTGCATATCTACAAAAAATCATCGCCCACACAATGGATGTGCGTATGACTACAATTCAAAGACATTGGGCTGCAGTGTAGTCGCCAAGAATAATGCACATGTTGGTCTGTCCAACTAGTGTTTACTAGCCTCTGCGCTGTGCTATGTATCTCAGCTTCTAATGTGTATCATTCCTGGGACAGACTCCTCTCATGAGCTGCTGCTGAGGCCAATTTTCCTCTGGCTACATTGTTTGCTGATGTGCTGGTGACGTCAACAATGCACAGCTTGAGAAGGCAATTGCCGGCACATGCATGTTGTACAGGTGAGGCATTTTGAGCAGCGGCATCAGGAGATGTGCCAGCAGCTCACCTTTGCCAGAGTGGGTCAAGCAGAAGCCATGCAGGCAGCTAACGAGTCAAAGGAGCAGCTGTCACGGCAGCTGCAAAGCATGCAGGCTGACCATCAGACGGTCACCAATGAGTTGCTGTCCACTCAGGCTTCCTTGTCAGCAGCTCACCACCAGCTGCAGGAAGAAGAAGGGAAGCATGCGGCAGCCAACAGGGAGCTCAGTCAGTCAGGCATGCAGAGCTTTGAGCTGAGTCAGCGGCTGCAGGAGTCTCAGACGCAGCTGAGTCAGCAGCTTGACATGAGTGGCAAGCTGCAGGCAAAGCTGAAGAAGAGCAGGGCAAGTCAGCTCAGCTTGCACAAGGAGCTTGAGTTGGCTAAGGCTGAGACAGTGAGTACAAGCGAGAGACAGGCTGAGACAGTGAGGGCACAGCTGGAGCACATGCGGTCTCAACTTGATGCAGCCCAAGCTGAGGTTGCGCAAGCAAGTGATGTGCAGGTCCAGCTGGAAGGGCAACTCCACAAAGCGCAAGCTGACAACACACAGGTCTCCTTCAGCCCATTTGTTGAACTTGTGTGTCCCACATTTGGCTACCATCATTGTCTTGGCCTGCACCGGATGAGCTTTTGCTTGACAGCAGATCTTGTTCACAGCTGGCTAAAGCAAGAACTGGCAATGAACCATTTGCCCTTGTTGCCTTGACTGTTGCCATGGCAGGCGCCCAGCACAGCTTGTTTGCAGCGCAAAAGAACCACTGGCACTACGTATGTCCTGGTCTCCATCTTCAGCTCCAAACTTGCTTGACATCTGAACAGACTGTGTTTTTGAACCGTATGAGCATCTTTGAGATGTCCACCAGTTTCTGTGATGCAGGCACAGGCTCAGATAGACCAGTTGAACAGTCAAATGGCACAGTTGGAGCAGCAGCTGGCGCACAGCCATGACAAAGAGGCACAGCTGACACAGCAGCTGCAGGCAGTGACAGCCAGCCTTGACAGTGCACAGACAGACTCCAGTCAGGCCGTGTCAGACTGCCTTGAGCTGCGCTGCCAGCTCAGAGATGCGTCTGCCCAGCTTGAGCAGGTCGGGTTGAATGCTGCTATCTCATAGTTCCACATGATCTGCACTTGGACCTCATGTGACCTGCATCTGGGCCTTGATCAGTGCCACAATTAGTGCCACGGCTGTTTCTACTCTCTCTGCACACAAGGACATGCTCAGGGCTCTGATGCTGTGCTTAGTTTGATGAGTGTGCAGACATTGTCCCACTGCAGCGGTGCAATCAGTGGGTGTCCGCTGGAATCAGCAGTATGCTTAAGCACTCTTGTGTTCATCACAGCTGGCTACTCTCAACGACAGTGCTGAGAGTCTGTGTTGGTGCACTGCAGAGCCGTAGCAGGCAAGCAGAGTATGCAGTTGAGCAGCAGCGAGGTGCCAGTGAACTGCAAGCGGCACATGCAGAAGGCAGCAGGCTAGCAGATGCTCTGACGCAAGCTGAGCATGCAAAGCAGGCTGTAGATGCTCAGCTGAAAGACATGCACAGCCAGCACCGCAAGGTGCGTCTGCATCTTTGTGCCACCACCCATAAAGGCTTTCGCACCCTGAACTGAAATTGCATGCATGTGCTTGAACTTCACCATAGGCAACTGCAGCTGCAATGTACATGCACAGCTGAGTTGGAGGCCACAAGACAATGACTGGCCAGCTTGTTGGTCACCACAAGTCAATGGGCAAACCTGTGCAGCTCATTGGCCACTCAGGGCCTATGCACTGATGAGTTCACTCATGCAACAACTCAAAACCTGCTTATGCAAACCTCACCTCACCTCTCAGCATGTTGGGCATGCCAATGGTGTTGCACTGCAGCTGAGAGCAAAGGCTGAGCAGGTGGCAGTGCGCTGTGCTGGCTATGACAGCTTGCAAGTGGACCTGGCAGATACGCAGACCCAACTAGCCGCTCACTGCGCTCATGTCCAGGTCATTGCATCCCTAATTCCTGTTTTATGACCAACATTGAGCTGTCTTTCATGCAAACAGTATCTACGGTCTACATGTCCAGGTGAATGCATCCCAAATTTATCTATTCATCAGACCTTCTGGTGTGATTATTTTTGGGGTGAGCCGGTGCAGTGTATTTGCCATTGGGGCTAGGATGTCTCTTGCATCTGTGCTTCTTCACAATCAGCGTTGGGCTGTCTTTCATGCAAACCGTGTCTATGGTCTGCAAGCAGTAAGTGCTGTAGTCAAGTGCAAAATTTGCGGCTCGGCACTTGTGGCGCACTTACGACTGCAGAGTAGGTACTCATGTTCAAAGCTTGTTCAAGTTTCCTGAGCTTGCGTATCATTGTCTCACTGATGCATATGCAGGAGCAAAGATCTGCGCAAGTGTACCTTGCACAAATGTTACAATCAAACAGATGATGCTTTGCAGGTGGAACGGCAGAGGAGTGAGAGAGTGACACAGAGACTGGTGGTGGCGGGCAACATGCTGAGCAAAGCCCTGTACAACCTCCAACCTGCCTCACCACAGCTACCTAGGTACATCACTCTTACCATCCTCTTCATGATTGCACACAACCACGTGACTAGATTCAGCAGTGCAAATGTTCAACAGGCATGTCAAAGCAAGTTGTCATAACATGACAAGTGTTCAACAGGCATGTCAAAGCAAGTTGTCATAGCGTGATATTGTGTCACCCACATCTTGACCTTGACTGACTCAACATATGTGGGAGTAGATTGGTGGCTTGAACATCAGGCATGCCTTGGCATCTAAATGGCGCGCATAACTCAAGCCTAAAGCCTGTACTCATTATGTCTATGTACTGGCTTGGGCGTCATTCTCATGTGATTCGGATATCCCATCACATGACAAATATGGCACATGGCAGCTCAAACCTCATCATCATCATTGCTCATTAGTCATCAACCATGTCAGCTCTCTCATCATCAACGTATGTGTCTCAGTTGTTGTTTCCTTGCGGGCAATACAGGCAAGGGGGAGTGGGGGTGGAGCTAGGCAGCACAGCAGAGCAGGTGGGCTCTCTGGTGGAGGCCCTGCTGGCGCATCAAGCCTCCACTCAGCCCCTGGCTCAAGCCACAGGTGACCCCTATGCACAAGCCAGGCCTGCATTGCATGTAGAAGCAATTCCATCGTGCATTTTGTTGCTGCCGTACACTTCTGTTTCAGCAACTCTTCTCATTATTTCTTCAACTCAGGGAAAGGTGCAGAGTGCATCATGCCTGCTTTGCTCTGGTTCTTATGTTGAAGGGCCATGTTGGCATGCCATGGGCAGATGCTGGTAATAGGCAAGCTCGCTGTTTAGCAGCTTGCGTTAGAGCTTGTGTCCTCTGTGCTGTCATGCCTCAGACACAGCATCCAACCTTTCAGCCGCAGCAGCATGTTGTGCATAAGATGCTCTTTGGGACACAGAAACATCACTGTTGTCATAGGTAACAACTGAGGTTGTCTGCAATATGGAGCTTTGCCCTAGTCACCTGAATATTGTAGTACAGAGGCAGTGCTCTTGTCCATGGCCCACCTGCAAATGAGCCAGCACTATATTGTGTTCCTCTGTCAAAACCTTTAAAAATAGGGGGCCTACCTTTACAAGCTGACAGCCATAAGGCATGCTGTCTGTTTGCAGATGCCCAGCCAAGTGTGGCGGCCAGCAGGCCGGTGGATGCCTTGCGCTCCCATGTGGCTCAGGCTCAGGCTCGTGCCAACCACATAGTAGACGAGTTTGAGTCCATGCTGCTGGTCACTGGTCCTCACCTCATGAAGCAGGTCCTGCACATGCAGTCTCAGGCTGGCTTGGCTGAAGACACTCCTCCTGCCGCTGCGTCTGCTGCTGCACTGCCACAGGTCAGTCTGCCTTCTTTGCTGTTGATGCTGCTTCTCTGCAAGGGTTCACTCCAACTTGCGCTCTGTATGGCTTGTTGCTAGCTGATAGGCCTCAAAGGGACAGCCTGCCTGCCCATCTCATGACAGTTGCCATTATGTGAATGTCAAGGCTCTCATTTGCTTGTGATACTTGATGTAGACCAAAGGTCCCTAGTGGCTCCTTGTATGTGTACCAGATGTAGGCCCAGGGCTTATGCCAGCATGCTGGGGATTGTTGCTGAATGCAAGCCACATACCACTTTGTGCATCTGTATATTCACGCCAATGCTACTGCCAACACTTTGTACGTGCCAGGCAACAGTTGTTCCTGTAGGCTTCTGAGCTCACCAACATCATGTAGCAATTGTGTTGCAGGCTGGCTTGTCTCGCCCCAATAGGAAGACAAGTCCTGCTTTGATGGGGACTGCAAGGCAGACTCGTGACAGCAGCACAAGTACTGGCCCTCCCACATTGAGTACATCAAACAGCGGTGGTGCCAGACGTTCTGGCAAGAACTCAGTCGCAAGTAGCAAGGAAAACAGGGCTCCAGCCTTGACATATGTCACAGGAGGTCAGATTCGAGGTGCCAGAAGAGCTCATGAGCCAGCTGCCAGGCAGCCTTTGAAACCCAGCATCGCTGACAACAGTCTTGGCTTGAGTACTGCTGATGTCCTGACACACAAAGCAAGAATGACAGGTGTACACAAGTTGAAGCATTGAAGTTGTGGCCTGCGCTGCCTGTGCCACTACTGGTGGAGTTGTACCATATCTGGAGGTCGTGTTATGTAAATTGAGCAAATTGAGAATGTCAACCTGAAAGCTGGGGCGGAAACACTTCGACCTCAAAACACTCAGATCTTGCAATCACCTGCCAGACTGCATGAGATTGCAGCATGACATAGCTGAAATGTGCTCAAAAGGCTAATTACCATGAGAACAACAGTGTCTACAAGCTACATCAATGGCACAATATTGTGCCTTCGGAGGTATTGCAACACAGACAATTAGTCTGAGGTCGGACTGCTTGCACAACCTGACATCAACATACAGAAACCTACAACAGCAGCAGGATATTCAACAGAACAATAGTTGCGCAACATAAGTCTATTGGGACAGCTGTGGTACAAATGTCAGGTCTGATCTGACACACATGCAGATAGTTCGCCAGCTATGATTGCAAGCAAAATCAACGTGATTCTATCATTGCTCAGCTGTGAGTACAGCTTTAGCTGCGTCTGGGCCTGTTGTATCAAGCTTGCCTCCCAGTATCTGCAGAGCATCATTTGAGTGGCCATACAGAAAGTTCTCAGTGATCTGACTGCAGCCCCAAATGTGAAGCTTCTTGAGCGCCACACAGTTGTCTGCCAGCATTCCGAGTGCCTCCAATGGCACATTTCGGCACCAAGAAATGTCCAGCTCCTCCAGTCGATCCCTGTTTAAACCACGTGACAGATCAAATCGGTGCACAGCCCTGTTTACATGGGTAGGTGTGCCAGAATCAACACTGTGCAGGCTACCAGACTGCACAGGTGATGACTCCATGCTTCAATTGCAACAAAGCAGGCTGTAGCTAACATGCCATATACCTTGCAGAGCTGGCTCCTGACTGGCTCTTGTCATGATTCAAACATAATCAACATAGACTTCAGCAATGCTTTACCCAAACTGTTGATGCAGATCTCCACGTGCCTGGATGTGCCCAATGTGTCCAAAGAGTGCATCAAATGCTATACCTGGTAGCGGTCGCCAAAGCCTTGATTGTGGAAAGGCCAATGCCAGGTATGGAGTTGACAGTTAGGCTGTGGAGACTGCCATGCAGAGCCACAGCCGCCACAGCCTCATCAGACACCTTTGTGCAGCCATGCAGGGACAACACCTGCACACACGAATCACCCATAACTCACAACCCTGCACACATCAGATGCTAGCAACAGTTGAGCATCCCTCTTGCTGGCAAAAGCGACGCGCTTGAAGTCAATCTGCCAGAAAAATATAACTTTGGACAGATTTAGCCAGCCAGGGCATGCTGGCAAGCAAAATGATAAACATGGCTGTATGACGCATGTTCACCTGCAGCTCTTTGCAGCTCTCAGCCAAAGCAACCACACCATCATCAGTTATTTTCGTGCACTGATCAGCCCTCAAAGTCAGCAGCTGTGGGCTGGCAGCAGCAAGGCCTCTGAGCCCCTCATCTCCTATGGCTGTGCATTTAGCAACACTGATGTGGCGCAGTGGCAAGCCCAGACCGATTTCTGCCAGCAGGCTGTTGCTGACCTCGGGTATGCCAGTCAACATGACAGACTCAAGAGCCGGCAAGGCTCCTGTCAGAATGGCATGTAGTGCACTGCCGCTCACACCTCTGCACTCACTCAAGTCCAGCTCCCTGCATGAAATGCAGGGTCCTGTCAACTCAGCAGGGGTAGACCCTTCATTGACAAAGGGACTCTGCTTGGGTGCCAGACCGGAATGAGGAGCGCAGTGTAGCGCTAAGTGCCTCTTGCTTAGTCAAAGGGCAAACCTAAATGCAGTGCGTACGCAAGTGCAAGGTAACATACAGTGTGACATACACAGGTTGATTTCTGGCTGCAATTGGATCAGCCATCCCACATAGCAAAGTAGTTGGCCATGCAAAATTGATGTACAGACACAGGAGTGTCTTGAGCTGAGGCTGAGACAGACCTGAGCAGAGGCACCAGGGAAGGCAGCTGCTTGATGGAGTCCTCAGTCAGCAGAGAGTTCTGGGGCAGCCTGAGCACCTGCAGATTGGGCATGTTGCGCACAATCTTGCACAAGGACGCATCATTCAGACGGTATGCGCCTCTGAGAGTGAGCTCCCGCAGCTGGACCAGTGGACCGGCAGCTGCCAATGCATCAGCTGTTGAATCTGTCAGACCTCGACCACAGAATGTCAGCTCCAGCCTTTCCAGCCTGTGCAACAACAGGGCCAAGCAAATCACAATGCATCGCGGGAGGAATGCTCATGCAGCAACTGAGGCTCTGGAGTCACAGGATCATACAAAAGGTTCATTGCAAACAACAGCTACGCAGAGACTGGGTAGCCGAATGAGAGCATGCACACCCGGGATGCACAATTTGATTCGGCAGGCACCAAAACAGGGAGTACGAGACTCAGGTGAACAAGGTAACATGTAACATGCAGCTCTCGATTTCAGTAACCTTCATCGGTCTTCAAGCACGGTCTCTTTCTAGCAATGTGATGCAGGGGCGCAATGCAAGCGCTCACCGTGGTGTGGCAACATCTCGCAAAAACAGAGCCATTGCATCTGGCTCGAGAGCAGCGCAGTTGGTCAACACCACCTCAGCAGGCTGTCCCTCGCTGAAAAGGTGCACCACCTCGTTGCTCAGCTTGCGCTGCTGACATACTGCCGCTGAGAGGCGATTCTGCAACAGCAACAGGGATCAGATACACCCAGCTGCACTCCTCTCACCAGTCGCCACTCGAGTGAACACAAGCCTGTACAGCTCGTCCAAGCAATGCATGCTTACACCTGATGTAAGCTGGAACGGCAGGCTAGCATACTCAACAACTGCTCAGTGAAAGAGCGCAGCAGATGTGCATGCAGACTCAGGCTTGGTGTGAACACCCAACCTTACCTTAATACTGTCAGGTAAACCCAGCAAAGATTCTACATCCTCAATGTACTCCACAAGCACATCTGCGCAGAGCTCAAACAGCGGCCGAACCCGAGAGGGAAGCCTGCTGCCAAGCTTGACATCCCTGCTGGGCTTCCAGCTGACAGCAGCCTTGCCAGGTGACACCCTTGATGCATCTAGGATCTTCTCTTGACGTGCGGCTACAGCTGCTGATCTTGCTTCTACTAGCTGTCTTGCACTCGACCAAGGACCCAGTGTTCTTGCCTAGCAGGGCATGCAGAATTTTAAGAAACAAGCAACCATATCTGAGTCTGTGCACCTAGAAGACTGAATAGTTTTGCATTACACATGCAGGTCTCATACCTCTTTACCAGACATAGGGGCTGTATCGTCCTCCTCAGCAGCATAATTTGCAAAATGCGCAGCCCGCCTGTCAAGAAGCGCAAGGTTTGTGATTGGCCGAGCAAGTTTTTACAACAAGAGTTTTAGACGGCTTGCACTAGGTATGACACTGGTATGCATTTATGAAGGTGCCCATGAAGACCAGAGCGCACAGCATTCAGCACTGTTGCAAACTTTTGCAGACTTCCTGTTTCAACCAATCAGACCATCAAAGCATTCACGGCAAGCTAAATCAAGACTTAGTGCTGCTAGACTTATGCAAGTCTAGGCAAGCACGTGCACTGCAAGCTTGGCACAGCACGGCACAAAGCTGCCCGTACCGTCTTGCGACATCTGCCATGACTTCTCGCCTATCACGTCCCGGTGCCTGGATCTCCACAACATCTTGCTGCACCTCCGGCGGTGCTGGACGCCGTGCAGCTCTTGATCGCTTGTTTTCAGGTTCCGCAACCTCAGAAGGTTCAGCTTCTGCTGATTCAGGCCGCGATCGCTTACTTGCCTTGACCATCTTGATAGTGCACCAAGACGCGTCTAAGATGTTGACCCAGTGCCCGGGACCACGGTGACGCATGCTGAGGCATGCTGTCGTTCTGTCTACCTTTGTTGAAGCAGAGGAATGGATTGCTAGCAGGGACAATATGCATGTACAGCAGACTGATTGGGGGGCATCTTAAATTTGCATTGAGATGTCCTTCGATCAGATCTCGCCTTGTGAGGACAGCACTTTGCACAGCTTGTATCTGTGTGGGTATTCAATGATGTGCACGCACGTATTGTGTTCTTGTTTATGACATTCAGCTTGAGCTCATATGATGCATCACGGTGTCAGATGATCCGATCTGTTTCAACCTCTGCAAAAGTACCAACATCAGTTTTCAGTACTATTAATACACTTGCATAGCTGCAGTGTATTGCAAACATGTATAACAAATCCAATTCAAGGCAACAGGGCGCTTGTAAGCAGATAAATGAATTTGAACAGCAAGCACAGGCAGCTGATCTGTCCCCATAATATTGGCAACCATGTGTATCAAAGCCTGCCCCATAGGATTGCTGTATCTTGTGTAAAAAATTGCACCTGAACAGAACCCAGAAGTCATAATGTGTCAGACAGTGCACGATCAAATGGTCATGTAACTTAGACTTGACACTCAAAAGCTGATCTCTCAATTTCCAATTAGAAAACGCTGCATCAAGCATGAGTCGCTCCAGCAACAAGCCAATGACGGCATCCAAAAGGACTATCTAGTGTGAGCACTGGTGCTGATGTCCATTTCTGAGCAATCATCTGCAGCAGTGTTGCTGGACACCGCTCACAACCTTGGTGCTGCTGTGTGTTGCAGCAAGGAACCATCTTGAAGGGGCATTTGCTCTGCAAGACCAACTTGCTGCATATACCTGGATAAGACAGACAGCAGCAGTTAGAAGTTGAAGTTCAGCGTCCTTGTTTACACATGCACACTGGAGTGAGAGCAACCAGGTCTGCAACAGCACACAACAGGTCATACATGTACATGTTTAGTCTGACATAGCTTGCTTATGAGACAAAGGCTTACATGCTCAGCTTATTGGGCAATCAGCTGCCACACACTACAGTGGAACAAGCACAACAGCATGCTCTGACAACTGTAGCATGCAAAAAGGCACCACGTTGCCGAGGTCAACACTCACACCTGACGGACAACACTGCTTGATCTCACCTGGAGAATCTTCCAACAATCTCAGGAAGGGTGTCATAATGTGCATAAGGGATGTCTCTCTTCTCACACTCATCTCTCACAATCTTGGCAATAGCTGGGTAGTGTACAAAGGAGATAGCAGGGAAAAGGTGGTGCTCAATCTGTAGGTTGAGACCCCCTGTGAAAAAATTGCCAATCCTGCCACCCCAATTGGCAGATGTCAATACCTGTAGCAGAACATGTCGGCTGTGAGTGGTAGACATTGCTTGAGCAGTAGAAGAGAAAACAGTCAAAGACAGCACATGTGTGTGAAAGCAATCAGCATAAAAGCAAGGAGTGACATGCAGACATGCAGCACAGAGACAACAGCCAGCATTGTGCATCCTGCGTGAGCAGTTGCCATTGCTTTACCATTAGCTCAATATCTGCTAGCTGTGCGAAAAAGCAACATTTGCAGCATGTTAGCGCTGTGGCTGAGCACGTGGGGGAGCAGGGCACACCTGCTGAACGCCCCAGTCTCGCTCCTGATAGTCTGTCAGCAAGCTTGAAGTGGTCGCAGAACCTGACGCCAGAGGTTTGGCCTCAGCAACATTGTGGGACACAGCAAAAGTTGCAGCCAGAACCACGCCCTGCACAGCAAGAAATGTGCTGAAAGCACGTCCTGCCAAGCACCTGATGCAGGAACACAACATGCAGACTCCAAGTTGAGCTGCTCAAGCTGCTGGCATGGGGCAGTGGGCAGCATAATGATCGCTGACACCACTGCTAGGCAATGTGAAACAAAGAAGCTGACATTGTGGCTTCTATAGGATGAATGCCGTCTCAGAGCTTCCTAGCAGCTGTTGCGCATACATGCTGTCAAACATGAGCAGGTAAACCGACATGTTCATGTTCGTGGTCAACTGACATGTTCATGTTCATGGTAAATTGACATCTTTAGGATCAGAGTGTGACCTGAGTGGCCATATAGGCAGCACTGCCTAAAGCTGCAGCAGGCCAGCCATGCAGCATAGCAGGAATGACTGCTATGATGCTGTAGTGCACCAGTTTGCCAAGGACCACTGTTGCCTTCTCAAAGGCATTGGCACCATGCAGAGTGGTGCCCTTGGTCTGATTCTCCAGCAGCCCTTGCCAGTCACCCAGTTGGAAGGCCAGCTGCAAAAAGGGATACGCTCCCCACTGCAGAAAAACGCTCAGTCTGAGCAGACCCAAAATGATCAGATACAAGCAGAGACCATTTGCTCACACTCAGAATGCACCCAGCCGGACATCTGCACAAGTTTAGTCATGCAACAGTGTACAGCAAAGCAAGGACATTGGTCAAACAAACCTATGCTCAGCAAAAAAGTGCCTGCTGAGCCTGCTATTCATATATGCAACAAACTACTGCTTTCACTGAAAGGCATCAGTGATCAGTGAGTAAGCTAGCTGTCTTGTAAGCTCTCAGCAAGAACTGTAATGGAGACAGTAATAGCAATCGGTCAAGTCAGCATCCTTATGCACCATATGTGTGAAACATAACATGTACACTACATAAGCAGTACCATGTAGATGTGCTGGTACTTGTGAAACCATTTGCGTGGCATCCTGGCGTCAAACCTCAAGAAAGGGAATGCACTGAAGACATCTTCATCCAGCTCAAGGTCATTACAGTGTATATGATGAGACACCTGCATTCACATGCGTAGAAACAGTCAGAAATGTCATCATGCAAACATCTGTATCTGCAAGTCCTGATGTTTGGCAAAGTTGCCCCTGAAAGTCGACTGTAGGGGTGGCATCAAAGTAACACTAGCTTTAGCAAATTTTCATGTCAAGCTCGATGATGCATGATGATCAGCTTCCATGTTGCTGGCTGAACCCGCAACATAGTGAATTGATGTAAAGAAGTTGTAGAAAATTGTCACCTGATGGTGGTACCTCCACATGAGGGAGGAGCCTCCTATCAAGTCGTCTGTGAGGCCCATGGCTTTGTTCACCACTGGACTGGTGGACATTGCGCCATGATTGCCACAATGCTGAACAGTCAGTCCAATCCAAGCTCCGGCCAACCCTACAGCAACAAGACACAGCACGACTAGACCTATCGCACATGATGTAGAGATGGCCAAATCCATGCTGAAGTGGTAATGACAAAATCAGCAATGTGCAGAGATACACCAATGCCGATTGGCAAAGCTGTGCACTTGAGGTTCAGGGTTTGTAATGCATGGCAGCATGGTAGAACTTGTACTTGAGCTGCAGGTGGCAGAGAGGCCCTGCAAGCTGGCTTACCTAAAAGAAATCCTGTTGTGAGGCCTGTGTCAAACAAGTATGCCCCACAAGCTGCAGCAGCATAGCCCAATATAGCCACAGCTGCCTTGCCACTCCCAGTCCTGTGAGCACCCTTTGCATCTTGCCCCTTGAATACCTCTCTACGTACACGCTCCCTGAACGCCACCATGATAGCTCAGCATACTGACAATGTTCATGGAACAAAATGCCTCAACAGAGCCAAGCAACTGTGACTTGATGCATTACCTGATGGTGTTATACAGGTCAGAGTCGTTTGGGTATGGTGAAGACGGTACTGCTTCCACAGGAAAGTCTTGCAAGACTGGCAGACGCTTGAGCTGCTCAGATGCTACTTTGGGTCTCAAATGATACGACTCAAACAGAGCTGTACAATCTCGGCCAATTGCCAGATTGATCAGCCAGTTGCCAGCAGGATGCCTTTCTATGAATGATGTCAAGTCATAGGCAATCCCTCTGTAGACAGTCCATTTGTACTGAGTCCATTTTGAGTCTTGCCAGGGTGACTGCAGAACCTGCTTTGGCTGCTCAACTTGAGCTGGTGCAGTCAAGACTGATGTGCAAACGCAATTGTTAGCTTGACGGGAGACGTGATGGAGTCTCTGGCGTTTCAAGCAGGGGCTCAAGGAGGGCTTGAGGACCTGCATACACACTTGGCTCAGGGCAATAGAGTGCTTCCCAAGCCACATTACTAATGAATCAGGTAACTCGGTATCGACAAATGCATGGATATGGCCTGAGCAGGGACAGATCAGCGGCCTACGTGCTGAAATGCGCCTCTTGTTCGCAGGGCTTGTCGAGCGGGTCTAGTGTTGTATGCGCAAGTGCCAAGATTCCCAGTGGTGCTCATTACAAATACAGCCACAATGCTGCACGAGCTTGCTGTCGCTTGCCTGAGCGATGTCGCTGCGGTGTCGTTTCAGATCACCTCAGTCTGTGTGGTCAACTCAACCAGACAGGAGATGAACCGTTTCACAACTCAAAGTTTCTGACCACGCTTGATAGATATCAGGGTTTTTGCCAGGTTAGGTCACAGAAAGTTCAAGTTGGCTTACGGCTGTGACAGACAGCTAAGAAAGCGCCACAATGAACACTGTCGGGTTCAGTGGAAGTAAAGCCGCTTCATTGCGCCCAACTACATTGCCGAGGCAATGCGGTTGCTGGCGTGTCGCGCGAGACGCACAGCACTGCGATAGGGCGCGCATCAAGGCACGTCCTCTTGCATTTTTCGCCATTTTCCCGGCAAATGGCATGATTCTTGCATCATATCATACGAAATTGAAAATGGTGCAGGTGCAAAGATCCGCCGCGAGCCGATCCATCACAACACAGGCAGTGGCAGCTGAAGCTCCAGCAGATGTGCAGACAATACAGCCTCCCACAACACAGCAGCCAGCTGCACAATCACTGGGCTTCTACAGAGGCGACGATGGTTACTTGTATTGTGACAGCGTCAGAGTAGATGACCTACGACAGCAAATTCCAGCAGAGGCTGGTCCATTCTACCTGTACAGCAAGGAAGTTATCACCAGAAACTACAAAGCCTATGAAGCAGCATTGCAGGGGCTTGACAGCATTGTCGGCTATGCAATCAAAGCCAACAACAACTTGCTGCTCATGCAACACCTTCAGCAGCTGGGCAGCGGTGCTGTGCTGGTATCTGGCAACGAACTAAAGTTGGCAGTTGCAGCAGGCTTTGATACCACCAGGTGTAGCAAATCGCAGCTTGTCCAAATGCAATGTAACCATACATGTAATTCTGAGTTTTGTCATCATGTTTCCTGAAACGCAGGACTGTTTTCAATGGCAACGGTAAGCAGCCCTGGGAGCTTGAGCTTGCTGTGGAGCATGGTGTCTTGATCAATGTAGACAGCGAATTTGACCTTCACAATATCAGGGCTGCTGCACAGAAACTACAGAAGGCTGTGAAAGTGTTGATCCGCATCAACCCTGACGTGGACCCGCAAGTGCACAAGTATGTGTCAACAGGCTTGGCAAGCTCCAAATTTGGCATCAGAAACAGCCACTTGCAGGTTGGTCATGATGTACTACCCTGTCACTTGCAAGCATGGTTGTTCCTTACGACCTCTGGCAGTTGATATTGGTTTAGCACGTCTCTTCAGGCTGCCTTTTGTTTCTGCAGTGGTTTTTAGATGAGATCAAAGCTGAGCCTCTTCTCAATTTGGTTGGCGTACACTCCCATCTGGGTTCTACTATCACAAAGGTGAGCAGCAGCCCCTATGCTGACACAGGCTTGACATTCCTATTTTGGAGCAGTATAAGACCGGCCTGAGTCATGCTCGCAGGTGGACATCTTCCGAGAAGCAGCCATCATCATGACTAATTTTGTCAAAGAGATCAGGTCACAGGGTTTTGAATTACAGTATCTCAATATTGGTGGAGGACTTGGCATCGACTACTACCGTAGGTGAGACACTTTGCATGTGTCCATGACAGCAGGCTGCCACCATTTGCTTGGGAGGAAGCCAGCAAAGGTTGCTGCTTGCAGGGGTGATAAACTGCCTACACCCAAGGATCTGATTGATACAATCAGAGGTGTTGTCGAGGATTTGGGGCTGACAATCATCATCGAGCCGGGCAGGTCAATGGTCGCCACTAGCGCTGCACTGGTCAACACAGTGACAGGCACTAAAGCCAATGGAAACAAGAACTTCATTGTTGTGGATGGCTCCATGTCAGCCCTCATCCGGCCCAGCCTGTATGACACCTACCAGCATATTGAGCTAACAGCACCAAGTGAGTTTAGTTCTCTAGTGTTTTGCTGCTGTCTTTGATCTGACAAAGCTGTCTGCACCTGCTTTGCTCATCTTGGCATGTGTGTGCTCATGGGCTTGTGTGCAATGCAGATGATGCTGAGCAAGTCACATATGATGTTGTTGGGCCAGTGTGCGAGTCAGCAGATTTCCTGGGCAAAGAGAGGCATTTGGCCACACCACAAGCTGGTGATGGTTTGGTTGTGCTGGATGCTGGTGCCTACTGCATGAGCATGGCCTCCACGTATAACCTGAAAATGAGGCCTGCCGAGTACTGGGTGGTTGATGGAGAGCTCGAACTGATAAGGAAGGGAGAGACCTTCCAAGATCATCTTGACATGTTCAAGGGGCTGTAGGTCACTACATTAACATGTGAACATCTGCATACGAGACTGCAAATGTCTGTACATTAGTCAGTAAATCTTCTGTAGTTTAGAATCACATTCCCTGCAGCTTCTGTGTGTTCCAGATATTTACGACAACGGATAGGCACCACTGCATGTGCTTGTTTGTACTCAAGGTGTTACAGCACCTCTGACAATATTGCTAGCTGACCTACATGTACAGGATCTTTGAAAGAAATGGTCAAAAGCAATTCATGAAGCAATGCTGCTTGAATTGTCAAGTTTGCGTTTTGCCTTAGAACAGGGAAAAGCATTTGCTGCTAACCGCTCAGCTTTCCACCGTGAATGCTGTAAATGATTCTAGGCCTCCTTGCATTTGCAGCAGCAAACTTTCGTAGAGACACTAACGTCCCGGGGACCGACATTTTAGAAGCCGAAATTGCAAGTTTCGGTGAACTCAAACTTTGGTCTGGTCCCGCATCAAGCGTGACGCGAGTAAAGCAGAAGTGCTGTAAAGGAAGAGGTGTCTGTGCGGCTGCTATTGTCTGAGTTGTAGAACGATCTGGTTGCATTCGTCAGCTTCTGCCGCTGGTGGATCCTGCAAGCATTGCCTGAAGCACTTTGAGTGGCATCCGTTGAGCTTACTGTTGCTCGCAATTCACTGCCTCTCGCACGCGCCTCAATCAGACAAGTGCAGCACGGTGGCAGGCGTCCGGCCGGCATACCTTGATTGATGCGGACGCGTCCGGCCTTACCTGGGCCTTAGGCTTACTATCTTAGACTAGTTGCAACTTGAATATGAGCGAAGCGGCAGCTGGGAGTACAGCAGCAAATGGTGGTTCGGATCCATTAGAATGGCAGTTTTTGCAGTGCTTTGGCGAGAGGACACCTGGGGAAGAAATTCAAGAAGGTCCGGCCTGCCACCTGCCACTACGTGCATACGCTACCTTGCTGGCAAGCAAGCTATCAAGATTAGCTGTGAAATATTATCTGAAATTGCAACTGACTTATTACCTGGCTGCACCACATCCTGGCAACAAGCCATCCTGCCAGCTGCACAGCAAACTCTGCAGATGAGCCTTGTTTACTGCTGCAGCTGATATCATCTCTGCAGTCACCTTTGACCACACTGGTCAACATCTGGCAACTGGAGACCGCGGAGGACGGGTTGTGTTGTTTGAGCGAGTGCCAACACAGGCGGTGCGCACCTCATGCATTCAGCAATTTGACAACCGATACCTTGATCTTAGCAGATAGTCCTTTCCCTGCTTGCTGCTACACAACATGACAGCACTTGTTTGCAGCTGCAACTGCACAAAGCAATGTTGGAAACAATTTCCAAATGTCATGTGCAGAAAGCAGCAGGACCTGATCAGCGGGCCACACCTGCATCACGCCTGAGCTCATTTGAGTATCGCTACTTGACAGAGTTCCAATCTCATGAGCCAGAGTTTGACTACTTGAAGTCATTAGAGATAGAAGAGAAGATCAATAAAGTCAAATGGTGCAGAACATCTTGTGGCAGCAGGATGTTGCTGTCCACCAATGACAAGACCATCAAGCTTTGGAGGGTAAACTTGGAGGCAGAAGCGCTTTGCATCCTTCATTTGTGCATTGTGTGTGTTGTATCACAAGTGTCGAATCACAAGCAAATAATCAAGCTGTCAGCATTGCAGGTTGGAGACAGAAAGGTTTGCTCATTGGCCAACTTTAACTTTGGAGATGGCTCACATAACGGCTGGTCAATTGCTGCTGGGTATGAGCCCCTGCCTTGTGATCTTGTTGATGCAACCCACAAATGCAACATTGTCCTTTGTACAACTGCAGGCAAGCTACAATCCTACCTGTATTGACACTGCAATCCTGGGTGGCACTGTAAGTCCTTCAGTACATGAGTGCAGGAACACAGGGGCAAATGGTTCAGCAGCCCGCCAGAAGCTTGCTGCATCAACAGAACATAGGCTGAAGTCTGCAGAGAATCTGCGCATGCCCAAGGTATCAGTCGGCATGAGTCACTTGTCCCATACACCTGCTTGGGCTCTTTGCGCCCTGCACTGGTCATTCTCATTCAGCCCAAGTGGACCAATCTGCCGTGTACATACATGCTTGTTGCAGCTCAGCACCTGGCTGCTGTGTATTGACTTGCTAACCAGCGTGATGTACTGATATGCTTCCCTTGATTTCCCCCCCTGCAGATCACTGGTGTGGAGAAGATCATGCAGGCAAGATGTCGGCGTGTGTTTGGGAATGCACACACATACCACATAAACGCCATCTCCATAAGCAGTGACCAGGAAACCTTCATCTCCAGTGATGATCTGCGTGTCAACCTGTGGCATCTGGATCACACCAATCAGAGCTTCAATGTGGTGGACATCAAACCTCCCAACATGGAGGACCTGACAGAGGTACATGCTTCTGATGCTGCACAGACATGCAAGCCTCCAGCAGACAAGTACATCCCCTGTTTTTTACTGCCATCTGCGCTTGTACTCTGGTGCATGCAGTACCAATCTGAAGCAAACTTTCATTATGCCTTACCTTGGCTGCAAAAGCTGCAATGCTGAATACAGAGGGAAGTGATGGGATTATGACCTATGTCACCCAACAAGGTCATGCCTGCGTTTGCAGGTAATCACTGGAGCCGATTTTCATCCCAGCCATTGCAATCTGTTTGCTTTCAGCAGCAGCAAAGGCTCCATCAGAGTGGCAGACATGCGCAGCAGTGCGCTATGTGATAAGTCAGCACGCTCATATGAAGAGGCACAAGCCACAGTACGTTTCATCGCATGTCTTGTGTCCCTATCAGTACATGCCAGTGTGCCTGTGTGTGTTGATGCTGTACAAGTTGTGTAAAACACATGCATGCTTTCTGCTCGTGCTATACAAAACTCATTCTCGAGCACCACGCACAATTAATGATTGTCTCAAATGATATTACTGCTGCTGTAGGGATCAAAATCGTTCTTTAGCGAAATCATCAGTAGTGTGTCAGACATGAAGTGGAGTTCAGATGGCCGGTACATTCTAGCTAGGGACTACATGAATCTGAAGCTCTGGGACCTGAACATGGAGTCTGCCCCAGTTGTCACGTACTCAGTACACGAGCATCTGCGTGCAAAGGCAAGCGCAAACTCCTGAAGTTCAGCCTTGACTGCAGGTCATCTTGAGCTACTGTGCCCTAATGGGCTGACTGATCTTGGCAGAGCCCACGGCTTTCATGTGCAAGTTCAGCTGAATCCATTGCAATGCACACATGCAGATTGCCAAAATGTTGCTGCATGCCTGCTGCAACATGGCAGTCCAGTGACTCAAGTCGCAGCGCCAATGCTCTGTAATTCTCAGCTGGCTGAACATATCAGCTGCAACTTCACATGCGCTTCAGCTGACAAGAGATGTGTGCTGCAGTTGTGCGACTTGTACGAGAATGACTGCATCTTCGACAAGTTTGATTGCGCCATCAGCGGCAATGGGCAGTATGTCACCACAGGCAGCTATAACAACTTCCTGAAAGTGACGGGCCGTCAAGGAGGGCCAGAAACCATTGTGGAAGCCTCCAGAGACCCCTTGAGGAAACGCCTCCAGCCCCAAGCAAAGGTACAGCGTCCAGTGAGTCTCTCAAAGCCCAACAAGCCTCATGCCCACCATCTTGCAACTTGCTCAAAGAGCTCATCGGAATGCTTATGAATGGGTACAGATTGAGCACAGGTGCAGCATCTGTGTTCCCTGCTATGTGCATGGCGCCCTTAGTGTCTGACATCACCTGCAAACCCTCATGCAAAAGAGTATACTGTGCTGTCACCTTGGCATGCAGTGCTGGCACTAGGCAATGGCGCCTCAGTACAAGTAGTACAGATGCCATGTTTGAAATGGTTGAGCGTGCTTGTGCAGGTATCAAGTCGGTTTGGGCTAAATAGAGGTGCCAGCAAGCGACTGTCGACCCCCGCTCCTGCAGAGCAAGATGCAGGGAACACAGACTTCTCTGAGAAGTTGCTGCATCTAGCGTGGCATCCAGAGGCCAATCTGATTGCAGCTGCAGCTTCAAACAGCTTGTACATGTTTTGTGCCAAGTGAGTGATGTTCAGGATGCACAGCATCAATCGAGCTCAGGTCATGTGTGGGTTGAGTTGTCCAGTTCCATTGAATGATCTCACACAGCTGCGTGCTGTGCAAAGTTCAGCAGACTGTTGTCACCAGAAATGAAAATTGCCAGAGGCCACATGAAGGCAGCAGCAGTTGTGTTTGGGATGGTTTGCGGCCAACATTGCTACTGTGATACAAGGATAGAAGGCTTGTGATTTGCTTTTATGTACTTTGTAATGTGCTTTTCATTTGCTGAAAAGTGTCCAGTTTGAGACCTGAGCTGCATCGCATTTTCACATGCTGCTCAGCCCTTGAGTGGGATGTTTCGCCTATTAGTCGCTGCAACTATAGTAGGAATGGCAAATTCATGGTTTGGCTATTTGTTGTTGCGAGAGCGGTGCGACCCTCGCTTGACCAAACAGCGGCAACAAGCGGGCAGCTGTGACAGAAGTTGTCACTGAGGTGACCAGCCGACAGGGCGACCGCAGCAGTCGCTGACTTGGCTGATCACTGGCATGCACGCAATCCCTCTGGGCGCTGAAGACGGCAGCTTCCAGCTACAGCATGCAGAATGAATATTTTGCATCGTGGGCTGTGCCTGAATTGCAACGCGTCAGGTGTGGCAAGTTTCTAAACCATATAGTGTACTCCGGGAGCTCAACCTTGAACGCTCTCGACTTCTGCGCTCTCAGGGACACAAACAGGGTCAACTACAACTCACGATCTGCACAAATATTTCATCCTGCAAAAGCTCAGGATGCAGAGGCAGAACAAGAAGGACATTCCCTGCCCCTGTTTGGCTCCACATCCTGGGCAGCACAGACAGCAGGTCCCAACAAAAGGCAGAAGACACAAAAAGAAGACCTGCTGTGCTATGTAGGAGGCGCTGTGTGGGCGCTTGATTGGTGCCCTGCCTGTGGTAACCTGCTTGCAGTTCTGCTTTTGTGAAGGCTGAGCAAGCTGCACTGCAGCTTTCACCCGGACTCACTGCTGCAGACAGCACAGTCAACAATGAAGAGGAGCCCTTGCAGCATATAGCAGTTGCTGCACATCCTGGTGGCCGCACAAAGACAGTCATTGGAGAAGTTGTGTCAGGTCCTGCAATAGTGCAAATCTGGAGTGCTCCATATGCCACTGAGGCAAAGGCCAGCTCGACCGGCAATGCCTTGCCACAAATGCAGCTTGGCATTTGTCACGAAGGAGGCCTCACATGGGACTGCAAATGGTGCCCCTCTGACACCAGCATACAACACATAACCGGCACAGATGCTTTATCAAGGTGAGGCTTCGCCTCACAGAGTAAAAGACTCCCAGGTCTTGAGCATCAGGCTCCCTACATCAGTCCACCACTGCTGCGTTAAACACATACTTTGTTGTCAAGTTCACGTGTGTGTTACCTAATGAAGACAGACAAGCAGTGCAGTCCTGAAAGAATCTTGCTCTACTCATCAAACAATGTATCCCTATGATGACACCTGTGAAGTCAGCAGGGTTAGCAAACCATTCCGACGCTATACCGAAGCACGCAGTCCGCTGTTGTTCCGGCAGCATACATCGTGCAAGAGTTCAGTTAAAGCCTCACAGGAACCTTTGCGGGCACCTAACTTTCCATCCACAGCCATGCAGCAAGCGTAGTCATGACATGTGGCTTGGCAATCGCATGCAGGTTAGGGTTGTTGGCGGTGGTGCTGGGCAATGGAGAGCTGCAGGTGGTAGCTGTGCCTCACTCCAAGGCAGCTCTGCAAGGCCTGGATCCCACCTCAGCTCATCAGGTGCCCATTGCTGCCTCACCCTTGCCTGTGCTGCCTTGCATGAAGTCACCCAGATCCTTGCTTGGTGCGTGATACTGCTTTGTAAGCCAGCATTGCATATGCTTGCTATTATGACAGTGCTGTGACATTCCATGATGCATGAGCTGCTCATCTGTTTAACTCTCTCTCAATATTCATCTTCATTGCTACAACAATTGTTCACAGTCTGTGCGGTTTTGAAGGGTGGGTCAGAGGACAGCTCAGCGTCAGGAGTCGATGCTGCACTGCTGGTTGAGGTGCCCCCAGTGGCCTGGCTGCAAGCCAGTGCAATGGGAGGCAGCCTGCCTTGTGTGGTGGAGTGGCTGCCTGTACCACCACATGACCTCCTACTGGTGCTTGCCTTCAAAACTGCCTGTCATAGGATGGGCTGTTCCATGCTGTGCTGTGCTGTGTTGTGCTGCGCTGTGCTACTTGGTAGCTTCAGCGCTGTCATTTCTGCTGAGATCATGCTTCTGCTGTTGCTGCTGCTGATGCAATGCAGGTGGTTGTGATCTATATCTGCAGCCATTTTCACTGATAGCAAACTGCAGCATGCCATGCCTAAGCATGTTTAGCAATGTGTCAACTGCCTGAAATACCTTTTTCTTGCTTGCATGTGCGTGACTATGCCGTCTGACATGTTAGGCGCTCAATAACAATTCTATGCAATCGAAGACCATGGCAATCGTCTTTTACAGGTTGGATTTTGGGACGGCAGCCTAGCTATTGTGCGACTACAGCCCAGCTCAGCAGCATCTATTCCTGATTCCGCTTCTCTGCAAGTTTCCCCAGGGGCACAGCTACACAGGAAGGCTCAGCATGACATGGTCGTGTTGACTCACTTCCAGGTGGAGCCAACACCCCTGCGAGCAGTGGCTTGGTGTCCCCCACAGGTCATCCAACTCCCACCCCTACTCCTGCCTCTCCTGCCATGGAAAGAAAAGAAAAGTAAAGTTTACGCTTTTTAGCAAGCATAATGGGAGCCTCCTAAGGCGGCAGCCCGGAGACTCTCCTGCCATGTCTGTAAGCCAGCAAAGCACGAAAGTATCACCCAGCAATGCAGCGACCTGTTGTAGACCCAGCAGTATGCACAGCCTGGTGGAGGCGGGCAGCTTGATGTGCCTCATACTATCCTGTGCTCATGCACCATGCTCTGTTGTTTACTCTCCTCCACCGGCTGTCAGCTTGCATCATCAGACAGCTGCAGGCATTGCTTAGCTGCCTCACACAAAGCTGCTGGTTCCTTGGCTATCCTGTGTGAGGGATGAGCATGTAAGGGATGGGGCTCATGGCCCATGCACTCACGCTCAGTACAGCCTGGCTTGGTTCCTTGAACACAGCAGACAGTTGCAGGGCAGGTGGGACAGGAGGAGAGCTTGGAGCAGCGCTGCCTCTTCCTCACAGCTGGCCACCTGGGCTTTCTCCGAATGTGGGATTCTAGGTCTGCCTCAACTCCCATTTGCTGCTGGTCGCTCCATGTTCTGCTGTTGGTCGCTCCACTAGCGTTGCATTTGACGTCAAATCATGTGGGAAAATGCAGAGTGCACCTGCTTGCATTGCCTGAAGATGTTTGGTGCCACTCTGGTGCATTGACATATGGTGATGAACAGAGCACTGCATGCTCATTGAATGCTTGCTGGAGTCTGAGACAGCACGTGTGAGGATTTACATGGATTGACCTGCGCATCTGCAAGCAAAGCATGCTGTGTTGTGCACGCATGATGACGGACATCCTGTCTGCTACCAGTTGGTCAGATCAGCCTCACAACTGCATCCGCTCATACATTTCTGCCTGCATTTCGAATTCCATCATCTCCTATGATGACATCGGTGTGATCAGCACAGCATGTACCGTTTACTGTCCCTGGCGCGACTGTTCCTGCCTGAACATACCACCAGTTTGTGGCCATCTCACAGGGACACAAGCAGGCCGGTGTATCAGCGGCGGGTGTCTAGTATCAGCCGCCTGCTGTCCCTGCAATGGAGCTACCTGCTGGACCCACCAGGCTTCCTCATAGCCACAGATGATGGAGGCATCGTGTATGAGGCAGGGCATCCCCAGGAGGAGGGCCAGTCCTGGCAGGATGCCCATCTCTGGCGCCTAGAAAGTGACAAGGGTGGCCATGGCACACGCAATATCACCCGAGAAAGCAGGTGCGGCTTGCCTGTTTTGCTTGCTGTGAAGCATGGTTTGGGCGTTCTATTGTGAGTTGAAAGACTTGTGACGGCTGAGGAGTGCGTAGCTTGGGACACCGGCTGCTGCTGCCTTGCATGACACATAGAGCTTGCATGACATATAGAGCTTGCATGAGAGTGACCAGCCCTGTGTAGATATCAGTCGCTTCACTAGCATTACTCAATGTGAAGACATACCACTGTCATATGTAATGTGAGAGCATTTGAGGTGAGCCACATGCATGGCAAAAACAGATGTAACTTGCACAATTGCTCAAGCCAGCACTGTCTGCACTTTCCAGACAGCTTGCCTCTCTGATCAGTGGCCAACTGATCTGAGCCCCGGCAGAGAGAACAGAGGAAGTGTTGTAATCACATTGAGATCATCACATTGAGACAGTCATGACATTGAGAACCAACTCAGGAATCAGGTTGTGTTGCAGAGGCGCAAACACAGGAGCCATCTGGAGTGTGCAATGCTGCCCCAGCAACGGCTTGGTGGCATACGCGGGCGAAGATGGTGAAGTGGCCATCTTCAAGGAGCGCATGCTGCAGGACAACCGCATGCGTCGCGCCCATACAACCGTTGCTGGTCCGTCAGACCTGTCTGTCAACTTGACATCTAGCGATCCTTATCTCCCCTTGCAGCATGAACCCCTTCATGGATTTGACAGACATGCTGTCTGCCCAGCGACTACCCAATTGCTAGCAGTATGTACACTTTTGAAGCAACTTTTCCTCTTCCTCCTTGACAGATTTCTGCTTCATGCAAGGGCTTTGACTTTCCAAACTACCCTGGAACATGCCGCTGTGTGTTTCTGACCTTTTGTTGCAGGTGATTTTTCTTAATATTGTGCACTATCAGCTGCATTTTGGTTGCAGCTGGCACTGATATCCTGTGTCAGTCATTTCAGATGATGTTGTCAAGATGCAAAAGTCAGGAGACTTTGTCACAGCGTTGTACAATAACTGTGCATTTACAGGCGTGCATGCTAAAGAGGAAGGGTTGGAGTTGAGGTCTGCTCAGTACTACACCCACCACACCTCTGGGGTCTATCAAGCCAGCAAACCCAGCAAGCTAAAAGGTCTAGCTCCCGAAATTCAGTCTATACATCGGGTAAGCCATGTTGAGCGTTGATAACCTGATACTACCATACTTGTTCGGCACATAACAGCGACAAGCTTAATGTCTGTTGCTAGCAATGATGTCTTTGCTGCCAAACACCACTGCTTGCATTTGCTTGAATAGCTTTCTATAGCCAGTCTGAGTAGCCTGCTCATGGCTTGTTCCATTGCACAGCAGACCTGACAACTACTGGCACAAGGCCCTTGGGCTGCGAGGGATTTGTTGGTACATGTGTGAATACCGTTGTTGTCTAAGTCAACAGTGCACAGGTGCGTTGGAGCCCAAACGGGGGCCAAGCAGCCTGGTTAGCTCATGGCGGTGCAGCAGGCCTTGTCTGGCTCCAACGGCTGGGGCTCAGATGACAATTGCTGAGTTTTGCTTGCCCTGTCTTGCAATGATCATGCCATTCGATGTGTCTCGCTGTCTGTTGCACCCTAATGATGACCCATTGTCACTATAGGATCCTGTGGTGAATGGTCAGGCAATGTACATGTGTTGATTTAATGCAAGACATGCACCATCAGGGCAGTTGTACCTTGTGAACAGTGGTGCACCGTGCTATGGCCAGCACAATGTTATGTAGGCAAACATATATACATATGTTTACAACACATGCATGACTCAGACTGCTTCCAGCATGGCTGCGAAGCCATTGAATTAGGAGCAACTTATGATGCAGACCACTGCACCCCACATTTCCGCCATAATTCCGTTGTGCCGAGGGGGGGATAATGGCATTTGCATGTGGGCATTGCATGTGGGCACTGCATGTGGGCATTGCATGTGGGCACTGCATGTGGGCACTGCATGTGGGCATTGCATGCTAATGACTAACTTGGAATCAGAATCGTGAATGGCGTCCGGTTCATGAGGCTCAGCGACTTTTGGCGATAAGGTAACAAATTGCTTCGGCTCAAGAAGCGCGCGCACAGTGCAAGTTCAGTCACAACTTCGACATGCAATCGAACACGATGCTGCACACTTCCCTGGTCAGGCCGAGTTGCTTTCAGAGCGTCCGCAGTCACCCAAGCAGCAGGAGTGGCGCAAGAGCAACTCAGCAGATATGCTGCGCTCACAACAGACGTAATTTCCTGTCTTGCGACGAAGTGATATCTAGGTCACGCTACTGATTATTCGGCAACAGACGTCGTAGATTTCGTTGTGGTGAAGCTGCTTATCGGGGACGCAATTCGGTTGTGCTACGTGCAGGCGACACGAACAACTTGAGTTTAATAGCTGCAAGCTGCGCAGCTGCACTTGTGCTGCAATCCAGTTCAGCTGACGCCAAGGTCATATTCGAGAAAGTAGAAGCAAAGAAGGTAAAGTGACAGGATGAAAATCGACTCTGAAGATAAAGGCATGCTGGTCGATAGTCTGATGCAGGCCTGCAAGACGGCCTGATCGCACAGAAAAAGTAAAGCACAGTGAATATCTGGGCTTCACGTTTCAGGTGTTCCAAGGTGCAGCTGAAAAAGTCAAGACAGCAACTGACAGTGTCACAGACGCTGTTCCTTCAGTTAGTGCGCCCTCTATTAGCCTGCCAAAATTCAATGTGCCAAACCTAGTACCTAAGATATTTTCTGATGGTGGTGACATTGACCCCAGAGCAGTGGCGCTACCAGGTCAGGCCAGCTGACACAGAGCCAACATTTGACGTACCTGTCTTCTACAACGATCAGCCATGCATCGTTTGGACACTGTCTATTATGCATTGGCTGCAAGATCTGGGCAGCCCGGTAGAATACTCGGCTTCTCATTACGCCGAAAGGCGTAGTCTTTTCTTTTCTTTTCATTGGCTGCAAGCCTTTGTTGTCAACAACAGCTCAGTGGTGCTTATTGCTTTGCAGCCTCTCTGGCAGCTATTGGTGCTGGTGCATTCATTCTTTCCAAGGTTGACCCTGGATTCAATGCCTTCATGGGTGCAGCATCAGTCAAGGTACCTCCTTCAGGCTCCTGCCAAGGACAATGTTGTGAATTTTGCGTCACATCAATCCTCTTCAGCAGCTATGGTGCTCATATGCACATCTCGGTCTGGCTGATGAGCCAGGGGCTGACTGAATTGAGGTTTATCTGACATTTCATCGACAGTGCAACATTGTCTGGCACTGTTGATCAGGCTTCATTCAGGCCTTCTGTAGTTTCTGGCGACGCTGAGACTTTCTGATGCCTGTTTACTTGCAGCTGTCTACAGGGCATCACATGTCACTGCTTGCAGCTGCTGCAGATGTCTTGCATTGACACCTATTTGGTGGCCGAGTGGCGATTACAGACTGCAATAACTCACCTGTATCATTGTGTTCAGGACTCCTCCACGGGTGCTGGAGCTGGTTATGAGCAGGATGTACAGCAGTTCAAGAATGGCGATTTGAAGAAGGGCGCCAAGGACAATATCAAGAAAGTAGGGAGTACCATCAACAAGAAGGCCAACCAGGGCGGCACCAAGGTAGGCGTGCATCACTGCTTGCAGAATAATTTAATGAACAGCCTCTTTGAGTTTCTGGAAGCACGCAGCCTCATAAGGCGATTTGCAGCAGTTGTGGTCTGCACAGCAGGATTGCAGGCATCATAGTTTGCACCAAACACCATGAAATCATCAGTGTGCAACTGCCTGCGGCCTGTCATGCACAACTGTATTTATGACTGCAGAAGAAGGCGGGTTCCAGCAAATCTGGAGGGCTGCGGGGTGTTTTTGGCGGCAAGTAGGGAGTACCCTCCCGGGAACGTCGCTTTCCTGACGGGTTGACCAACAAATGAATCCCCTGATTGAGTATGGCTTCATTGTCATTGAGAGAGACTTTACTCAATTGTGACTATGACTACAGATGCATGCATAAGCGTTTTCTGCAGCTCTATGCATTTTGCAGCACCTTTTGGACTGTCTATGTTCTACATGTCTGTTTTGGCCTGAGCACCCCTGACTGTGAGAGACTCCTTTCTGGCTTATCCTTATGCTGTAACGACCTGCAGATATGTGTACTTTAACAGCAATGTACCTGTGCACCTCTCTACCTCTATGTTGGATACTCAGGGAGAATTCTCGAGGCAACCGTTGAGACAATACAAGACACTCAGATTAAATGTGTTAACCAGCAGCTGTGCACATAAGAAGTTGAGACATGACCGGCTCTCACATATGGTTGTAGAAGCCCTGTTTGTTTTACATCATTCAGAATTGGGGAAAAGCTGAAGCGTCTTCTGATGTGAAATGTGGAGTGTTGGACAAGCTGTTGGCTAGTTGATCAATTTGGTTGACAAAGCCGCTAATGACCCAACGAGGGGTGTCAGTGTTTGACTGTCTGGTCCACAGTGCTTTCAATTGCCAGAGCAGCTCTGTTACAAAATAAGACGTCAAGGCTTCACAAAGCTGCTTACACGGGCGTATCAGGTCCGCAAGCAGGAGCAGGACCTCTTGTTGGAGCTTGGGCGCCCGTGTCAGCACCTGTTGGAAGGCAAGCTGATCAGTGTCGTGACATCTCTGGAAATTTTCGCGCCTGCAGCGAAACGCTATGTTGACGTGCATGGCTGAAAGAGGCTGTCTGCCTGCCGTTGTAAGCCTACGATGTGTCTCACGTCATCACCGCCAGCGAGGCCCTTCGTTTGCTCTTCCGACGTCCATGACAACAGCCAGGACCCTTGTGACAGCTGGTCGACGCAAACACGTACTTTGCCGCCAGACTAGCAGACTCCTGGCCTGCAAAGGGCGTATCGACCTCACAGTGATGGCTACAGGTGAGACCGTGCCTCCTAGTGAGCTTGCACTCAAACTGTGCTCGAAGAATCAGGTTTGGATCATCTAGCTGCACTAATGCAGATGAATCGCCTGTTTTGGGTCACAAGCTGATGGGCCTTGTGCTGAAGAAGCTTGGGCAGCACGCTGTGGCTGTTGGCTTGTCTGCTGCCCTCCTTGCAAGCTGTTTATCAGCAGGCGCCAGTGAGCTCATGAGGTACGTAGTCAGGGCTGAACCCATGCGCCTGTGAGCCTTGTAGCTTGGAGTTGATGCGCATTGACTATATGGCGTTGTGCTAAACGAGCTTACCGACCTACAGATTCCCAGCTTCTGCCAACCCTTCAGTTTTTGCTGCTCAGCAAACAATGGTGGAAGCCTGGACCATTGTTGGAGAGGTCTTTGTGGACACAAGGTTTGCTGGACACAACTGGGATCATGAGCTGACAGAGGGCCTCAATGCAGCTTACACGGCAGATTCTGGCGATGTGGCATACAGAGAAATTGGGCACATGCTCTCAAAACTTGGGGACCCCTTCACTCGCGTAGTACCTGCCAGGTATCACCGTCTGTATATCATGATCTGACAAAAACAAAACACCACCACTGTCCTGTTTTTGCACCATGCATGCCCTCTTGAGCATGACAGTCTATGCTGAAAGTGGCTACAAGTCCTCTGGAGTGCTGGTCTGACTGTAAACTGTGTATGACGTGCAACATGGACACGCATGTTTGCTTACAAACCTGTGGTTTGCCTGCAGAGAGTATGCCGATTTCAGAGTAAGCAGCGATGGGGAGGTACAGGGTGTGGGTCTCCTGATTGCTCAGGAGCCCTCTAGTGGCCGGCTCGTGGTGCTGGCCCCCATCAGGGGGGGTCCTGCTGACAAAGCTGGTGTCCTACCTGGTGATGAGGTCAGCGTACTGCATTTTACAAGCAGTCATACCTTTGGCCTCTGTTATCCCTTGCTGTTGGTACTGAGCTGTAGCCATGTGATGCGACATGCTGCACTTTCCCTTGCATTACGTTGCTGATCAGGACGATGTGCAGTTATTGGGCAAATGCTACATGGCACAGACCTACACAGCATGATGTGAAAATGAGTCATGATTGAATTGTACAGGTTGTCAGTATTGATGGACAAGCCACAGTGGGCTGGAACGGTGACCAGGCTGCACAGCTTCTGCGCGGTCGCAGTGGCAGCAGTGTGGTCGTCCGCCTGGCTCGCCGCACAGAGGCTGTCCCTGGCGTACCTGCCCGCCCTCAGCCCCCCCTACCCAAGCTGGAGTACAGACAGGTGCTGCACCCCTAACCATTTCCATCACTATGGGACACTCAACCCACCATTTGCCTTTTACACAACCAAAGTCACTGGGCTGTAGCAGCAAGTCTGTCAGTCTCACCCGCTACTGTACAGCAGGGTGCTTTGCAAAGCCATAAACCACTGCTGGTTGATGAAGTATGCATGGTGGCAAGACTACATGGGTGCTATGCCCTTTTGCTTGCTATGGGGCACGCAACCCAGCCTTGACTGTGTGCTGTTCAGGTTCAGTTACAGCGTGAAAGGCTGGAGCTCAGTCCTGTGTTCAGCACTGCCATGCAGCACGGGGACCATATGACAGGCTACATCCGCCTGGTCAACTTCAGC
>JAABUK010002468.1_pt1 | contig 33073 bp, 27 predicted proteins | sample 5559141 | NCBI WGS metagenome assembly JAABUK01 (sample SAMN10711869, study PRJNA513367) | rock metagenome | isolation source: Antarctica rocks | place: Antarctica: Victoria Land, Pudding Butte nord | collected 2016-01-03 | reverse complement strand
AAGAACCTCTACTCGGCCACTGACAGGCTCATGGAGAAGACCGAGGGTCTGCTGCGCCAAGATGTACGAGCGATGTTGCAAATCTGGAATGAATATGATTCAAATATTCGACGGATATGGGACGAGATTCATGTGTTTTTGCGTCAAACTAGGAGGACTCGCTATTTATCACCGTGATGATTACTGCTGTGTTCTTAGCTGGCAATTATCAAGAGGGACGGAAGACTGGACGAGTAGAGCTTTCACACAACAGGCGGCTGAGATTTGGAAAGCTTTGGATTTTGCTTGTTCGACGCTGGGAGGAGCAAAGAAGGTGCTAGGCTGGTAGCCGGCCTCTACAAATTTGGCTATCATTCAAAATAACAAGTTCGCTACATTAAACTTGATCAAACATTTCCGAGAGTCTGTAGAACTCTTCCAGTAGCAGCTCTTTCTCCAATGTGACAGATTGAAGCGTAGTGAACACGAAGTTCTGCACATTGAAATGTTCCAAAAACACTGTTTGCTTTCCCATGTCCTGGCTCGCGGCGAAATTGAAGTTCGTCGTCCACAATTGAGCTCCACTGTGAATACCAATATTCATAATTTCTACTACAACCTGAAAACTCGACTCTCCCATTACGATGTAACGAAAACTCGCAACCAATCCGCTGAAATGGGACCAACGCCTTGACTACATGGAGGCATGTCGCCCGAGTGTTCATGCAGGAGGACCTCGTCCTTAGGGTAAGCCCGTTGATCAATAACGCTTTTCTAGATCAAAGCTAAAATGTACACAGCCATCCCTCGTGGCCCAGAACAAAGCGCGAATATGAGATCTTTCCAGTATGTGTAAGCGAGGGTATCTTTAGTCTTTGCTTCGAATGCACTGGGCTGATATGAAGGGGTCGCATAGGAGCCCAAGCAGCCAAGCAAGTACAAAGAATCGGCTCTATTGCCCAGAAAGAATCCAGGCAGGGCGAGGAGTAGATATCGTGTTGAAAGATTTAGAGAATGGCTTAGAACCGAAGCCGGGCCATGACGAGCAACTGTTGTCGGAGCGGTATCCAAGGTCTGGGACTGCCCCTAGAAGGGTCCTGGATGGGTTGACCTTGGAGAGTAGCGAAGGTACGTGATTGGCATCAGTACGGGTCATCGTGCCCTACTAACGTTGTGCAAATGAGTGTGGATGTTCGTGTGTGGCAGATTGAGTGCCTTATCAGACTCGAGCTTCGACCAGGTTGTCTTGATATCGACATACACATGAAGTGCATTGGCGACAGATGGGGGAAGCCAATGAAAAGCGAAAAGTTCTTGAACTTGCCCAGATAAGATGCCTGAGAGAGGTGCAAGCCTGGGTGTCATTGTTGTTAGGGGACACATCTGGTGTAGGAGCCAACGCACGACGAGCGTTTGTCCGTGCTGGGTTGACTCAAGCACAAGACGCTAGGAACACGGTCCTTGGAATCACCATTGGCACAGTCATGGCTAGACAATCTGTGGTCTCGGTCCTTTCACCTGCTTCACAATGTTGTTGCTAATAATCCTAAAATCACATCTACTCCAGCTGCAATCGCCAATCGGAACGTAAACGTGTCTATGTCAGCAATCAGCTTCCACAATGCTTCAAACGCTACACATCTACTACTTCTCCCTGCCGAATCCGCTTCGATTACCATTTCTTGAGTCCGGCTGGGCCAGCATAAAGGCCAGAATTTCGAAGGAACGACTCCTAGCTCTCGATATTTGCTATCGAGCGAAAGCGTGGCGCCTCCATCTCGAAAGCGCAAAGTAGCCGCAGATTCGAATGAGCGGGGCAATCAGGAATTGGATGAGGATGCCTTTATAGCCGCTAGACTTGAAGTTCGAAACAATGCATCTCGACCGGAAGATCAGCAGATGGAGGATATTGGCCGGTGTTCGTCATATTGGGGCTACAGAAGCTTTTGACATTGTAGCCTTGACTCGAGCAGCCTCTATTTGTGCCCAAAGGAAATATGCCGGACACCTCGCTTTCAAGTCCTTTCAATGGTGGTCAAACAAAGCCACAGCAAGTCATTCTCCGAAGGACCAAACAAAGACTGATGCCAAAGCAGCCAGCTATCATTGCATTTGATACCATCATATCCGAATCTTTGAGTCTTTAGACGATCAACGAAGCTCCTTTCTCATGATTCGGAACGAGAATGTTTTCTGCGCAGAAAGATCCGCGCATCGTTGACCATGCACGTCAACGCCTCTCAAATCGTCAAACGTCCGCGTCGACGAACCTGGCGCTAGATAACTCAGGCAGGAGCTATGGATATTGGGACAATTGAATGAGGACGGCAATTCCCTCCTGTATGCAGCGAGACCCAATGTCTTTTCCAATCAAGTCAAGGCATTTGGTCTAATACATCCGTCAATCGCACACGTCCGGCTTTGTGGAACCAAGTGAACGCATCTCAGGGCATTCGCGCAATCTGTAAGATCCCTTGGAATGATGCATGCTCAAGTCCCCAAAGTTTGGACCAAAAATGTCTTCTCGACCCTTAACTTCTCACCAAGGCTATCGGAGATGCGTTGTGCAGGAACAAATTGAAGTCCTTTTTAGAACCAGATCATGGAGACGCTTCTGGTCCTTGCAGACGAGTTGCCGTACACCAAGTTTTGGACGCTGGCTATCATAGTATCAAAGGTTTCTCCATGGGCAGTACCAAAGCCGGCGGTTTAGCTAGGATATCTAGATGCCATGAGCGTCTTCATACAGAGCTCAAGCATTGCTCATGATGTCGATTGACCAAGTCTATCCTTCCCTTCGATACTGTCGTTGCTTCAGGAAGTTCAGCATGAGTCTTGAGATATAGACAATACGTTGCCTTTTTCGGAAGGCTGGTAGCTGTCAGGGTATCAAAAATCTTTCTCTATAACGGCGTTCGAGTTGAAGGCTACTCATTCACGCAAGTATGCCTGCTAGAATATATCAGAAGCTCGCTACAGCAATGATCTTAATGGGAAGATTACGTTACCTTCGAAGTTCTTCCGGCGAACAAAGATAGGCTCGACCAGTCATCGCAACCCACCCATCTCACGCTCAATACTTGGACTTCAGCGAGGGCTCTCAGGAGGACGATCGAAATCAACCACTCTATGAAAGTCGCGTTTCCATTCCTCTTTGGTTCAGGGTTGAGAACTGCCAATGCCTTGATATTAGAGATTGCAGGCTCTACACGAGTGGAGGGAACATTGGGCAGACTCGGGTATATGATACCTTCCCAAAATTCTGCGCCCTGGCGACATCGACCAGATCGACTGAAGGGCTGCGACTTAATTCGCGAACCAAGAAGGTATGACCCTGACAGCTCCGGCTCTGAAGGTATCCATGGCAGCAATGTTGTCTGTTCGGACATTGAGAGTAAATCCAGAAATAGCTTCCGCTCGGTGGTCTGTAGGAATTGAACTTCTTTCATAAATCCTTGTTGCGCCGAGACAATGCGAGTAGACACTAGTAATAGACGCAGCCAATAGAGCCCTAAAACTTGTCCTTCAGCGTATCGACTATATCGTGTCACCATCAGCATTTCTTGCGTAAAGTGAAACGACTCCTGCAATATGCCCCTCGGTCCCAACATGCGGAATACATAAAGAGTATCGTTGGAGGCATTTGCAAGAATCGAGGAGTTGTCAGATGCAGCGTGTAACAAAATGCTGGTAGCCACAAATCGACTCTTTGTGCAGATTTGTTCCTGCTTAGCTTTACTTTCGATTGTCGAGACCACAACTCGCTCGAGCCGAGAAATTTCTCGCTGAACTTGAACCCTTTCTTCGAAGACAACGATACTCTCAAAGACGAACACTTCTACATCTAGTCGAAACCCACACAGTCAAGGTCCAAACATAGACCCGTCGTGGCCCTATTCTTTACGCCTATGTTGTATGCTGGGCAGAAGCACCCAGCGCAGCAGATTTTCCTTGAACGAGGCTTGGGCTTTCTGACTTGCAGATTCTGGCTTTCAAACACTCCACCTCTCCCCTTCTACTGGAACGTCACAATCTGAACACAAGCTACCTGAAAGAGGTTACAAGAGAGGCTAGAGGATACCTTGACCGCAAGGACCATGTTCGACGTGGTGGTTCGACATATTCCTTAAATGGCCTGATCCATTAAGATGGTCTTCTCCATGTCAAACCTACTTCCTACCGCTCATCGACTGGTAGAAGCAAACGGTAAGTCATTGCGATGCCAGGATGTGTACGATATCCGCAGAGCTTTGCTGACGTGACGAACAGGCTTTAGGGGACGAGCAGCAACAACGTTCTTTGACGCCTGACACCCGAGTCCAAATCAATATGGGTGAACCTCTAGCTTCGCTGTCGTTTTACAGCTAGGGAGGGTCTGCAAGCTGGAAAGGGTTGGCTGCGGAGGACATACAAGCCCAAGCAATGATCGCTGTGGGGGACGTACAAGCTGTTTCTGGGCCCAAACGCGGCCATAGGCCGGAAATTCAAGATCATGGATGAAGAGGGTCAAGATTCTTGACTGCACTGTTGCTGGCAATTTCCGATGAAAAGGTGCCTTTCCGTTGTCTAGCACACTTCAGTCATCGGTATCAACGAGAAGAGCCGACGATCTGCGTTAAGACTGTCATCTCAAGGTCCGAGAGAACTGATCTTAGGATCCTCTAAGCGTCGAAGTATCTCCGCGTTTACCGCAAAAGTTTTGCTGTCGCAATCCGAGATTCCTTAGTTCCCAACATTGATCTCGTTGACCATTGGTGCGACGCCTTTCTTCCAACGGAAGATACGACACCAGAGTGGGCTTTGAGAAGACGGCATTTTAAAGAGGAGAAGCGAGTCTACCAGCGGTGGAAGCCTTTGCCCTTTTACCACGAAAATCGAGTACTGGATGCGTCCAAGCGGGACCGACCATTTTGGTTGAGAATCCTAGAGCCGCAGCTTGTCCTACAGGGACGGGCCTTCCTCCTTGAAGCTTCTCGAAAAGTCTCTCGAGGCCCATTACAGTATTAGCTGGAGTATAATGCCTAGAGCGACAAAAGGTTGACAGCGGCCAAGGAAGGGTAAAGACCTCGACGTTACGATCAGACATGGGGAAGGTCAGCTCTGGGCTTAAATTTTGACCTCTTAAACAATAGAAAGAAGGGGATGGCTATCTCCAGCAGTGGTCAGCCTTGGAGAACTACCACCCGCTGCATAGTGTAACGAATTGTGGAACTCGTGAGCCCGTATGTCTCGAAAGCTGGAAGGTCTCTCGCCCAATATAAAGGTAGCCAGCTATACGTTCGGGAGGTGGGCAGGAGCGATCGAGTAACCCCACAGTACGTCTACGGCCAGCTCTTTTACTCTGTTCTACGTTCTGTTCTGGACCATCGAAAGGCGCTGTCAAGTATCCAATGGTGCAGCGCTCATTTCTCTCAACGAGACTGGTCATTCTATTCTTGCTTCTTGGAGCCCTCTTTCCTTTGTGGCATGACTAGGATGAAGTTCCTAGTCAACGTCCATAGCTTGGTTGTCCTCTTGAAGGTGATAGATGGCAAGGGCCTCGAGCGTGTAGATACCATACTTAGCTAGAAATTGACCTGCGTCTCCTTTAAGCAAGGCATAAGCCTTCCAACATCCAGATAGTAACCCTTCAAACTAGCCAGTCCTTCCTCGAGCACATTCATAAAGCGACCGTGCTGTCCACCAATCCATACTAGATAGAGATCTCCGTAACGAATGCAACGCAGGACTGAGCCTTCCATGTATTTCCGTAAGCTGCGCTTGTCACAATTTTAGCGCGGGTGATCTTAATACCTCACCATCTCATGACCCAACAACAGTGACACCACCAAGATTTCAACAGTGACAAGCTTGTATCAACCGCTTTCCTTGAATCGAAGGTTTTGACCGACCCGAAAAGCTCTCTTAGAGAGTCGAAGGAGCTGCAATACAAGCATAGCGTAGTTGCAACAGCAGCTAGAGACCTATCAGCAAGACGCCAATCAGCAGTAGAGCACACTACTCTCAAGGACCTTTCTTTTGCAATATTCTCCAGCTCGACACAGTTAACGGCAGCTTGATACTCATCAGTAAGACGTCAATGTGCTAGCGGCTCAGCACACTACTCTCAAGGACATTCTCTCTGCAGCAAGCCTCATCGAGATAACATCGCTGATAAGACTGGTGACACCAAATTCGGTCCTCGACGCAGACTGTTGAGCTGACTTGTGTCATAGAAGCCAGCCACCATCTAGACATCAAGAGAACACCGACCAAACAGTCGCTCATACTCCGAGTACTAGCATTCGTAGCTCTCGCCTCACTGAATTAGAGCATACACCGAATTCCCTACCCACAACATACACCCAGACGACAGATATCACTGTTGAAAGCACCGCATACCTCTTCAAGTAGCGTTCCTTATGCAACCAATAGGAAACGGTCTTCATCGCTGCTGTCAAGATCGTATCCCAGACCAACCTCCCGAAGTCTAGCAAAGAAGACACTGGCCTCGGCCGTATCGACCTAGCTCACCATATTTATTGTACATAATCACCTACATCTCGTACTCTTGCTTACTCCTCTACGATTAACAAAGTATTTACGTGAGCTCACCGACTATAAGTGGCTTAATCGATACCCGTGTGTACCCGTCATCGCGCCTCCTCATTCCTGTCGTTAGTCGATCCAGAATGACCGAGCTTCGAACAAAGTCAAGCCATAGTGACATGGAGACAATATCTGACGAGCACACTGAGGGGCTTAGCGAGAAACCCGTCTCCGTGCATCGCGATAATACACGCTTCACCTCTAAGTCCTTTGAGCCGAACGAAGAATACTGGACTAATTCCACGTACGCAAACGGCTCTAGTGATGATGACCTGCCTTTGGCTCAACGAAGCACCAGACGTGCAGCAGCCAGTCCAATGATTCCACCCGACATGTCGCAAACATCACGCTTGGAGCCTCTGAGAAAACGTCGCGAAGGACCGCCGATGCGGGAGAACACTCAGCTCTCCCAAGAGAATGACACGAATATCACAGTCTCGACTCCTCTTATGCAGAGGCGTAGGCGTGATGCATCTCACTCTTACGGGCCTAGCGGATTACATGCTGATCAAGAGGAAGCGAGGTTAGAGACAGATGAGGAGATGGCCATCAGACTCCAAGAGCGATTCAAGAGAGAAGCCGGCTTTAGTGATACAGCAAGGTACAATGCTCATCATCCCGCTGAGTTGGCGTCTGATGTCCAAACTCAATGGATCGGACCACACGCCGATAGGGGCTCAGACTCAGGCAAGGTTGAGAATTGCGACACACCCCTCGGGGATGCAGGTTTGAAAACTTCGTCCGCATACCCTGTGTATTCAACTAATAGCATCCCAGGTCACCCTGCCGATCAAGACACCGGGTACGCCGGTCCTGTCTTCGGCATGATCACTAGTCAAGCCATCAGCAACAGCCCTGGTCAACAATATACGGTGCATAGTACCTGTTGGGAAAATCGCCTCGACCATCTCCCGTTCCGAACGAGCTGTAACTTTTGTGATCTGGAGATGATTGCGTGCAGCAAGCATCACCCATCACTCGGATTCTGTTACCAACACGGCCGTCCGCGCAAATACAATCCTGTATTCCTCCACAATGTGGGCTTGGAAGACCCCTACGACGCCCTTCAAGATGAGCCGCCTCCGAGAAAGCGTCAGATCAGCGGCGTGAGAAAGTTCGTTGCCAAACCCAAACCACCAAAGGTCCTACCGTTGAAGAAGCAAGAAGCTATTCTACGAGAGCTTCGGCCTAAGGAAGACGAGCGCGGTCCTCCTCCGGCGTGATGGTAATACTCCAGCTCGCGAGTATGACGGGACACACGACAGAGACAGATATGTGTTCTTTACATTCGCTTTTCCTTCTCTTTACATGACTTTCGGGCTAGCTCAAGCCTATTGCAGAATAGCGACATGATGGTCATGAATCTTCACCCAGCTGGAATGTATACCATCCCTGCTGTTGACTGTCTTGAGGCCACCATGCACCTACCGGAGCGTTCAAAAATGGAGGCGGTCCCTGGACGAGAAGTCAGATGCTATGGCATTAGCGCGAAAGAAGAGACGAATCTTGACGCCGTATTGGAATGGTCGATCAATAGACCTGCGCGAAAGAAGAGACGAATCTTGACGCCGTATTGGAATGGTCGATCAATAGACCTGCGCGAAAGAAGAGACGAATCTTGACGCCGTATTGGAGTGGTTGATCAATAGACTTGCGCGAAAGAAGCGACGAATCTTGACGCCGTATTGGAATGGTTGATCGATAGACTGGCTCTCCAGAGGCACTTTCAGCCCCTAGGCGTTCATCGAAGCGCTGAATAAGAGAGCCGTTTCCATCCAGAGTCCGTTGCTATGGCATTAGCACGAAAGAAGAGGCGAATCCTGACGCTGTATTGGATTGGTTGATCAACAGACTGGCTCTTACCCTCACTAACCCCTAGCTAAACTAGCTCGAGATCCATAGCTGTTGTTCCTCTATGTCGGGAAATAAGCATCCTCAAATAGCCTATAGCAATCCAAAGCATGCAGCCTCTCTACAAAATTTTCTTTAATCTCAAAAGTGTATTCGAACTCTCACAGGGGCTATCCGATTTATCATTTGGCCGTTGCAAACAAGTCTAATCCCTTAAAACCACCATCTGATAGCTATTTCTAGCCCTCTCCAGCCATATCGTCTGTTTACTGGTTGTACTTGATTAGAAGCCAGAACCACATCGCTGATCTTCTTCCCTGTCCATCTCTAGACGTAGCCTATGATTTTCACAGAATGCCACTTCCAAAAGCCATTGCATGACACCAATGTGCCAAGTACTGATGCAAGATTGGCTGCAAACAGGCTCTCCTTAACCTTCTGCCGGTCTCCACTTCTTGATAGGGCAACCAAGCAAGGGATATTTCACTCCAAGCCCGATCATACGTGCTCAAGCCTCCCCTCGTATTTGGCAAGGCAGTAGCTTCTTATGGCAAGGTGAGGAACACGTCATCGTGATTGCCGCTAAGAGCAAAAGCCCCACAAATAAAATCTTGCTTTACAAAAGAGCGGCGTTTGAAAATTTCAACTCACCATCTTCATCCTCAACACGATCAAGTTACTCCCTACTTCTACGGCCACTCTTACCTATGCCATCATCCAATGCTGGGTACGTTCATCCAACAAGTTCCATCACACTCAAGCACCTCACAGCACACATGATGATGTGATGATCTAAGCTTACAGAGTGGCAGATGATGAGGACGCTGTAGTTGTCTGTTCTGATTGGTCAGTGTGACCAAAGGATTGGCCTGGTATGTCTACTCATCCCTCTTGCTGTCCTTGCTGTAACCTTCAATGAGACTGACGTGTCGGTGTAGCAAGGGCTTCGGGGCCCCTTGAGGGTCAGAACGAGCTATGGGGTGGTGTGGTGGTCACACCAATGTCATTGGTGCCGTGTTGAGCTTCCGCCTAATCATCTTCGCGTGTACTGGGTGAGTAACGTCTTCCGCAATACCTGCATCTTGCTCTTTGTGCATAGTTGGCTCTTTTGGCCCGCTTACGGGTTCGACGAGGCTAATTTCTTGTGATCTTCCTAGGCTTGTCGTGCGTTCGACCAGGCTTGGACTCCTAGGCGGGACAGCAACGCCATCAACGCCACGGCTCTTGTTCTTTCCCCTTCTTTCGAGCTCCTGGTCACCATTCCCTTTTTGTTCTTTCCATTTCGGCTTTAGCTCGCTGCGCCCGCAGTGAGCTGAAACCGAAGGCGGTTGTGTTGGGGTCAGCGGTAAGATCCAAAGCCTTCTATTCCGCACACTACAACTAATGGCAAAGTTACAGGAGGCACTTTTTTCGTTTGTTTCAATTGATTAGCTCGCTGCGCCCGATACCAGCCAGCCTCATCCGGTATCGGGCGCAGCGAGCTAAAACCGAAGGCGGTTGTGCTGGGGTCAGCGGTAAGATCCAAAGCCTTCCATTTCGCACACTGGAACTAATGGTAAAGTTACAGAAGACACCCTCGTCGTTCTTTCCATTTCGGCTTTAGCTCGCTGCGAAGCGAGCTGAAACCGAAGGCGGTTGTGTTGGGGTCAGCGGTAAGATCCAAAGCCTTCCCTTTTGTACACTGAGACTAATGACAATGTTGCAGGAGGCATCAAGGGAGGACATGGCGAGTTCCTTTCTCGTCTCATTGCACTGACCAACATCTACAAGCTCCACGACGAGCGTCTGTCAAACATACATACCAAAGGAGATTGCTGTTGGGGTTGGTCATGACAGCCACATCCTAGTGTCTTGGCGTTCATGTAACAAGCCCTGCTCGATATCCTAAAGTAGACAATCAATCATACAATACGTACCTATCACAAGCTTAATGATCTTGCCCTTCAAATGTTTGAACCCTCAAATCGTGTCTGCTTGTATCAAGCCCAGCGCGTCTTAATGAGACAACGAAATTTCGCTCAGGAAGTTTTCGTCAACTCAGCCGAGGTGGTGCAGTACGAACCTTGAGTGTACCGCTTTGGCTGCAATGGCAGGCGTTTCACCCACGGTCTGAGAACATGCTCCTGTAAATTTCCCTCTTACGTAACCTTTGATCTCTTGCTGATAGGCTCTCTCATAAGGCATTCAAAGTGTTCAAGGTGCCGTTACCTTGGAGTATGGAGGCCATAGAGCTGGACTGGGCCTGTGGAGGTCTTCGTCTCCGAACCCTTCTGGAAGCACGCAGCTAATCGACAACCAGTAAAGCTCCCACTCGGTCGCCCTTCGAAAAGAAGCTTGTCGAGATCACAACACTACATTCGCCAGCCCCGGGATTCAGCGGCTGCTGTGAACAAAACCAAGAGTTGGAAGCAGATTTGCTGGGAAAGACCACGAGGTCGGCGATCATGACAGTCGAAAGCACCAAACTGAACAGATCGATGCGGTCGATGTACGACGGCCGGCCAGAGTACCAGCACCACAGATGCCGCTGCCGAATTATGTTTACACGACAAGGAGGCATATCAATCGTCTTTCGGCTTGCCAGTGGGAGTATGGTGGGATCAAAATTGGACACTCTTAGTGCTACGCTCGACCATACTCGAGATCGCTCTGGAGCTGCGAGGGCTGTTGATGCACAACCTAAGAACACTGAACACATCTTACGAGCCTTTGATTCACAACAGCGATACCCATGCTTCACGAAAGCCTCGCAGAGTTCCAAAACCCATATGATAGGAACTTCATAGGTACGCGGAGGAGATTCTTGGCCTTCTGCAAGTCAAGCGACTCGGAGCGGTTGCTGGGAAATGCTTGTCCAAGAGCAGCTCAAGGACGATGATGCCAGTATTGCAAAGGGAGTCGTATGATTTCCCACAGCTCTTCAGCCAAAGACTTCGATCTTCAGACTGTTGTTGCGGAATGGGAAGGGCGTTCCGAATAAGCTTTTCTCTCGGTATGATCAGACGATTGGCGACCTGGACCAGACGATACTGTGAGTTCGGATAGAGTTCCCATCTTCTCATTCATCACTAAGGCGTTGGAGCAGCTTCGGCCCGCCGTCAAAATTCGAATCCTGGCCTCTTCAACTGGAGATGAAGCCAAGAAGGGCTTTCACCCACAAGTACGCCCGTCGTTGGAGCAGCATGATCTGATCATCATGGCAGGAAGAAGAGAGCATTTCTCATCACTTCGACGAGCTTGATCCTCGCGATCCAAGCCGGCTTAGACCACGAGCTCTGACCCCCTGTTTCGATTGGCTGCCACCGCCATGGCATCCGTCTGGCACGCATCACGGCTTCATTCGAGATCGAATAAGAGGATTGTGTGATAATCTCTGTCTCCTCGGTCGGGGCACTACGGGCCCAGGCTCAAATACCGAGATCTTACTTGAAACGTGGTCGTCGGTAGCTAGGTCGACAATGAGGATGCTTATAGCCCGCCAGCTATCAGAGGGGTCTCATACCCAGATGATCGAACAAGAACGCTGGGGCATATGGTTCATGAAAGCTCCCTTTGGACTCACTACCACCAGATCGCGAGCTCCAGCATGTCGCCCCCAACATCTTTGGCGGCAGTCGGGGCTAATAGACTCTGTGGTGAAGTTTAGGGAATGCCAGGATTGTGGAAGCCAATCTCAAAAGACAACAGCAACATATCTAGCCACGCTCGGTTGGAAGCAGGCGGCTGTTGTACATGTGTAACATGTACTAGGGGATCATGCTTGTGGTTCGATCATGATCTCTCTTATCATCGGCGTGCCAAAACTCGAGGCGCTCTACACATGGAACAAAGTAGAGTTGTACCATTACGGAGCTCTGTCGGTATCTCCAATGTCAATCTTCCGCCATGGCTCCAGAAGTTTCCCTTGCTGCCGCTCGCTATCTCACGCCAATCAATCTGCCATTCCTGAGCATGCTCAAGTCGTTGACTTTATGTACGTCCCACTTGCCAGATCCGCAGCATTCCCAGCGCCCTCGGCAACAGACTCACTACACTTTGAAGATGATTACGGTGGAGGGTGAGCAGGTAATATGCGAGAGGGAGACCGGTGGAAGCAGAGGCAATTTGACAGGTGGCGCCAAGTCGGTATAACGTCGGCCCGATTAGACAGAGCCCCTGAGCTCTGCATTAGCTGTCGATCTGTCGATTAACTTTTCACACCTTATCCCAACAACTGGTCGCGGGATATATCATCCTGTTCCTATCCATAAGCACGGTCTTCTTGAGAAAGCATTTGATGATGGTCTTGACCTCCTTGGATATCAATATGCTCTATCAAAGATCGGGTCGGGAAAACCTTTGAGGGAATTCGCGAGAACGGAGCCAACTGGGGAACTTGAAGAAAGCAATTTGGGATTCTTACTCCGCTCAATGCAGGGATTTCCTGACATGGAGTGATCTGTTAGAGTATATACATCTGGAACGGGAACGAGAAAGGGACGACGCTAAGTTGAGGTGATTTATTCTGTAACCGGTACGCAGACATACATTTGCTCTCCGATATCCCTTACACATCGCCAAATGAATGTTAGAAATTGAAGCAATACCACCCACTTTCATGATGCAAACAGATGACGCTATCCTCCCAGTGGCCTTTACGTAGATCCATCGATAACATCTATGGAAAGACGAAATCTCTAAAATTACGCAAGCACCTGATCTTTTCAATACCACCACCTCAATCTTCGTAGGACCCTGTGAGGTTCGGGATGAAAACGCTCGTACTCGGCCCAAATCCCTTCCAATTCGCTAGGTTGTGGGTCAATGGTAGCGAATGGTAAGACATCTCCTACATGATCCAACCGCTACTGCAAGCTGGGGACTAATATTCTCCGCTTGAGTTCCGAAGCTTGAGAGGTGTCAGTGCATTTGCTTGACCACGATTGCATCTTTGATACTGCCTGGCACCTTGACCCTTTCGTATACTATTGTTTTCAAGCCCGTAACAGTCATTCCCTTATACCACAGTGGTTTTTGATAGTTTGTTGTATCACATTGAGAAGCAGCAATTGGATTCTCCAAAACGTGTGACAGTTTTGAATGGAGTTAATTACAGTCTCTCCAGGCTTGAGATACCAGATATACGGCTGTCATGCTGATGTTGAGAGGGTTTATAGGACGTGTTCCAGTTGATCACAGCAGTGATTCGCTGTGTCTTAGGTCGAAACCAACAGATTTGATACTACAAGAGGGACATGTTGGGTAGGCACAGGGTGAATATCCCTGTGTTTGACTGTATAAGTTGCTGCCAGCGGTGTTTTGCGGCTTCCTATGTTGGTTCGAGGAGTGATAAACAGATCGCTAGGGTCGGGTTCAGTGTCTCAAAAAAGTACAAAGTACGTTTCTCAAGCCGAAGACAACGGTTATACGGCTGTCACTCGAACCATCAGGAGACATTTGGGACGTGCTCCAATCGGCAATAGCAGTGTTTTGCTATGCATTAGGTCGGAATCGACTAACTTATACTGCAAGACTAACAAAAAGGAACGAAAAAACGGCTAAGATCCCTCCATCTACCTGTATTACGGCTGCCATCTGCTCCAATGGGACCCTATACACGTTTTTCCAAGTCTCAATGGCTGCCCCTTCGTCCCCCCACAACCTTCTCCTACTGAATATTAGCCTCTACTATCGCTAACTTTGCCACTTTGGGTACTTACCTTGAGCTTTTTGAGGCCACGTTGGACCCTCCCCAGGATGGACTTTGGTGGTTCCTCCTCCGGTAGGAACACCCGGAAATCTTCCAGCAGCTCTGGGAACTCTGCCAAAATGGTTGTTGCCTGGGCGTGGGCGGTTGATCGCGTGATCACTCCCATTCTGCACATCCCAAGGATCTGGGTAAGTCGGTCGTATGCGTTTGGAGAGAGGCGGCGCTGTTGCTGGTTAGTAAGTTGATTATGGTATCTGGAGAGTAGGCTGAGTGACTTACTCTTGCCCTAGTCATGAAGATGTTAGTTTGGTTCGGTCCCGAATCGGTCATCGCTGCGTTGGTGATGGTGTATATGATTGGTAGGGATAATCTAGTCTGGTTGCGATGATTGCAATGCGTACTCTTGAATATGGCGAGTTTGGCTTGAAGAGTAAAATTCGTCGTGTTCTGCATTACCCTCCATGGTGAAAAGTCGCTTATTGACGCTAGCGTAAGTCTGCCTTCTTTTCAACACAATGCAGCTGATCAACGATCACCCATCCCATCCTTCAGCAAGATTGAACACCCGCAACACTTAGAATTTGGAAGACTGCATGGCTTCGACCGTTTTCCATCTGGAGTAACCCTCTGCTTTGCCGCGCTTTCGCTAAGCACGACATGAGCATTGGGTGATGTCGTCCGGGATGTGGCTGATGCTGACCTAGGTTTGATGTGCGCAGGAGCGTGTGTGGAAGGAGCGAGCTTTATATAGGTGGATTGTGGACTCGAACCGTGCTCGGCAGGAGGTGGAGCCAGGGTCGCTGCGACAGATGTGACTGCTGTAGGCAGATATATGCCCAATCCATTCATCACTTGACAGTGAATATCTCTTCAATAGAGGCTCTTGAAGATTGGCCACTTGAGATACCGCATGAACGGCCCCTGAGGGCGGACGGTACCGCAGCTTAAGAACTCAATGAAGGTAGGCTTGAGCAAACATTCTGATCCAGATGCTGACAGAACATCTGGTATGTCACAGACACACCGTGGCAACTTGCAAACAGTCGAAAGTGTTGAACAATACTGTACACATCAACGATCTTGATATCGCCGGGTGACATGCCAGTCAGTGACCATCAGTCTACAACAGTACAGAGTCCGCAGATTCGTCAGTGGAGTCTAAGTCCATGCCCAAGGTCCCAAAAAGGTCGGCTTGAGTTTCAGCATCTGATTCAAACTCATGTTGACGCAGTATCTGATTTCGACCGGCACACCGCGGCAAATTGCAAGCAGTCGACAGTGTCGGGGATCAGAGGCGAAGAAATGAATGTTCCTGGGAGTGAGTACTGGCCTCGATCTCGCCGAGCACAAGTGTAAACAATTAACAGCTTCTAGGGAGCGTGATGTCAAGTCAATAAGCCCAAATTCGTCTGAGGAGATCCACTTCAGAAGCTCTATGTCCAAAGATAGTGTCATGGAGGTTATGTCAAAGATATCCGCGTCCAAGGGTTGTGTCAAACTCTTTTTGGAAGTTTGTCGGAATGCAATGGCAGCTTTGAGGGAGCGTGATGACACGTCAGTGAGGCCGAATTCGTCTGAAGAGGCCCTCTTCAGAAGCCTCTCCGTTTAAAGATAGTGTCATGGAGGTTGTGTCAAAGGAATTCGTCAGAATATTTATAGGGAAGGAATGTGGTCTATGAGTCTACTTCATTGATCTGTGTGAAGCAACGGCAGCTTCGAGGGAGCGTGATGTCACGTCAATGAGCCCAAACTCGTCTGAGGAGTTCTTCACTAAGAGCTTCTTCATTTATGGATTGTGTCATTCATGTTGTGTCATAGACTTCCACTCGAGACTTTGCTAAGGAATGAATCGTTCTGTGGCTATACTTCCAGTCTCTTACGTGAAGCAATGGCAGATTTACAGAGTGTGGTGTTACGTCAGTCAGCTCTGGCTCTGGTGAGGCCGTTCACACAAAAGACCAGATCCAATCGAAACGCTCCACACTGGCTCTGTGAGCCGGTTTCAGAGGGGAGCATGACGCCAATTGTCAGTATCCTCATGTCAGAATATTCGCAAGAAGAGAAGGCTGACACGGTCCTAGTAACTTAGACCTTTCCACCCTCGACTACTCTTACAAACACTGTAATGCATCTTCCTGAACACTCTACAATTCGAAGCTTCTGAGAATTACAGAAAGTCACAAGAATCAGCTCCTCGACGTTCACTGAACCAGAACCAAATTATGGCAGACAAGCAGGACAAGAGCGGCCGACGTGCACGCTTGAACAATCCTTACATTACCGAGGTGCTTTGCGAGGACGAAGCACGGACTACAGCCTCATCTCACGCGTACTATGAGATATGACATCTGGACTGGTGGACAATGGACAAGATCTGCATGTATAAATTGGGAAACAAGAAGAGCGCGATGTGAAACAATAACGTTTCCTGGAAATGTTCATTAATGCACTCAACCAAGGTTTGCTGCATATCTATTGTTGTATCATTTTTTCAACGATGCACGGCTAATAAGACCAAATTAGGCCGTAGCCTTGGGCGAAGGGGAACAGATGGGACTACTGTACCAGATGCACGGCACATTGGGGCTACAGGGAGCGAGAGGCTTTGGAAAGATCGAGTGATAGAAGACGGAGGATGCTACAGGGGAAGATGGCAAGGACATCCGATTCAACAGGCGCGATGAGGATGTTAGTGCGAGGAAGGTACTACGAGGATTGCTTTGTTTGAGGTTTAGCTAGATAAAATTTTCAGTGCACAAGCATTGAGAGACATCCCTTAAGTCTTCGTAAAATCTCAAGCATTCATCGCCTGTGCTGCTACGATCCACTGTCCTACTTCCTACAACGATCGATGCTATGGCTGACATCTGACTTCATCCCTTAGAAGTAAACAATCCCAGATCGAAGCTGCCACTTTAATCAAAAACCCATGGCGATCGACAGCAATACGCAGATCGGTACAAACGCGCCTTGCCGCTCCAACTAAGGTCGATGATTGGCTGTCACTGCACAAGTGTTGGAAATGTCGGTCCTAAACTTGGCACACTAGTGGGACTAGTGGGTAAACAAGTTGTTCCTGCAATTTCCCATCTTTATAAACAATCGCCCACGATCACATTCTCAATCTTCTTCTTCAACTCTTTCGCGCCGGCGTCTTGTGCATTGCTACTTCACCTTAACTCCTGGAGTCAGCGGTGCCTTTACAGAACGTAAGTCAATCCAGCCTTTGTTGTTTACCGTAACATCGTTTGCCGGTGTGACTCACAACGTACGTTTCCCATTGCTAACCTGTTGCAGCCATCCAGGGTAGGGACTGCCTTGTCCAGGCGTCCGCCCTCCTCCTAGTCATGCTAGAGCACGTATTCTTCCGCCCAAAGGTACGCTCACGTCTCGCGTGATATATTTACAGTCGACTAACAATCGTTTAGATATTTCACACCAAGGTCCCGGGCCTACGTGTGGCCCGAGAACGTATCCTTCCGCCCAAAGGTAAGTGTGTAAGGAGTGTGCTGTAGAGACGACTGACTGACACTCTCGTTCAGATATTTCACACAGTGGGCCCGGGACTGCCTTATCCAAAAGTTCCGGAATGGCTCGGTGGTGCTCAATACTTGAGCACGTATCCTTCCGCCCAAATGTGAGCTCATCATACACGTACTGATAGACGATCGACTGACATTCTTTTTCGCCTAGTCCCCTCTCCCTCTTCTTCCACCAACGAGGCTTTGGACGTTTGCACATCTGCAGTCCGGGCGTGGCTGAGAGGCGACGCGTATATACAGGAGTAGCGGTGCGAGCTCTCTACCACTGTTCCTGTGGAGCTGGTACGGAGGGCTCCACGGAGTCCTCTGTACCAGCTCAGGGATCGTTGCCACCATTCCTCCCAATGCTCAGCAATAGATGGGCTCACCTGGCCGTTCCGGAAACACAGCCAATGTACAGGCCTCAAGACGTGCGGTCACTGGTCGAAACGACATCAAGGCCTCTGTACAGCGCTCAAGACGTTCGGTCATCCGACATGAACGAGATGCCTGCAAAGGAGAATAGCAAAGCACTACCACAGCAGCCATCCATAGACAAAATAGAGCAAGATCAGTCCGTTGCTCACTGGGTCCGGCGGTGTCATAGACGATCAACTACCACTGCTTGAGATTTTCACACCATGGCTCTGCCGCACGTATCCTTCCGCCCAAAGGTAAGCCCTCATCGCGCATGCTCATGAACCATTGACTGACACTTGTTCAGATTTTTCACACCATCGGCCCCATGATTGGAGAAGAGGACGCTTGTCTCTCAGCAGGATAAACGGCAGTGATGATAGGAAGGAATGGATGTTCTAGCTACTCGGCAACGTGTATGGGATAGATGATAGCATGGCTAGATACATCAATGATAAACAAAGCCTTTGGGCGTGATACACACATAAGCATCATGACTGAATCTTCCGAATCTTCCACGTATGCTTGTCTTCAACTTTGTAGGCCCAGCTGGGTCATGAGTGCTGCCACTGTATGATTTGCTTCGGCGGCGGAGCGCTGGATGACTTCATCTCTTCACGCTTCACGGCGTAAGAGGGCTTTTTCCCATGCCCTCCAACAGCCTTCAATTCAGAAAAGATTGCACTTCCACCCTGTGACACTGTTAGAGCCGCTCCGTTGATTTCAATGCAGTCAAGGTACGCACCTTGCACAAGGAGGGAAGGTTGTAAGTATGCTTGGCTGAGACTTTGTGCTACTTACAGCAATGTCAGGCAGAGCTGGAGTGAGTCTTGGTACCAGGACACAAAGTCATCAGAAACCCTTTTCTACGTCACATCCGCTGTACGAGTGATGTGACGCCGCATTGTAGGCAATGTAGATATGTCATTGCAACATTCCCTAGACTAGAAACGGACTCAATGTGGTTGGCCATAGGGACAATTTGAGGGTCGTGGAAGGGCGCTTGAATGGTCGAAAGCATGCACGAAGGCTTGCGGAGAATGGTGAGTATTAGGCATGAGAAGAGTTGTTGGGATATGGACTGCATACATTTGACATGATCGCAAGATCTCCGAGGGGGATCCAAGCGCTTCTTCTCATCGTTTGATCATTGTCAATGACTCGGAGAGCGCAACGGTGAATGCATAGGCGAATACTGTCATTGAGACTCTTTGGGACTGAATTTCATCAGATTAGGCGGCCAGTGCAAGCAAACAGGAGACTCTATCAACGATTTCATTCGCCCGGGGCAGATGCAATGAGTTTCGAGTGACATTGAACGCTCTGTAGCATGATTATTCAGGCCGTCTATCAAGCGGACGCATGGCATGTGTTCAATTCGTACTCTACAGTCACTTTCTTGGCCCCAGGCAGAAAATTATCACTCATGCATTTACCGACCGATGAAAGTACGCCGTTTTTGGGAGAAATGAGTTCTCCCACTATTGAAGTATCGAAAAGAAGCGTAGGAAGGGTATCGGACGATGCTCCTTTATCAGATCATCATGCTTCAGACTGTGATCACCTGGGAGGACAGGTAGACTTCGTCACATCGTGCATTTGCCGACCGATGAAGACGTGCTGATTTTGGAGTATTTGAGTTCTACTGATGCCAGAGTATCCACAAGCGGACCAGGGTAACCATCGGATGACGTTTCGTTGTCAGATTGCAACCTTAGTGGCTGCTGCACTAGCGCGCTTTTTTGCATTCCGCACTAAGGCAACCACAACACGTCACTATATCTGTCACGATCATCTCAAACATTCCATCTCACTTCCACTCATCATCCTCATCAATCTTGATGATACACAAAAGTAAGCACACCACCTTTGGATGCTCTCAGGGCACCATCTGCTTCCTGTGTTGTTACTGACGATGAATTCTAGGGTCCCCTTTTTGTTTTTTGTTTTTTCTTTAATACCCAACGTGACGGTTAGGGGGAGCCGCCACCCCGACCTACCCAAGCCGATTACAGGGGTGGCGGCTCCCTAATTAAAAAGATCCTGGGGGCCTTTGGTAAGTTTCAGTGACTGGAACGAATTCTTTACTCTTCTCTACTGACTTTGGAGTCCAGGCCCCCATTAAAATGGGACTGCACAAAGCCCCCGTGATCTGGAGCAATGCCTCCACTCCGCCAGGTCACGGGGGCTTCGTGCAGCCTTCGTCCTACTTACGTCCGAGGGGGCAATCACAGCCAATGCCTCATGCTGAGACCGCGGTGGCTCTAGCCATTTTGAAGAGAGGTAATTAGCTCCTGTCGAGCAAATCATGGGAGACCAAACAATCATGGAGCTAATACAGACGGATAGGGCCCTCTTGCGGCTGCCGCGCACCCTCGACCTATTCGTTACCATCTGGGAGTCGCTGCAATCTCGCCTCGGGCCATACCAGCAAATGTATACTGGCGAAGAGCAGCGACAGTGTCGAACGGACGTTGGCAGAAGTACGATCACACAGGCTGCGCGTAAGGTCCTACGGGCGGTCACAACGACATTCCGCACACATTAATGGTAAGCATCTTTCTACCCTTCTCCACGAACATTTACCTGATGCTGAAGTTCTAGGAAGCTCTCCTTGGCTAGGTGTAGGCTGCAAGAGCATAGGACTGGAATTGCGAGAAGCTAGGATAGCTTACTCTGGTATTGGATATGGCCGATTATAGGGTCCAGCAGGACTTCCTGTCAGCGTGTCTCACGTACATGATTGCTTGGTTGATCAGATTACATTATCATTCTCTCATGGATCTAGCTAGGTATCCCTCTACATGACAGACGTTGCCCAGTAGCTAGTCCATTTATGCTATCCTACCATCACTGCTGTGCACCTCGCTGAGACTCCCAGTATCTGATCAGAAAGTCAAGGTCGATATTTCATTACTCTTGATTCGTGACTCTTCAAAGATACCCACACCGCTCAATGGATAGAACTTGCTGGAGAAGCTTCTTTAGAATCATAGTCTGTCACTATCGAGGACTTCGATTGCCGCAAGACAAATCATCATTCGCAATAGGAACAGATAGTAGGACTTGGCTCTCCGAATGGCAATTGATAGATCTACACGACAGGTTCGATACTTCATGATAGGACAATACATTACGCTTCTAGGAACATGTCTGCTCGAGGGATTGATGCTAGTGCTAAGTTTCTGGAATGTGGATCAACAAACTCGACACTCCAATCTTGCCATGCATTACTAGAGTCCTACATAGTTTTCTTTCGCTGCAGCAACTTCACTCTTGTCAGCTAGTAAGTAGCACAAATACAACCACTCTCTGCATCCTTACAAAACAGACACTCACTAAGGCCTATAGACAGAGCTAGACCCACTGGCACCTCACCTCCCCTCCTCCATGATAATCATGACATTGTCAAAGACTAGAACGAGACTCCTACATCTATCTAGCATCCCAAAAGCTTACGACTCTACATCTGCATACCATCGATATCTCATGGACCTCGATATCGGCTCGAATCCTGCCTCAACTTCTTTCAAGCTTGGCCAAAACAAAATCCTTGCGTTAACACGAAGGCCGGAATGCATCTGTTATGGTCATTCCACATTGCTTCTTATTCGAGTCTCGATCAGGATCGGGCATAGGGATTTGGGTACTACGGTGTCTGCGGCTACAAGCGGACGACCTTGGCGGAAGCACTTGTTGGCAGCAAGTAACAGATGGAGGAAGGCGAAAGGCTTCGCTTCGAACGTCGTCAAGGAAGGTGGTTGGAGTTTATTGGCTTCATAAGGGTTTCCTTACCTGAGTGTGACTAAGGAAGTCAGAGTATTGCTCCCAGTTTGGTTCAGGTATACTGACCAATACTCAGATCTGATCCATCATCAGGCTATGGGGCCGGACTGCCTCCTCGATATCTTGCTGTTGATGCCACCTACTCCTATTACTATACTTGTCAATCACGACGGCTCAATGCATAGGGAACTTGTATACAGAGATTCGGACTTGCTGCAAATTGACGCAATCTCCAGCAATGCTTGTCTGGTAACAGGTTCGGTATCAGTCGAGAGCAGCAACAGAAGTAGGCATCCAATGTCGGCAAGGTTGCAAAGGCAAGCAAGTTTTATTTGGACCAATGCGATCTACCAATCCAGAAACATACGATCTTGCTGGATGGACAGGCGCTGCTGCTGCCTGGGGCACCAAACTTAATAGTCGGAAGGATAGGCTCGAGCACATCATTGGTGGCCATGGCAGGCTCGAGTACGACATCTGTGGCTGGGCATGCCATGAGTTCGTGCGGCCGAAATTTTGGTCTCAATCAATCCCTCATGCTGAGACCATACCGCAAGGAAGTAGCATGAGGACTCTGGTACATTTACACTTCCGTCTCCTTGCCTACATCATCATATTGACTTACCAGCTACTTAGTCTTGCACCACCTCCAACACCTAAGCTATCACACCGTACGCGTCGGCTATGTACAAGACTATTCAAAGCAAGAGAATGCGTTTCATGGAGGTAGGTCTAGGGCGGTATAAACAATTGACACCCCGAACGCATTCCTCAGCCATCGAAGTTTACCCCTGAATAGCGTTGAGTCTCTGAGTATCTGAATTTGGGCGCTACGATTGGTCTGTTTGGGAGGAAACCTTGGAACGAGCAAAGCATATCATGGCTACAATCTTGTTATCGGAGACTCCGAGAATGGCAAGCTGGCGGAGAGGCGTTGAAGACTTTTACGAAAAAGCTTGAATGAAAAACGAGGAGGTTTCCGATTGGGGGAAACACAGTCCGTCGAAGCAATTGGCTTTGGACCCATTATGTTTATTACTCAGAAATGCGATCAAAATCTCAGATTGTTGTCCTGAAGTGCTTGGCTATCAGTAGGCGTTCCTCACAAACATTAGTTCCACTCTCTTGATTCGAGAATGAAATTTTCCTAGAATCTTGGTATCCAATGACCTGACTGGATTGACTGACTCACTTAGGAGTGGAGAGAATTTAGCCTTGCATAGATACTGCTAGCTCACCCTCGGCTAGTCAACCGTGAAGCCCCGTGCCCACTTTGGGCACAAACTGAGTTTTCAAAACAATCCACTCAACCATCTCAACAACATAAAACCACCACCAACCCTACGCAGATGGCAGACCTTCATCCTCCTCTTCACCAACAGTATGGAGATGCCGGACTGCATCGTAAGTCTCCCTCAACCCCAATTTAACACCACACTCTAACTTCGACTGCCAAAAGCCACTTGCCGTGATCTTCACGGCGGCAGGCTCGGATGGCCGCAGTGGGCCATCTGAGCCTGCTAATCGCCTACTCTGCAAAAAACAAGATGAATTTCCACAATCTCTGCGTTTGCTTCCAACCCGCCCTGAAGATCAAGCGTAGAGAAGGTACGCGACGAAAAGAGACTGATAGTCAAGAATCAACCACGAATTCTAAACTCGAACGTATCCCTACTCATCAGTTTTCGGTAAGGGCTTCCTCGATGGGTTCGCGTCTTTCAGCTGACGTTTGACGGAGGGTCGATCTGTTGAGCTAGCTGTAGTAGCTCTGCCTACTTGTATCCGTTGCTACTTGTGTATCTAAAAGTCATGTCAAACCGCAACAACTCGCGGCGGGCGCCAATTTTCAGAGAATCCAGGACCAACTATACCACGTCTGCATATACGTCAAGAGCAGCCGCATTGCTTGTGGGAGACCTCTCCAGTAGCATGGGTGAGAGAATGGCTCGTGGTATCCTCGTCCTTGCTGGTGGGCCTCGGGATGAGGCCAACTTTATTGTGGTTGGTGGTGAGTTCAAACGTCATTCGGTGTCTCCGATTGCTTGTCTATGGTACTGACTGTGAAAGGAGATGGTCCAGCTTCGCTTCGCTCGAGCGTTTGTTGGCGGCCAGCGGAGTCGTCCTTTGAGCATCGCTCGGGAAATCGGGAGACGAAGTTCTCGCGCGAGAGCCCTTGTTGTTGGCGGCCAGCGGAGGCGTCCTTTGTGCATCGCTCGGGAAATCGTGAGACGACATTCTCGCGCGAGAGGCTTTGTTGGCGGCCAGCGGAGTCGTCCTTTGAGCATCGCTCGTAAAATCGTGAGACGACGTTTGGGTCTTTTGGGAGTCTTCAGGTGTCTGTCAGACATATCGGTCTCTCGAATGGATGGTTTGCAAGAGATGGCGAGGCCTCATTCCGCAACAATGTCAAGACAACGAAGACCAGCGAAGATAGTCAATGTCTAGTATTCGAATCCCAATCTAGCTTCTCAGACCCTAAAGTCACTGATCTCAATTGATTGTCACTTCAAATGATCATGGAAATGATCATCAATCTTCGTGCAAAGCCTCGACCGTGGCGTGTAAACACCATGACCAATTGTCTTCCAACATGAATACGTTCCTTGGACTTGGACTGTCGATAAGCCCTTTTCACCCTTCCGACACATCACAGCATTCGTACTCGTACAAATGGCATACGCTAATTCACAGAAGCAACAGGTGCATCTCGTCTTGAAAGCCATATTCATGCCCAAAACTACCTCAGCCGGCACCCCAAGCTTCCTATAACCTTAGTTGCATCACACAACACGATGACCACGCGGACAGTACGTACAACAAGCATGGCATCATCGTTCATTCGCCCTGGACCTAACTCTTACGGGACAAAAGATCCCAACACGCTGGACGACTTCAATACGAATTAGTCTATGCAGCGATGCGTGAAGAGCCATCGCATGATCCACGTTCCATGTTTTACAGCAAGATAGCTTTCCGTGCGTATGCATTCATTGCACACTTCATCACAGTCAATGTACCTGTAATGTCGACCAATCGTCTTCTCTAGCGTCCACACCTGATAGGATCTTGGGATCTGTCGATGTCCGCTTCTGTTTGAGTCTGAGTGAAGCTTTTGAAAGGGGCAAGAGGGTGTTGGAAGACGTGCGGCCATGATATAGGTTGGGAGGGAGGCGTGCATTCTTATTAGCAAGCAGAAGCGAAGAGACAATGGACGTACTAGAATTGGTAGATGTACAAGATGATTCTCAAACAACCAATAGAAAAAGAACACAAGTACCAAAGAACCCCACCGTTAACATAGTAGTCCCCAAAGCATGAGTGACTCGAGTGGCCCCATTTTTCTTGTTCGTGACTCGCTGTTATCGGTATTAGAGTTTCGCAGACACATACGTGCGTTAGGGGACTGACTACTTTAGCCGCCTCCTCACGACACCAACCCTCCAACCTCCGACTATTTCAGGAGTCTAGGACATCTTACATATATGTATATACATGTACATATATATATATATACTGCTTCCTCTTGACTTTGGTCGTCGATTTGGCCAACATCCGTCTGTGTGGGTACAAGGTACAAGTCAGTCCGAATCCTTCGAAAGCGACTTGAAGGCCCAACCAACCTTCAAGCTGCCTTCACGTTGGTTTTAATACTGCTAATGTTGCCATATGGTTCGAAGGTGCAGGTCCATATCCTTGAACACTGGATAATGTTTGCGTGCATACATTGTGCTGAGACGTTTTCAAGAGCAGGTACTATCATCGGTGTTCCTGAACGTCAACATCATCGGCAGCACTCTGACCAAAGACTTTGTAGTAGGTCAATTTCATCTCTTCTGAACCACCAAAGACCCTTTGAAGCTTTTGGCAACGCAGCTCGAGTGCAAAACGGCTCGATGGCTAGAAGCCTGAATGTCCGCCAATGTCCAATGCCGCACAGAGGCTTCTCAAGTACAATCCTGCTAATTTATCATAACAGTCCATCCGCACATGATATAACGGCACAACGAAGCCATCATCTTCATCGGCCCCGACCTCCACGACTGGCAGCACGCCAACGCCAAATACGATCTCATAGTCGCCGGTGGAGCCGTGGCTTATGAACTGCCCTAGTTCGATTAGCGTTCTTGTTGTACATGGGCGGGCAGACAAATCTCCCTTGGAAATTCGAGTCACCCTCGATATTGGGGATGCGGCGGAGCCCCCACCTACCACCCAGCCCTTGAATACTGGGGCCGGAAATCGGTTGCCCAGCATGTCCGTTCGGTGTTGTACGGGGAGGTGATGGTGGAGTTTGCGCGTCTTGAGGCCGCGGGGGTGACTACGGAGGTGGAGATGGGGGCGCTGAGAGAGCAGTTTGAGATTGCTGTGGTGGTGTTGGAGTGTTGGGTGGAGATGAATGTGGAGTTGTTGGCGTCGTTCCAAGATATTTCTTGTGGGCTAGGGGGAGGTCGAACATGGGCAGCGGTACGAGAGTGGCCGATAAACATACCATGGGCACCTGGAAGGACTTTTACGCCCAGCCACCGAGTTCCGAACCTTCCCACCTTGAGCTTGGAGACATGAGGCTCAATAAGATCCACGAACGAATGCATAGCTCTCTTCGGAATGCCGGCCCATTTTATGGGCACCTGGCAGGACTTCGCCGACTTTTGATACTCCAAACGGTACAAACCTCATGGGAACCTGGTAGAACTTTTCCGTCCAACCATCGAGTCTCAATTAAAACGGCGTCCCTTGGCACTACTACGTGATGCCCGCTGCACAGAAGTTACTTTGAGATTGTCGCTCTCGGCTGCCCCTACGGTAGAATCATGCAGCTGTACTCCTTTCAATGATCAGCAATAAGGGGAAGACGAACGTCTGAGATCCTGACGTTGAAGACCAGCGTCCGTGTCGGTCTATCAAGTGTCCTGTGCGCTTTCTACAGTGGCGAGCAGCACTAAAGCTGCAGGAGCTTCAGCGGGACGATGCCCTATCCACGCAAATACAACTCAATATCGAAAAGGAAGATGCAAGGTTCCGCTATCGTGGTATGCGGTTCAGGCCCAGGGAAAGATTCTCAAAGAGTCGGCTCATATCTGCACTTGACGTGCCAGAAGCACAATGAAGAGACTTGCGTCAAATCGGTCTCGCAACAATCTCTCGGGAATCTCGCTTACATCCAACAGGCTCTTATGACTTTCGAGGTCTCGATGGAGGTTGTACAGTTTCCTCGAACGCTATCCCCTATTGTAACGCTCTGCAATGAGGCTTCGAGTGGCGCACAGCGAAACTGGGTCATGGAACGGCTAGAAGCAGTATGCCGCTACGAATCGCAAACGGGTTCCGACTACGAATCTCATCTAATGATGAATACTTATCGACACTGTCAGCGTGGTACACCGATCAACATCATTCCATACACCCCGATATTTGGCTTTTGAGCATGGGCGCGTACCCCGCTCGCGATAGACCCGCTGTGCCAGTGTTGCTATGGAATGTAGCTCTTGGTCCCTCGATTGACAGCCAATGTCGATCCTGCTTGGTGTTGCTGAGGAATGGAGCTCTTGGCGGCGACGACATATTTCTCAAGCTTCAGTCATGCGGACGAACAGGCTACTTCCCTTGATGCTACTTACGACAAAGGCATTGATGCAGAATCATTCGTCTCCAGCGTCTCAGCGGATCCAATTGAGCCAGACGGTTCTCAGGATTAGGATAAAGCCAGACCTCTCGCGCGCAAGATCCAGGAGCAACGCTTCGTCTCTTCCCTATGTGAAAAATCCTCGTGAATGTTGGCGAACCCTGTCCGAAAATCGGACTGCAGATTTTCAAAGCTTTCGAAGACATAAGCGGTTTCAGGTGTAACGAAACTGTACATTTCCAGACTCGAATGGCGAGATGGAGTATTCATAGTAGCACCTCCTCTCGAATTAGATAGAGGAACAACCATATCAAACCACAAGTAGCGATTGAGCTTGCATGTATCATAGCGAAAAGGCAATATACCGCCTTCTTTGACCGATTGCGTATCTGCTTACTAGCTCTCATCACGAGATCGACGCCCTTGCCATTAGTACAGGTCTTGCGGCACTAGCACGATCATCGCTTACTTACACGCAAACAACCCTTCCACGCCCTCATCAAAAGCTTGCACCTTCAACCCATGCTTCATCGTATATAGTAAGACTCACGGTCCCTTAGCACAAACTAAGCCTACAGAAGCTTGTTTGAGTGCTTTGGTCGATCCATTGCTGATCTCGATGCTAGAATACTGAGCTTCCACTCTTGCATTCTTGCTGTCAAATGTTCAGTCGCCTTGTCAATACCCGACTACCGTCATAGGACCTTAGGAGAATCTTCTCTTTCTCCTCGTCAGACTTGAACGACGATGTCGCAAGCTAGATGCGCTATAGGATGTCTACCTCATCGAGCTTCGGAAGTCGCTTGAGGCGACCTCAATACACCTTCGTAACAGCAGCCGTCCTGCCTAGGTTAAACGAGAGCCATCACAGCCAATGCCTCATGCTGAGACAGAGAGCGCAATCGATCGAGACCAGAGGATGGGCGTGGTACAGCCATGGTCAACCTACGTCCGATGGGGCAATCACAGCCAATGCCTCATGCTGAGACAGAGAGCGCAATCGATCGAGACCAGAGGATGAACCCTACACAGCCATCATTGTGCCTACGCCGCCGGACCCGAGAGGCGTGGGAAGAAGAAGTCGGGGACAATCACAGCCAATGCCTCATGCTGAGACGGCCATAACCTCGCAGTGATGGTTTCAATAACTCTGCACTGGAAAGAAGAAGGGACCTAGCTTGCGGAGCACTCCAAATGATTCAAGATAAGATGGTCATGATCCTTTTTTTCGCATAGATGAATCGCAGGTGCGTCTATCGTCAAAGACATCCCCACCAAGAAGCCGAAACGACTGGGCTTAGATAATACATGACGCGATCGATCGAGACCAGAGGAGGGGCCTGGAGCAGCTATCGTCCTACTTACGTCCGAGGGGAGTATCACAGCCAATGCCTCATGCTGAGACGGAGAGCGCAATCGATCGAGACCAGAGGATGGGCCTGTTATGTTCTTTTAGCCTTCTTGCTTCGCTAAGTCAGGGTGAAGCACACATAGGCGTGGCGAGTGGTATCACGGGCTCGTTGGCTTGCCTTGCTTACAAGACTCAACATTTCTACTTCCACAGAAGTACCCTCTAGGCTCCTGAACCCCCATGGGAGCAACCTGGAGAACGAGAGCATGAGATCCTTCACCTTACCTCACCTCATTGTCGAAAATTGCCGAGTCAAAGCGGTTAGTAGAGATCGTCGAGCAGAGAACAAGGCCAACTACGTCTGGAGCGATGCGGCCTGCAATCCACCTAGCCGTCTTTTGGGCGAACCAGCATCGACGTTCGGCGCAGTTTCAGTCGTAATCTCCGCATGACGTTGAAGCCTTCAACAGTCGAATCGGTCGGTAGCGCACCTACTACACCTTCAGATTCAAGTTTCCAGCGGGCACTGCATTGACCTATGGCCTTGAAGCCAGTCTATGTGCATGGCCTGAAAGTTGCTCGTTACACTCATCATCTTGGTCTCGTTTACCTCGCTGCCTGTACTTACCACTGCTACTCATGAATTGAGCAATCCACTAACAGATCAAAGAGACTGCAGCGTTGGTAGTCAGCCACGTCCACGAGCTCAATTTGCCGGTTCTGCTGAGTACATCCCACGCCCACATTCTCCGGGTACGTCGGTACCCGGATGAGTGAGCTTCTTCGCTGGCAATTAGACTGCGGAGGAGGCTTCAATGTTCTTTCCAAGGCTTGGCTTTTCTACACCCAGCTCCAGCTTTACGGCTGCCTTTTGCTCCACCGTTTTCAAGACCAACGGCCCCAGCGCCACATTATCCTTCTAACCCCACCCACAACCCAGATAAATGAGCGTGTGGTGGATCACGATATTCTCACGACGCGATTCTTCGAGGTCGAATTTGTACAATAGGCAAACGAAGCAGCTATTTAGGCCAAGAGCCGTCCTGCTGCTGTCAAGGTTGTCAATTGTTGTAGTATCGCAAACAGAAGATGAATAGGGTGCCACGTAAGACACCAACTTCACCACGAAAGACCCCACTCTCACCACACAAACCAGTCATCGCCGAGATGTCGACACCAACTTCACCACGCAAGACCCACTCTCCCCACACAAACCAGTGATCACGGAGCTCATCTCAATGGGAGAAGAGGAAGAGGACTAAGACCGACGGCGAAACCTCGCCCTTGAGTGCCCCAGCCTTGAGACTAGACGCAACACCATTGCTACCATATAATGTGTCTTGCATGGACACCTGCAATCCCCGCTTCAGCACTTCACCGGAGCGGTCCTTGCTCCTTGGATTTTCCGACGGTCAAAGCCAGTTCGGTGATGAGAGATATCAGCGAGTCCGATGATACTATCGCTGGCGTCGCAAGCAGCCGGCCTTGACCCGTGCTAGGAAGAGCTTCACCAAGATCAAGCGCTACTGTAACCAAGGGTGGAATTCGGAGCTTTCATTGATCGTCAAGCCAAATAGAGACGCCTGGTAGGGGCAAGCGATGGTCACAACCCTCATGAAGGCCAATCCTCAGAGATGCTTAGGCAGACGCTGGTCGCGCAGCGTGCTGTCATCATCGGCAAGCACGTACATCGTACGGGATTTCAGCATATCCTTATTCCGTTGACATAACGCCCATCAAATACCGAAACGATGTCTAACCACACGCAATCAATCCCTAACATCATCGAATGCAATCGACACATCCGTAAGCTTTCCGGGACTAGCCATCATCAAGTACATTGCTAAGGAGTTGTTGAGGGATTACACTTGATTTAAACTAGCTGAGGCAAGGCTGGTGGGCTTCTGGCAAGATCGTGATGGTACAGCAAACGTACTGGTGGGTATCAGAAAAAGTGTGAAAGCCCTTGCGACCATCGACAGAGCACAAATATGAGGCTGGGATCGGGGAGTGAGATCACAATTTGCGACGATATACTCCGGATGAAGCGGGAAGGGGTTCGGGTATATTCGGAGATGAGACGAAGAACCTGATCACATGACGCGGTTCGGCCCGTGTGAAATACTCTTGGCGCTCTTGGCAAAATGAAGCGCAACGTCGCCAGGCTTGCAGTGTAGGACTTTGAGATAATGAATCCATCTTAGTTTCCCACTTAATCGTTATTACTGTATACACTGCTACACTCCAGCTTACTCGTCCATTATGTTCAACGCCGTAACAGCGCCCCTATATGAGATGAGCGTTTCCCAGCGCTCCCCCTTTGTTACCCCTTTTCTAAAGTCAATAGGATTAGATCAATGGATCACATGTGGCGAGGAATGACATGACAAAGGCGAGTGAACGCAAGCGCTACTTTCGAACTTACTGAATTTGTGATTTTACTGTCGTTCTCGAAGGTAATTCGATACCAAACTTCTGTACTCATGTCCTTTCATATCTTGTATTAACAGAATTGTCGAATATAGACCGTGCGATCATCTGATCCTCAGCCAGATCTTTTGTCAACGAGCCTAGTGCGAGATCATCCATGACTTGGAGACCGCATCACTTCTTTTAATCCTGACTTTGATGTGAAAGCATGGTGATTGACTTGCATATGCCGCTGATAGTACATCCACTATCGTGATTCATGAAATGCAATCAAAACTTCTGATTCTACCAGGAGGAGAAGGTTAAAGTTGAGATTTAGGAATTTGCAGATAGCTAGATAATCTGCGCTACGACCTCGGTTCTGGTCTTAGATTTCTCACTTTACTGGCATATTTGGGTAAGAAGATCCAGATGAAATGAAAGATGAGGCTAGAAAGGAGTAGAGGGGCACAGGTGGAAGATGGACTGGCTGTTGCAATTTAGTTCTAGGAAACCAAGATCTTGCATACAGGTCTTTGGCCAATATTAAGGACACCCTCAATTAAATTGAAGAAATGTCAGAGGAGGTTTTTCTCTATGAAGTCGAATTTTCACTGGAATTTCTTCCTTTGTCGGCCATGCACATAATAGTCCCGGCCATCAAGCCTGCAAGGCTGGCCTGTTTAAAGAGCTCGTCATGTTGCTCACGCTCTCCGCTGAAGTAGTCCATTACAATGTGGAAGCTAATTTCTTTCAATTGAAAGGAATCGCTCTCCCTGTAAGGTCCATAGAAGCAAGATCATGCATATCTGTACAGCATCTGAGACCATTCTGATGAGGCCTGACAAGGTAGGGAGACTGAAAATCAAGATCGCAGTGTGTATCCGAAAATGAAACATCAGCGTCACTGGGAGGTAATCGTTCGGATCACGACTCAGTACCTCGCTTGATAAGTAGTATCCACCACTGTGGGAGACTTGATTGTACTGCTCCCTCAGATATTCTACATTAAAAACCCAACCCATACCTCTAGGTCACAGGTCCGGCATCAAAAAACCTGCTAACTCCTACATGAAGCATTCCCTCTGCTCTCACTACATCCCCTAGCCGCCTAAGAAGGTTGGTGAAGCCAAAGGCAAGGCATTAGTCTTAACACTAGTATGCATTACGCTTAGCAGATGTACTAATGGCAACGTGCATACGACAATGAACTTTTTGGTGAGAAAAGAAGACAGGATCGGACTAGTACCTCGAGCTACTGCTCAGCTTTCAGACTAATGGCCGCGACGCACGACAGTAAACAAAAGAAAACCAGGGATGGACTAGTACCTCGAGCTACTGCTTAGCTGATAGACTAATGGCCACGACGTACGACGATAAAGTTCGCGTGAATATGAGAAGCCAGGGTTGGACTAGTGCCTTTGCAGAGAAGGGTTTGGTACAGCGTGCATCAGTACTCTTCAGGTCTCACATCAGGGCAGTCACCCGTTGAGTGTAGCAGTTTTTCCCGGCAAAAGGTGGAAAACAGTGGAAAGGATATGGTCATTTGCAGCACCATTGTCGTGGTGGACGCTGAAATATTCTCAGCACACTGTTGAGCTGTAGCAAATTCCCTTGTCTGGCTTCCGAGCTACCGCTCTCCCAACCCAACCGTCGTTCGATCAGATCACGCACATTCGGAAAAGGCTTCTGGTTCCTCAACGCTGGTGAAAGAGACTGTCGAGTTTCTCGAGAAGTATTCAAGAACGCTCGCTCAAGCTCGCATCTTGGTGTAAGACCATTGGTTGGATCCACGATTGCGTCAAGTCTGCTGTTCTCAGGGGTAATTTCTTGGATTTTCAATCGCGTGTCTACGAGAC
>JAABUK010002466.1_pt1 | contig 33096 bp, 47 predicted proteins | sample 5559141 | NCBI WGS metagenome assembly JAABUK01 (sample SAMN10711869, study PRJNA513367) | rock metagenome | isolation source: Antarctica rocks | place: Antarctica: Victoria Land, Pudding Butte nord | collected 2016-01-03 | reverse complement strand
GGATATGTGACTACTGTAATGTAAATGTGGAAGGCAAAGCGCCACTTCAGGCCAAAGTCAAACAGCTACTCGCATCTTGCAAGCAGCAACTGGACTAGCGCAGCTTAGAGACTGCAATTTTGCAGCTCCCACCCACCCACATCCTGACGGGAAAAATGACAAACAATTCCCTTCAATGCATGAAGTTGCAATCACATGTTCATAGCCTCAGCACTGCGCTTCCCAGCTTGGCTCTGGCGCACCTCATGCCTACTGACATCAAGATAGCGCTCGACTATGGCAATACTTTTGATCTGGGCAACTTTGCCAATGGCAGCATGGTCCATTCCCTCTGCAGCATACTCTTGCATTCTGCCCCTCCTGTAACCATGATTGCTCTCGCCATTGAAGAGGCTAGCATCCACTAGATGCTTGTGCAGCCGCTTCCCTATGCTGCTGGAGCAGAAGGCAGCATCAACAAAGCCGTTGTGGCTTCGGGTGGAAGCACTGAAGAGGAACTGCCCCACAGGCATACCAGCAGCTGCTCTTGCTCGCAAGTATCTCATCAAGCGTGGTAGACTGCAATGCACATCACTGCCTGTGTGGACTATGGAGATGGCACCTGCTCTGCGTCCTTTCACTGTCTTGCTGCCATTAGGTCGAATGACTAGCTGGCTACCAGCTGATAGAGGCTCTGGTAAGGGTAGCTGGGCTGAGCTGCCACTGGCGGGAAAAAGTCTTGAAGCCTGAGCTTGCCACAGTCAACGCCACGAAGGCAGCTCTCCCACATGAGCAATGCTATGAGAGCATCACGCTGATACAGAAGGACCTCCATTGTGTTGGAAGAAGCTGCAGCCTGGCTGTCAATAAAGTCCACCAACTGGCTTGCTTTGTTGTAGGTCATAGGCACAGCTTATGATTCCTGGTAACCTCTGCGCCAAGATTACAGACGGTACCCTTTGTGCCAATGCAGCAGCCCAGCTGATTGTATAGGATTGCCCTGAGGAGTGACTGGGCTCCAGCTGCCTACTCTTCCCAATAGGGAGAAGCCTGTGGACAAGCTGGACAGGCACACATTCACACCACTGGGGGAAGCTACTGTGGTGCCATCTGGTAGGACAGTCCCACCATGTTTGGCAAGCCAACTACGCTCCATGAAGCTGATGACGTCGGTAGGGGAGCAGGTGAGCAAAGTTTTGCGCCACAGGGCAGGCAGGCTGCATAGCCACTGGTCCAGCTCCTGCATGGCTCGTTTCCGGCGCACGGTGGTTGCCTGCTCCCAAACATTTAGGACACGCTGATGGGCAGTAACCATGGCGGCTTGGTGTTCATGAGTGGCCTCAGCTACAGAGAGGCGATTTGGAGCAGGAAGACTTGGCAGACTGCTGAACTGGTCCAGATGTAAGCTGGGCAGCAGTTGCTCTAGGTAGTCTGCAGATTGCTGAGCTGAGGCAACAGCGGCAGCAGCACGGTACAAGCCATCAGATAGCCAGGGCGAAGGCTCAACTGAAGACACCCTGTGCAACAGGGATTGGAGTTCAGTGTTCAGTTGAATCTAAGCCCCTATTTCGGTTTTTGTTCCGCTACGTCTCTGTATTTCGCCGGTATGGAACAGTACTTTACGGCGTTGGAAGCTCGAAATTTGTCATCGACTGCTCGATTGCTCGATTGCTCTGCTCGATCGCTCGGACAGTTCGTGCTCGCCGTTTTCGCTTCGGCTCTGTCTGTTCGTTCACAATATCAGCACGGTTCATGAAAGTGACAGGTGTCGTGATTTCGATGTCACAGTGAGCTTTCTCCGCAGTCTGAGGTCGGCCAGTTTCTGATTGATCAAGGCGGCAGTTCTGCTTGGAAAGGTGCTCGAAAACGTCTCTGTTGAGCAAACGTTGTGTAGACATGCATTTCAAGCTTACCACAGCAGACACTGACCTTTCCTGAGATTGCTGGTCCTCGGTTTGAGGAAGAGGCTGAGCTTCGACCCCATTGTGACACTCGAAGAGCGCGTTGCAAGGCTCAGGTCAGCTGTTCCCATCCACAATACGTTGTCAGTGGTGTTCGTTCTCATACTTTGATATGTGTCGCACAGACATGGTCGTGTGCGACTGCCTTTTCTTCCTCTGCTCAAGCAGGCAATGCTCCTGTTTCAAAGTCTCCATCAAACCACTTTCTCACGCGATTGAGGTAACGCTGCAATCTGAGTAGTGATCAGCAGAATACATGATCGTGGTGGCCATGTCATTTGCTGTTGCAGGCAACAGTTTCAAACATGTGGTGAGCAACTTGCACCACAGATTGAGGCCAGTAGAGCCGCTTCGCATGCCACTCTTCAGCTATCACAACAATATGCAGTCGCTCATGGCCAGCTGTTCAGCCGTCATGATATCCTACTCAGTGAGTTGGCTGAAAATGTTGTTTGGTGGGTATCAATCTCAGCTAAATGCATCTGCATGCCATGTTGCTTGGTCTGTTCCTCTTACAGTTGTAGTTTCACACATGCAGGCCCTCTGCAGTAGGTCCTTAAATGAAGCTGACACTGGCAATGTAGAGGTTGGGGAGGAACGTACTGTGTTTCTCAGGCCAGATTGCGCTCCAACAACATTCACAAGTGTTTCTGTTGCAACGCTGAGACCCTTACTGGCCGCTCATCAGCTGGCATAGCACGCTTTGGACAGTATTGCAGATATGGGCAGGTCAAACTGCCTGCTCTCAAGCCAACTCCCCCTGTGTTGGGTGATTTTCTGGCTAAGCGCAGACCAAATTACGGCCACCTTCTCAAGAACATTTGGTCACGTAATGCAGCGTTTCAGATGGCATCATCAGTTGTGCATTGAGAGAGCAATCATTGTCACAAAAGCTTTGTGGCGCAATGCTCTCCTCAACTGTGTTTTGTTTGTACATTTGTATCCAGTCATAATTGTTCACTCTCGCATCACATGGATTGTGGACTACAGGTGTTAACGATCTGAATGCAGACGGCAGAGAATTGGCAGTCCAGCTTTGTTCCTGGTCAATGGTGACCATCTCCAGCTGTGTATCTATGATTGTGAGCATGAGGTCAACAACCGCAGCATCAGCCAGCCTGACTTGACTCTGGAACACTGACATCATTGAGGCCTTGCAATAGGAGTTGCATGCTTGCAATCCTCATGTGCACATGTTCAAGGGGATGATATTGACAATGAGAGTCAGGACACTCACATTGTACTGTGCGGTCCAACTGGCAAGTCGTTTGGCTAGAAATTCAGCAGAATATGTTGCCCAACATTTACATTCCAGCTGCTTAATGGTATAACTAGGCTTTAGTTTTGACTGTGATGGTTGCTAACATCATCTCACCGTTGCATCTGTGTATCAAGATTAATGAGTTTGACGGTCTTTGAAGTATATTGTTCACTATATAAATTGCAATTCAAAAGCTTCACACCAATGCGAGAAGCTGCCCTGACTTGCAGCATTTTGTGCAGGTGATGTGGACGGTAGATTGTTTCCTCTCCCAGCCAGCCAAGAGTTGGCAGGTATTGTGTCTGGCCACTTCACTTATGGAGGTCAATTTGATGACAGCTGGTTTGTTCAAGACATTTTTTTGCGCCCCCCCCCCCCCCCCCCCCCCCCCCCCCAATCAGAATCGACCAGGACACATTGATGACCGCCATTTGCTGTATGATCCATTGCATTTCGCTCCATGCTTTTCCCAGCCGAGAACCAGGTTGGAGGCCAATCATTTGCAAGTAAGTTTGCTTTGTTACTTGCTGCTGGTTTTGGTATGGAGTTTTTGTGTGAAGACTGTATCGAGTCAGATTTCTCTTTTCAAGGTGCCTTTGGTTGCCTGTAAACTTTAAATCATGTGTTCCTTTACATTGTCTTTGCAAAGTTAAAAACCTTGGCAAAAGACCTTGGCAATTGCCTTCTCCTTTCTGTGCTTAATCTTTTGGATCACCATTGTTTCAGTCAGTTCATATTCCTCACGTGCACATTGCTTCTGTTTCTGAGGTATGTTGTATGCATGTGTAACGCTATAGCTATCTAAATGGGTCTCAATACTGTAGGGGCCCAGCTGGGATTGCAGCAGATGATGGAGCTGGTGAAGAAGATGAAAAACAGCACTGAGAGGGTGGACCTCCTAAACTTCCTAATCACGTCAGCATCAGGAAATGGGCTGCATGTTATCATGCTGGAGAAGCAGATGCATGCAAGCTAGGTGGATGCCATGGCCGTTGTGCAACATGGAAGGCACCCTGACCTGTTCATCAATGCAACACACTTTGGACAGTGTTGCACATGACAAGAGGTCACGTTTTTGAAATGTCAAATGTTAACAGCCTGCTCTCAAGCCAACTCCCCCTGTGTTGGCGGATTGTCTGACTAAGCGCAGAACACAACACGGCCACCTTCTCAAGCACATTTTGTCATACAATGCAGCTTTTCAGATGGCATCATCAAATGTGCATCGAGAGAACATCCAGTTGTCACAAAAGCTTTGTGGTGCAACATTCCTTAGCTAAGTTGTCTTTGTACATTTGCATCCAGTCAGACTTTGTCACTCTCGCATCAGATGGGTTGTGGGTTACAGGTGTTGAAGATCTGAATACAGAGCGGCAGAGAATTGGCAGTCCAGCTGCTTTCCTGGTCACTGGTGGATCCATCACTACATTAACTTAGCTGACCGACGACCGAAAGAGAAAATTGGTTGTCTGGAGCTGTGTGATTCTGAGCATGAGGTCTACAACCGCAACATCAGCCAGCCTGACTTGACTCTGGACAATGACGTCATTGTCCATCAAGGGATGCATATTGACAGCAAGAATCAGGACGCTTTTATTGTAGTGTGCAGTCCAACAGGCAAGTCATTTGGCTAAAACAGCAGAATATGTTGCCTGACATTTACATTCTAGCTGCTTCACGGTACACCTACTCTTTAGTTTTGACTATCATGGTTGCTATCATCATCTCACTGCTGCTGAGCAGTGATTGCTGCTCAAAACTGATGAGATTGACTGTCTGTGAAGCATTGTTCATTGAAACGCTGCACAAGTTTTACTGTCTGTGGTGTGTATTGAAATTCCAAAGACCAAGTCCCCTTCCATTCATTCGATCCATTTAGCCAGACCCAACATCCCAATCACCAACGCAAATCCTAATTTAATTCCATTTAAGTTTAGCCGGCGCTAGCGCCGGCCTTTAGCTTGTCTAGGGTAGACTCCAGCATAGATTGTTACACCGTAGTCAACCGACTTACACCGAAACAATCAATGCTCATGAGTCAACCTCAGTCCAATCACATGCAAGCTGATGATGGCTTGTACTGTGACAATGTATTGAGCAAGGAGCATTCCTGTAATTTCCGAAATCGAGTTGGGGTTGCATCCGTGCGTGATGTAATCCCGGGAAATCGTGCATGAGTCAAGAGTCGCGCGCACGTGGGTCCCCTCCGCTCGTACAGGGCGTATCCAGTGATCACGCTCAGGTAGCTGGAGGATGAACACCGAAGTGACACTCAAACGCAATCCGACGGAGGCTGGGGGTGGGGGTGACACCGAAGTGCGCGGAGGCCGCGGCGCGGCGGGTCACGGGGGCCACGAGGAGTAATGGGCATGGAGGGTCGTCCAATTATTTACGTTACATCCATGGTCTTGCTTTTTTTCCCCGGCGGATTGATTGCAATCACATGTAGTACTGGATTGATGTTGCATGCAAGACTACCCAAGCTCCGTTGTATCGTGTACATTGCTTATCATAGGTGGGTTGAATTCAATTGGTTCGCTGGCCAACAATGGCATGTTAGGCAACCTGAACTTGGCATTGTTCCCTGTGGCTTGTCATGTGCAGCTACCTGATGATGTAGAACAGATCAATGCTCCCTTGGAACATGTGTATTGTGAATTTTGGCACCACATGTGCAATGCACGGTGTCTAGTGCATGTGTTATACAAAAATCCTGGATGCAGCCAGATCATCGATCTGGGTACTTATAGGGCCTTACAGACAATCACGTGCAAGGAAACTCGGCAAGGACGAGGACTCAACAAGGAAACAAGGAGTGAGTAGTTTGTTTGATGCTAGCTTGCAGTCAGTGCAGCAGCAGCAGCATTGTTGTCGTTAGTTGCAAGCTGCGCTTACTTGGTAACAGGGTGGGGCCATAAAGCACTGGCCCACCCTGCCTCCCTGTGCTTGTTTTGTTGGCTCTGGGGCACTTGCTTCTAGGGCAGTGGGGCCAAAGATGGCAGGTCGCATTTGGTTCAGGGCTTAGGGTGTACCCTAAATCCCTAACCCTAAGGCACACATTTCGCCATGATTCATGGCCAGGTTAGCTCATGAGAAAGAAAGGAAAAGACTACGCCTTTCGGCGTAAATTTAATGAGAAGCCAAGTATTATACCGGGCTGCCCAGAGGTTAGCTCATGACATACTAGAGAATGCCTAGTGATACATACTAGAGAATGTCTAGTGATATATGGTAGGTAAGCACCTGATTAGTTCAGTTTAGTTGCAGAGGCCTGGCTTCTACATATGTTAAATGGTCAACCCAAATTTCCTGAACTGCAGCCTAAATTGCTGTCAGGTCTTGGGAGTTAGCAATCAGGTACTAGCTGTAAATAGCACAAGCAAGGCCCAAGCTGCAGGTGGATGGCAGCATGCATGACAAGCATATATTGTTAGGTCTCAGTCGACGACTGCCAGACCGTTGCTTGAAGCGATCCGGCACGAAATAATGCAACGAGCGCAAGCAGGGCATGAGACAACTCTGCTCAAAGTTAAATCACATACACGGCAATGAGATGGCTGACAAGCTTGCAAATGAAGCAGCAGATGAATGCTGCATGAGCAGGCACTTTAGAGTCAAATTTGACTATGACCTGTCTAATGACTACACACAACCATTCAAGGACAAGTTCTGGTTTCAACATACCATTCAAGTCGAGACAGCAGAAGGGCCAGCCGCTGGGCATGCTGAGCAGAAACAAAAGCATGCATGAGAGATTTGGATGACTCACTCAGAAAAGCTTTGCATGATAAGCACAAACTAGGCCAGTCAAAGCAAGACTCACTGTACTTTCAGCTATGGGACAAGGTGCAGCTGTCCAGGGTTAAGCCACACAGTGATGCGCTGTGGACCATGCCATCAATCCCAGAATCACACAAGAGAAACATCTTCAAATGCAGGACAGGTCGAATCTGCATGTAAGAACATAGCCTTCAAGAGGCGTATGTCATACATGCCTGGGCAGCCCATAGCAAAGGACGCACGCTGCCCGCTCTGTAGAGGTGATGACTCACAGGAACACATCTTTGGGAGTTGCATGAACCCAGACATGAGCAAGCAATACATAGCAAGACATGATAAAGCCATGAGAACAGTCATCCAAGCCTTCACTAAAGGGCAGTGTGGTAGTCACTATCTGATCGCAGATGTCAGAAAGATCGAGAGATTCAAGGACATCGACGTGCACAGTAAGAGAGTTGCAGCCTTTGTGCTCCCAGACAGATGCCTACAAGCCAGGGGCTTGGACCCTACGGTGGAGAGGGGTTTCTTGCAGGGTGGAGCAGCAGACACATGGAGCAAGATGAGGCCAGACATGATGATAATGGAACTGACAACAGCAGAACAACAGCGATACTTGATTCATGATGGCAACTCTGAATCCAGATTGACACCCTTGACACCAGTGATGCCTAATGGAAACCCAAGAAGCATGAAGATTGTGGAAGGAGGATATTGCCCTGATACAAGATATGAGGAAAAGCTGCAAGACAAGCGAGCACAGCATAAAGCGCTGGAGGAAGCTCTCAAGGACTATGGCTACAATGTTACCACTCTGCCTATAATTGTAGGACAATCTGGGTCACCGTATCACACTACATCCGACGCTCTAGCAAAAATTGGTATAGAGCATGGACCTGCAGGCAAAGTGATGTCCAAATTGCATGAACATTCTATTTTGACATTTCACAAGATTTTGACATCTAGGAGGGTACGAGAAAGGGAAAAGACAGACAAGAACAGGCCAGATCCACCTTAGGTTTAGGACTTTTCCTTGCCCTTTGGGCTGTGGCCTATGGTGTTAGCTCCGGGCTGCCGCCTTAGGAGGCTCCCGTTATGATCGATGAAAAGCGTAAGCTTTTCTTTTCATTTCTTTGTGACACGTATATTGCATGCTTTGCAAGGACTGCATTGCTTGCAACAATTGCAAGACTTGCAAATTTGCGAGGCTTATAAGCTATAGCTATGGTGTTTACAGCTCTGTGATGACAAGGACTCATGGCGTGCTTTGCTACCTGCCGTACACTGGTGAAAAGACACCGAAGTCATGCAAATTTGAAGGTTCTAAATTTGACGGCAATGGTAACTCGTAAGAATACAATAACCAAGCGCCGCTCTGCGCTTTGACATTGCTACGTTGGAATCAGCAGTGTGATACATGGCTTCCAAGCGCATCCAGAAGGTGAGACAGTTTGATCGGCACCCCTGCAGGCATTCGCTACGGCAGGAACAAGTTGATACTTGATGCGTTCAGGAGTTGAAAGACTTGCAAAAAGACCCTCCTACGTCCTGCAGCGCTGGTGGGTCACGATTGCATTGTCTTCGAAACTGTCTCGCTGCGAATACTTCGTGCAAAGATCCAGCAGCTACCCAAAATGTCACTGTTTCAGGACCAAATTCTCCCGATGATCTGTTTCACTGGCAGGCAACGATTATGGGGTAGGTCTAGCACGCCGGCTCTTGATATGATGCCGGCAAAGATTGTCTCAAGCACCCGATGTGCCTGCATCACGGCACATCAAGGCTGCCAGAGTGTGACGTGCAAGCCTGCTGATGCAGGCCTGGTGATAGTCCATATGCAGGGGGTGTCTTCATGGTGAAAATCCACTTTCCACCTGATTATCCCTTCAAGCCACCCAAGGTCTGTTGCGAAACGACCACGTTGCAAAGCTTGACCAGGAATAATGCAGCTAGATAGTATACTGAGCAGCTAACGCAGTTGAACACATCATGATGACCAGTTGTCTTGACCACAGGTCAATTTTCAGACAAAGGTGTATCACCCCAACATCAACAGTAATGGCAGCATTTGCTTGGACATTCTGAAAGAGCAATGGAGCCCTGCATTGACAGTTTCCAAGGTGAGGGCTGTCTAGTCAAACCTATTCATGCTTCTCTTGACTGTAATGTCTTGTGCCTGGCCATCCTCAAGCTTGTACTGCTGTAGGTTCTACTGTCCATTTGCTCCCTGCTGACTGACCCCAACCCAGATGATCCTTTAGTGCCAGAAATTGCGCATATGTAGGCCACTTCCTTCTGCTGGCCACTTTCGTATCATGTGTTGAGCTATCTGGCTGTTAGAAAAGATATTCATGAGTTGGGAATGCATGGGGCTCAAGTCCAAATGGTCATGTGATGCAGCTACAAGACAGACAAGAAGCGGTATGAGGACACAGCTAGACAGTGGACCCATAAATTTGCCATGGGATGATGCAGCTGTGGCAGTCTGATGTCACTCATGTGCTATATATAGTCTGACAGCAGGATATCTGCTGGCTAATCCTTGTTGCAGCTTTTGTGCGTGATGATACATGAATCATACCTTGCCAGCTAGTGTGGCATCACGTAGGCCTGTAGACTATGTAAGCATTGATGCAACCATGTTCAACTCACCTGTTGCAATATCTGCAGCAGTTGCAACAACAAGGCCAACCTTGTTCTGTCAGTGTCTTCACCAGGGGTGGCTAAACCCCACCTACACTGGGAGATCTATTCCTGGGGCTTTGTCAGATGGCATGTCATGCTACCAGAGTACACAGTATAGTTGCAAAGGTCACGTGCTAAGATGGCAGTACTGCAAATCGCTAACTGGCTAGCTTGCTTTTCATTCGAACAGAGGCCAACAGCCTAGACGCGGTGGTACTGTCAGCTGAAACTGGAGTGCTGTTGCCTATGTAGCCAAGTGGCAGTCTGTGTGCAGCTTGAGTCCAGCTTGCAAAGTCAGCATGCAGGCTGCCTACATCCACTGCTGATTCCTTCCAGACTCGTGCAGCACTCTCGTGACTGATCATGCACCTGGTAAGCTTGGTATAGGCGCACTTGTCGTATTCAAAGTGGCGCTCTCAGGATGCCCAACACGTGTGTGCATTGCTACAGGCAGGCAGTCTTGATGCTCAGTGTCCAACATGTCAGTAGTCTGGACCACCTTTGTTGGCAACGCCATGCCTCACACGCACTGTTTTTAGGGTGCAGGAGTACCTAAGTTTGGTCCTGGAACATACACATGTATGTTCAGCTTGTGACTTGCTTTGCACCTCAGCTAGTGACTGAGTATGTCAAGATGTCATCAAAGAGGCACGTCTCATGCAGGTCTAATATGTTGCAGTACTGCAAAGCAATGCAAGCCTGTGAGTATAGTGCTTTCTAGGGCTGTGCCTTATACCACAACCTGCTGTTGGAAGCCTGAATTTGGTCACCTAACTGAGTGGGTCAGCATCTTCACACCTGAGGTAGGCTTTACTGCTGACCGTGTCCAACGTGCTGCTCAGTATTGTGTGTGACATTGTACAGTGGACACTGAAAATATGCTGGTGGTAATCTGACACCATTCAGTTGCTTGTATGTATGCAGCGGAGCGTGCTGCGTGTTTCTGATTCGCCATTGCTTTATACAGCTAGATACTGACACTAGGGGAGTCTTTCAATTTGGGACACTGCATTGTCCCATGCTTTGTCTGCAAACCACTGAGACACAGCTGTTCTTGATGCAGTGGGACATCAAGGTGGAGGTGGCCACCGTGTACAAGAAAGAAAGCTTTGTACACAACAGCAAGCAAGAATAGCTGGTAGCCACAGCTGTTGTTGCTTCACATAGGTTCCAAATGCTGGTGTGACATTGCCCGGTGTCAGCAATTAGCCAGCATACATCACCAGGCAGTCCACAAAACATGCCATGTTGCAAAGCTGAGCCAGCCAGGTGGCAGTCGCAGTTGCCAACTAGTCACTGCCCATGCAAGCATGTGATGCAGGTGGTCAGTATCAACACCAGCAAATCAGGCCCAGAGATCAGGTTGGCATTGGGCACATGAGCTGGCACTGACATGGGTGGCTTTAAGCAACTGGACAATGACTTGCCAGCTGGCAGCCTAGAAGAGCTTGAGAAGGACTTCTCGTTGACACTGCAACAAGAGGTGGGACAGAAGCAGAGCTATCTGATGATACAGCTGCAATGAGTGACGGCAAAGACACAGCTGGAAACAGCACAGCTGCAGTTGCCGGAAAGGCCAACAGCACCTCTGATGATGGCTTGGATGCTCTGTGCAACAACCTCACAGCCAGCACCCAGCAAGCACTAAGGTCCCAACTGCATTTGTTTAGCCAGCTGCGCCACGTGCAAATTTATTTTGAAATCACCAAGGTATGCATAGGCATGGGTCATCCAGCAGAAGCAGTCAACAAAGGCAGAAAAGGAAGCTAACTCATTATTGCAGACGTAGGCTCAGCCACAACCTTAGGGAACCTGGGTGTTCACCACCAGCGCATACCAAGATGGGTGTTGCCAAAGAACATGCTAGCCCTTCATACTGCGACCCACGGGCTGAAGAGTAAGCTCAGGCCAGACGTGATGATGGTCAAGCTGCAAAAGCATCAATATACCAAACAGCAGCCAGTACCACACCCACAATGTACTGCCACGCTCTGTCGTTGAACCCAGGCTGGGCCGTGGAAGGCAAAGGAAGATTTGGATACTGGAAGGCGGCTGCTGTGCTGACACAAGATACACAGAGAAAAACAAACACGAAAAGCTGGTAGACATGCTGAAAACGTATGGATATAATGTTCACCTGAGACTGATGCCATTGGGCTATGCTGGCACAGTCTACACTGTGTACACTAATCTTTCAATGCTGCAGAACCTTGGACTGCAAAAACAGTGGCCAAAGGAATACTGAAGAAATTACATCTGCACGCAATCCCTACACAACATCATAACAGAAAAGAGATCCCTACAGAACAATTGCCGATATGAGTTGCAAGCTAGATCTAGAGGCAATAGGAGGAACAATGGGGCAGGCTGGAACAACCTTAACATCTCTAAACTCCTAGCAGCCTGGTATAATACTTGGCTTCTCATTAAACTGATGCCGAAGGGCATAGTCTTTTCTTGTCTTTTTCTTTTCATCCAGCAGAAGCTCTGATGCAGAAGCAGGGCAGGCTGAAGAACAGAATAGTCAGCCTTAAAACTTCAGAGGCAGGACTACAGCGGCAGGAAGGCAAAGGCTGCCATCAGGCCCTAGCCAACACTGACTCAACTGAGTCCAGCTCCTTTCAAGCGGTCAAGCGCAGAAAGTAAACCTTCTCACAGCAGCTGCAGAAGCTGGCAGATACTCATCTGTGGCTGATAATAGGCAGGCACTGAGCTTGTTGTTGGCAAAGCTGAGCCTGCAGGGGCGGGCAGACAAAGCACCGGAGCCAGTGCAGGCACCAGCCAAGCAACGTTCAGATGCAAGGCCAACACGTTGTGGGCAGCGCAAGACCTATTTGAACAAAACAAATTCAGCCCGGGGCTAGGACAAGGAACGGCCCTGCGGGCCGGAAAAACGGCTGCAAGCTCGCATGTTCAGGACCGTTGTATTTACAGACCAAAAGTTTACAAATACATACATACAGCACAGGCGCTGTTTGATTTGAACAAATATTTCTGGGTCATCGCACAGGCACATCCAATATTGGAACACACAGAAGTGTAAGATGCAACTTCTGCCAACCCTCTAATCATAATTATAATATATTATAGAACTAACAAGAAATCATTTCAAGCAAATCAGCATGACACCCTCCAACGTCCTGACTCTGTTGGACGCACTGTACATGTAAGCCTGAGCTTGATCATTGACACCAATCTGCAAAACAGCCTTGTCTAAAGCAATATTGGTGGCATTAATGCTGTGCACCTCAACTCCCAGATGCTCTTGTCTTCCCAGCTGCATTTGACACTGAAGTGGATAACTCAGCTGCTGATGGCATTCTCACCATCAGCAGCGGCAGCAGCACTGGTTGCAGTATTGGCAGTCTTGTCAATTGCCCTTTGCTTGCAGATCCAAAGCTATTATCATTATGATGTACACTGCAGCTGGGTAGAGCCAACCAGCCATGCCAAGATCAGCTCCAGAATGGTAAGGAAAATCTGCATCATTCCACAACAGCAGAGTGTCATCAAGACTGTTGCACACCAAATTGTGTCCATCTAAATCCATTGTGTTTGATTGAGACCACATCATAATCCAGGACCTTCTCCCAGACTTTTGCCAGCTGAAGTGTGGCTGTGATAAGGACTTGAGCTGCATCCTTGCTAAGTGTGCTTGATTTTGTACAGTGTGTACAGTATTGTCCTTATCATCAGAAGCAACAAAATCTTGCTCATGACTTTGCTTCTTGGGTATGCTTGGAAGGCAGCATTCTCCTACCACCACGCTTCTCTGCTCAGTACACCACAGAGCTGACGTGGGATGCTTTCAGCAATAGCAGACAGCAGCAAGCAGTCTGGATAGCGTCGAGCTGAGAGAGCACAGCTAAGAGTGCTGCAGTCCTTACCAGCTTTGTGCATCAGTGTGTTACAGGCTGTCTGAGAGCCGTTTGCAGGCCCAAAGTCCAGCTGGAGATCATGGATCAGTCTAGCCAGTTCTTTCAAAGTGACTCAAGGGCACAAAAGCATGATTGCAGTTGTGGCAGGGGCTCACCCCTTGTTCATCAGATACTCCAAAGTCATCACGGTACTACGACGTACCGGGGCGGTCTTCACAATGGCTGTGTGCCCGGAGTGGGCTGGACCACGGTCTTGTGCAATGTATTCCACATAAGAGGTCTCTAGATGATGTCTCTGGCAATGAACAAGGGTTGCAATGCAGGCTGTAGACTTAGGCTGCTGAGTGCCCTAGCAAAGCAAGTGTGGTGTTCCAGCCCCTGAGCTCCATAGGATAGGTTCTTGCAAGCGATGGGCACTTCTGGGTACAAAAGCAGACAGCAGCAAGCTTGCTGTCAAGACATCCGGTTGAGTCCGCTGTGAGCCCCATCACATTTTACAAGATTCTGGTCATGCCAGAGTGGGGTCAGCAGTGTTGGCATCAAGCAGATTGGAGGATGGTAAGAAAGCCTGTGACAGCATCGTCATGTCTCAGGGCGGCATCCAGCTCATTCCCGGCAGAATTGGGGCATTTCTGTCTCTGCACCAGGATACGACCCAGCCCCTGAGCATGAGGCCAATAGTGCTGATGTCAGGTTGTCTGCTCAAGTGCTCAAAACCAATGTTGCAGCTCAGAAGAGCATGCAGGTCCTTCGATGCCCACTTTTTAAGAGGCACATGCTTGAACATCCCAGCGGCAATTCATGGCCAGTGCAGATGCTAATCTTATGCAAGCTAGCAGCGTTGCCCCGCTGTTGTAGCCCCAACCGCTTGGTTGTTCAACATCAGATTCCAGTCTTCCATGTCACAGCCTCCATCATATGCTCCCCATAGGTTGGCAAGTAGCTACCTCTTCATAAATTAGACTGTCATGCACAATGATCTTTCCTGTACATTTCTATGACGTGTTTGATCTGAATGTCTTGATATTTTTTTATGCGTGAGCTTGAGTCTGTTTGAAGGCTGTATGAATTTGATAGCTGTGCAGGGATTTCTGTGTGTAAAAATATAGGTAGTGACAGACAAAATTCTTGATAAGCAATGCTGGTTGTTTGACTTTGACTAGTACAGTGTACACTTGTACTGATTCATGCCAAGCAAGCTAAGCACACTCTAGCATCTGTCAAGCATCCTTTGCAGGCAGCTAGCATCATGTAGTTCATGCCGCTAGCACAGAAGTACTGCACTTCTGACTTTGCTAGTTGCTAAGCATCACTCCAGCATTTAGAAGATACTTGGGACATGCTTGCACATACTTGCACATTGCTAAATGGCCTTGGCGCCAAGCGCCATGGCACGATGCTATAGTGTGCCCTACAATTTGTTGTGCAAGGCAGTTCCGCCCTTTGGCACGCGGCGGCTGGAATGTTCACGCTAGTCTCGCGTAAGGATCTGCACACTGAAGTCGAGCTCGCGCACTGGCAAAGAGCGCGACTGTTATGGCAGCGTTATGCAAACCAGCAGCGTCCAGCTGCTCAGCAAAGCTGGCTGTCTCCTGGTCTGAGCCCAGCTTGTAAGGGGCGAACTGTTTTGAGGGGAAAGCACCGCTTGTGACCTCATCTCGGTATTGTTGCAAAGCCACTTCGCCAACGTTGCCGCACTGCTTGCAAAACTTGGGGGTGAATTTGGGGTGATGGGGATGCTGCATCATGCCCAGAAGATCATGATAGACAAGAACCTGCAGTCACACATTTTTTAATAGTCAGATTCTGTTTCAGCAGGGGCATTCATGACAAGTGGCCTTCAACAATTAATTCTGGACTGATCAAAATCAATGGTAACCTCCATAGCAACAAGACATGGTGAAAAGCATGCAAAGCCTCAGAAGGGCGTAGACTCCTCAAAACAGCTAACATGAACAGACACAATGCATGAAAGAGCCCTATGATCCAGGCACCATACCAAGCTGTGCAAACCAATGTATCTTGGGAACGTGTATCTGAGATCCAATCTATCCAGGAAGCATGTACCAAAGTCAACATCGGTCAAAAGGCTCGCTACCTTCTTGTCACTACCTCCACGTCACTGCCTTCTTGTCACTGCCTTCTCACAGCCCAAGTCAGCAGCATGGTCATCATAGCCCATGAGCATGCTTCCGATTTATGTGCTGTGCATTGACTTGCCTTGCATGGTGGCTGGCTTCCAGTCACAAGTACGGTGTAGCACTTCAAACTCTGAAGCTAGCTGTGATTTGGTTCCTGATAGGCTGCTTGGTGCTGCTATTTACTCACCAAATTTAGTCATTGATCCTGCAAGGTTTGCCAGCCACTGTTCTTTGAATACCAAAATGTCCCCCGTGTCATCAATGTGTTGCTGTTTGCGTCATGCATGATGTGCAGCCACATCAGTCTGCCAGTCTGCCAGCTCTCGCATTGCAGACTTCCCTGCACTTGAAACGGCAGACGGGACTTTCTGGCTTCTGCATCACTTCTGCAGCGCAAATTCCAAATTCCTGCATAAATTGTCCACTTCTGCAGCCGCAACACCAAAACCCCAAAAAAGTCTGCCCGCGAATAACCACTCTACTACAAACACAAACTCGTAACTCCACTGTTGCAAATGCCTTGCCAATGGAGGCTGACGTGTATGCACGCATATTTCAGTGCTTGCATAGCAATCATAGAGTCAAGCTGGTTACATCAGTCAGAACATCAGTTGAGGAGTTCAGTTTACCAATCAAACTGCCCTTCCCTATCCCCTCAGATGCTCAGGTGTGTGTCACACCTAGCAGTAGTTCAATTGCATGCCACACAACCGTTGTTGACACTCAGGCCTGTCAGAAAAGAACAGAATCGCTTCCGGTTGTGAAAACATGGGAATTTGGGACGCCTGAAGTGTCACAAAAAGATGATCAGCAGCTTCTGGTGACATGCTTCATGCTGGCAGACCAGTGTCGGCCCCTCTGGTGCACCAAGACCTAGTATTGTTACACCAGAAGGGTCTTGGAATTTACTACATCTTTGATATACAGGTTGAAAGCCAGCCTGACCTGTCTACACCTCCTGACTGGCATGATTCAGCGTCACATAGAGCAAGTGCCATGATGCGAGCACAAACATGATTCAGCTGGGCCTGGTAGGTCAGCCAAATTGGACATCGGTACGCATGGCATTTCAGTTGAAAACTAGACTTTTCACGTCCTACATCTATTGCGGGTTCTTCAGGAAAGGTTGGGATCCCTAGGTACTCCAGCCTTTTGACCATCCTGCGGTGCTCAGCTGATAACCTGAGCTCAACTTATACAAGTCAATGTATTCATCGATTATTCTTGCAGCAGACACAATACAGTCTTAGCGCCTGCGACAGCCTGCCAGCCTCCAGCTCCAACCATCATGTTGATAACACCTGGTGGCAGCTCCTTGCCTTGGCTTTGCAAGGTAGCCAGGATACCAGTGCCAGACCTGGGACAAAAAAGCAGGGGGCTTGGACCCCACACGCAACAATAGGGTTTTCTCCAATTTCCAACTGTGGAAGAGCTTGAAGGTGCAGTGCCAATGAAAGAATTAAGTGAACTCTCAGAAAACAAATAGTAGTCTTGACACACTGGGCGCAAGTCAGCTTATCACCAACCTCAGCATGCAAGATAGGATCAAAAGCAGAGAAGCAACCCTGCATTACCAACAGCCAATAGATCCAAGCACAGCTACTTCAGATCTAATCAACACATCTCTCAGCATGCGGTACATCCTGAGCCTCACAGTTCCCTTGTACTTTTCAACTATGAACACAACAGTAACGCATGGTACCTTAGCAGACTTCTGATCAACCTCAGAGACACCTACACACAGGTCCAAGTCTGCAAGCTTGATTCCAGTCAAAGACCCAGGCCTGGGCCTATGGCCCCCTAGAAGAGCCGCCATTGGAAATGCAGCACACGTGGCAAACATTACGCACAGAGTAGATGTCTGCGTGATGAGTGTCGTTGCAGGCTTCATGCATGGTGATGGCCCACTTGCTTCACACCAGTCCCATGCTCACGCTTCAAAAGGTTCATTGTATGCAAATGAGCTGAGTGGAAGACTTTCGATGGTCCAAGGCAGATGATGGGACCTGACTTGTGATGGTCCAGTACCGATTTGCCACCTCACAATCATTGCCAACAACACGTGTGAACCCTTGATAGCTTCAGGCCTGGTCTCGTGTCTTCACCAAGTATGCATTCCAGGGGCATGGTCCATGCATTTGTACATGCTGAAACAGATGCTCTTCTTGCGACAAGGAGCACGCACCAGCTCTAGGAATGGCCTGTTCAGGATCATGTTACATGTCTTAATCTGCTGGTGCAACAGCATTGCCCACAGCCTCAAGCTCAAGGTCATCATCGTCAGCAGCAGCTGTACCTCGTCCAAATAGGTGCTACCTGCACAAACATGGCCACAGTAAGACAGCAGTGAAATATGAAAAGTAACTAGAGCCACAGACCCCAAAAAATCTAAAGAAACATAGATACTGCAACTACAAACAAGCAAGGTGGCCAAATCCACCATCAGATGCTTCATCTGTGCCCAGCAAATGCAACATCTGTAGCACTGCTAGATTTTTTGGCTGTCAAGATGCAACATCTGGAGAGCTGGTTTGCATTCGTTATAGATGTAACAACCACATTTGCAATCAGGTATGTTCACAGATGTCACAACTGATGTCAGTGTAGATATTGCATCTGCTATGTTCACAGATGTCACATCTGGTGTCAGTGTAGATGTTACATCTTGACAGCCAAAAAATATAGTACTATCGTAGAGGCTGCATCTGTGCCCTGTAGATGTAGCGTCTGATAGCGCTGTAGATCTTACAACTGTTGGTATTCATAGCTCTTACAACTGATACCATGCCAGACGTCACAACTGATGACAAAGTAGGCTTCAAATCTACTCTGCTGTACAGATGCTGCATCTTTTACTATCCATAGTTCACAACTCTGGTACTAGGGCAGATGTCACAACTGAGGCCAATGCAGACGTAATATCTTAAATGATGTACAAATTCTGCATCTATTTGTCTATAAACCCTAATCAACCCTACTCAATCAGCATGCAAGCTGTGACTAAGCTGTGACTAAGCTGTGACTAAGCTGACCACCATCACTCAACCCTTGCACTTCAGTCAGTGCTGGCTGGTGCGCTGACTTATCTGTCACATGTGGCTGCTGCGGCCTGTTTGAGTGTGCACGCCCTCTTCTGCCTTTTGGTGCCAGCTGGTTGACTAGTGAGATCAGCAAGCACTTTGCCTCCTGCACCCTTCTTGCCAGGCTCCTTGCCCTTGCCGTTCTTTGGAGTCTGGATCGTCTGCAGGTGCATGTGCCTGCAGCCACTCTACTTTGCTGCTTTGCATTTGAAGAACAGAATGGTGCAGGCAGCATCACAGCCCCATGCATCACAGTGACAGATCAAAGTTGCATGACATCTTCATTGTTAAACTTCTCACCTCCTCTGGGATATGCTCTGACATAAACTTCACACAGTGCTCAAAAGGCAGAGCACGCATCATCTCTATTGGGTGATCCTTGACCATGGCACTGCCTGGCCAGAACACAGTACGGCCCTGCACACACATGGGCAAAAATGTGGGCTCATGTTTGATCATGCAGAAAAGGTAACAGGCAAATGGGCCAGCTACACCACTGGCTCGCTGCTGCATCTGTTGAAGCAGTTGCGAGGCGCATTGCTGGGCAGGTAGAAAGGGATAATTAAGCAAAAGTGTGCACTAGTGCACAATGAAGACGTCATGCAAAGGGTCAAGGTAATGACAATGAGATATAATCAGCATATGATGGTGCACAGGGTGACATTCAGCCTGACCTGCTTGACTTCATCCACTAGCTCTTGCATGGCAAATGGGCAGTCGTTGTCTATACAGGCCTCAGCAAACGGCTTTCCAAGCCAAGCAAAGCTGCTGGCTTTAGTCCACCCAGCTCCTGTAGCAGTGCCCAGAACTGTGCATGGTATGTACTGTATGTCTTGCCCAGCCTCCTGCAAAATAACATGCTCTGCTCCAAGCCTTACAAGTACAGTGTTGCACACCTGAGAAGAGAAAATGCACTCATGACCACAGAAGCGTACAGTGCAACATGGGGCATATAGTACAACCGATGACAACAGCATTTCCTGCATAAAGTTTGCAGACTATGGTAGCAGGAAGCAGCATTTGCAGAGCTCAAACTCATGTGCAAGACACGCACAGAGCTGCATCTGATGTGAAGCGGAAGGTAGCACACCCATACACTAAGAAAATTGTATGCAATGGTGCTTACTCAGTATACAGACAGATGCAAGGGTAGATTAGCATGCAGGATGCACATAGACATTTCTTGTTTGGACAGAAGGCAGCACAACAGATGCCAGGCCCACCTGTTCAGCATTGTCCATGGCCTTCACCATAGTGATGGCAGTTGCTGTTCCCAGGCGCCTTGCAAAAAGCTTTGCACACCAGCAAAAGTTACTGACTGTAGTCCAGCCTGCACTTTTGGCTGTGCCGTGAATTGTGCAAGGTACATGGTCTGTCACTTGCGCAGCCTCCTAAATAATCAGCGCATTTTTCAAAAACCAGCTGCGGTGTTCCATTTCTGACAAATGCAGCTTTGCAAGGATGAGAGGCAAGTCATGCACATCTGCGTAAGTGCACCACACACCATGAGGCACTAGCCTGCAGCACTGTGCATCAGCCTGGGAGCTTCAGCTGTCAAGTAAGTGTACTCTATAGCAAAAGGTGCAAGCTCTTGTACAGGAACAAGCTTTGCACAACATGAGGCATGCCATGTGTCCAGAGTCAAGACAGCAGAAGCTACAGTACTGCAAGCATCATACGTGACACTATCAGCTACAAAACACATGCAGTGATGGCGGTGTCCATTTTTTGCGTGAGATCTGCTCTGTTGAGCTGATCTTTGCATCTGGTGGCAGAACTACTATTACCATCGGGCTCTGCAGGGCCTGCGAAACCTAAGTGTCAAAACATTCGCATAAATTTTAAAATGATGACAGGGGCTTGAACCAACTGGTCAATAGTTTTGTTGTCTTCCAGATCGTTTGACTTCACAGCATCCTTCACACCTTACTAGACAGGAGCCGACTGCACCCCGTCAGGGAACGGTGCGACAGCGGTGCGACAGCGTTCAGAAAGCGTGCCAGGCGTTCGGTACAATCGGCGTGCTCTGTGGTGCGATCGCAGTGCGGCAAGCGTGCACGAGCGATGGAAAAACCAGTTCCGTATCGTATTTGCGAACGGGGATTGTATCAGCCCGCAATGAGATCGGATATTTACGGAGCGCACGCGCCGCTTCTTCGCGTAAGGGTGGGCCACTTTCAAACGTAGCATGACTACTGCAGCTGTGCACTCTGTCAAGAGATTGCGCAGCTTTGCGCAAGCAGTGCGTTAGCAAGGACAAATAGCGGCACGGTAGTTATGTAGATGAGTTTTTATCTGCTGTGCAACCCTGCTACAAATGCAGCTCGTGCTTTGATGCCATCCTGCTTTCATCGGTAGGTGATCTATTGAGCAATCTAACTGTAGGGATATGCTGTACGATGTCAGGTCTGCTTACTGCTGCTTCAGGCCTGCTGATGCTAGCTTGCAGGCAGTGCCAGCTCAGCGGCTGATGATGCTTTGCTATAGATAGATTACATGGTCTCAGTCAGCAAGTCTCTTGTGTGCCCCCGGCTCGCACCTAGCAGATACCCTAGTAGGCACCTGTGCACAAACTTTAAGCTGACTCATAATCCACAACTTTATGGGCATGCTTGCAGATAGCTTAGCAAAACAGCATGTCATGCGGCATTTGTGCAGCTGGTACTTGCAATTGTGAGACAAATGCAGGAATTTGGTGAACACGCCTGACAATGTTTGCTGGAGAGGTATGACAGTTTGTTGCAGGAAAATCTTGACTGCACATGCTGATGCAAATGACCAAATGCTACAATTAAACAGGAGCCAACAAAAGGCTCATTTCGCACGCTCGTTGCACGGCTGTCACCGTGCGACATGCGTGCGTCAGGGTGCAAGCAGCCGTGCGATTTCAAGTGCAAGTGTGTGCGGGCGCTGTGCGACAGCGTGCAGTAGCTTGGTGTCAAAACGCACTGTAGCCGTGTTACAAGGTGTGTTCTGGTGTATCTCGGTGTCAAGGCATACTATACAGGTGTTGTTGATCACGTCAAGCCTCTCAATTCAGACCAGCAGTGATCGCGGCTATACATCTGCCCCGGACGAGGACCTCACACTGTTTGCCACGTAGCTGCAGTTGAATCATGCTCGACGAAAGTAGTTGTTGTAGTTGCGTCTCCTCTGTGCCTGCAAAACCAGCAGGTTTGTCAGAAGCGCAAGATCCTGGTGGTACCTGTACTGCCCACACAGGTACCAAGCTAATCAATCAATTTGGTCAAACTGCAACTGCACGTTTTCCTCCAAGTCGTTGGCAGATCTTCAGCAAGGCAGTACACCAGAAGGCCAGGCAGCTGAGCTTAGCTGCTGTGAAGTCACCTGCTAACATCCACTTCTTCTCTCTACTCATACTGTCCACATGGCCTATGACAGACAGCCAGAGTCATCTCCAGCTGCTGTTACAGTATTACCAACCATGATGATCAAGGCACTCATGACAATTGCAATTCTTCGGACAACAACATCACATGACACGGTGTAGCAACATTCAGTCAAGAACCGCAATATGCTGCATCTTGCCGTCATGCATTCTGTAGACTGTGACTTAAAGGATGTCACAGTATTTGTTCACACCTGCTGTACACTGCCAAAGGTACCACTCCAAAGACTGTGAATGCAAGTTGTACAATGCACGATAATGATGCAAGGCATCAGATCGGCAAGTGAGTTTACCTGGGCAATAGTCTGCCTGGGCAAGCCTGGGCAATAGTCGTGCTGACAGGCTGATTGGTTGTGTCTTTAGGGCTACTGGGCACTTGGGCTCACCAGGTATGCAGTCTTGGCTTGAGGTGTCTGAACTTCCTTGGCACCATTGTTGCCATCTTGCAGGCCAGAAAGAGCATCCTGCATGGCAGTCTTCTGCTTCTTCTTTGCTTATTCCTTGAACGACGAGTCTGGTACTCTGGCAAAGGAACAGCATAACTTTGAAGCGATGACTGTATACAAGGCACCCATGCCACATTGTAAGAACAGCCTTGGCCAGTTTCATTGCAGGGTCTGACAGTTTGCCTTGTCTGACTCTGGCAGGCATGTGGTTGTGGATGTGGCGATCATGTGCGTTGCTGCCAAAGATGAGTGAAGGAGTTAGTGGCAAAAGCAGGTGGCTTGACTTGTGTGTGCTGTTGTGATGTACTCCTGTTGTGCTGACAGCTAGGCAGACTACTCACACAATGGTGGTCACAGAATGGTTGAAAGCACAGAGGAAACGATACCTGTGACGACACAAAATTCACTTGTGTGTCCTTCTTCAGTGTGTCAGATTGTGCAGTTGCCTTGATGTCCCTTTTGGCATGCTGCATGGCAACAGTTGATGGTGTGGGGACGTCCCAATGCAGAAACTGTTGTGCCTTTCGGCAAAAATGCCAAGAGAACTGTACTACCTTCCTTGAACAGCGTTTTTTTGATCATAATGGCAGTCTTCTGCTTCTTCTTTGCTTGAGCTGCACCTTTGACCGGATTGAGCCACAGCCTGCTGAAGACAACAGGCCAAGTAATGAGTGCACACCTGCAGGAGAGCAGACAACATCATCAGAGCACCAGGAGCACAGCTAGCAACTTCCTTTGTCATAAGGTTGAACTGGTATTCTACTGGCATGCCTCATCCGCTACCTGCAATCATGCAAGCAAGTGGCCAACGTGTACATTGCTGCCAAAGCTGCTTCAGCGCAAAAGCAAGCGGCAAAAGCAGCTTCACTTGCTGAAGGTGTGCTGTCAAATCAGTCATGTGAAGTCCAGCTGTTCATGCTGTGCAACATGCAGGCATGACTAAAACTAAACCTGCATCATTTGGTGGACCAGCAAACGACAGATGATGCTGGACACAGCAGTATCAACATCTTGATCAGATGAACTTGCAACAGCACGGTGCATATCATGACACGATAAAGCAATAGCAGTCCCTTTAAAACAGGCATTCATGCAAACAGCTCCAGTCAACCCTTGTGGCAAAAGAGCACGGCGGCCATGAATGCTTCCAGAAGCTATCAGTGCAAAAGCTATTGTGCTATGCTGCAGAACTGCCAAGAGGACTTTTTAAATGACATAGCACATCATATGTCCCTGTCAATGCACTTACACGTATTATGCGTGGGTCGCTGTGCATATGAAACATGTATGCTGGACATTGTCCCTGCAGCTGAGGCATACCCGACTTTGCTGCTGTAAGCTGGCCCAATCCTTGAGGAGAACAATGCTTTCAGACAGCAGCCTCTTGGCCTCCGGCAAAGCTGCGTACGGTGGGTCTCCTGGCGCTTGGTGTCACAGAAGAGCTGCAAACACATAAGATTCAGTGAAAAAACAGCCTTATGGATCCTCATCACTAGTTTATCTTTGTGATTACTAAACATGTGTCCTAGGCTCAAGTACGTATAGGTCTTAGTAGCTCTTGGTGTGAGGCCCTGTTTTGGCAGTCAGCACTGTGTAGACATGCATGTCCATCACAAAATTGAGAGCAAGCAATGACAGAAATATCAGCTGATGCTGTTTATGGTGCACAGTAGGCGCATAAGCTGCTGAGGTCAAGCAGCGCCCTATGTGGCTCTCCTAGGTAGGTGTATAGCAGCTCAGCCAGCTCTGCTGGCAGATCAACCTCCATGGAAGCCTGACCCCACTTGCATGCATTCTTGTGGTGAGGCAGCTGGACGCGCATGACCAAAAGCGACGTGGTGATGATGTACAGCCCGTTGCCCTCACAACCAGGCATCTTGCAATCAGGGTGCAGGCAAGGTTTTGGTAACTGGCAGCAACCAAGCCTCTGATGCATGACAAACTGATAGGAGGCAGGTGTGAGAATGTCACGCTAGCGAAGGCTGCATCATACAGCTGTCTGCTGGTCTGCACGGTGACATCTACTTGCTGTAGTCCGGCTCAGCACGTTTCCATGCTGTGTCAATGATGTGCACCAGCTCTGGAGCAGAGATCCACTTGCCAGCTGCAAGCAGACTGGCAGGGTCCTTGTGACACAGGGGAAGTTGATCTGCCACCTGCAGCAGCCACAAAGATATCATCAACACTGCAGTGTGATGGCTTCAGTGAATTGCTGTTTCTGCTGCAGCGGACATGTAAGTCACTTGCTGTGATTGACTGCCAAATGAACTGATAGGGACTGACTGTATCACAGCATGCACGCACGGTGGTGCAGGTTTTTACAAGGTAAAGTTGTTCAGTATGCAGGTATGATGACAAGCTTATTCCGTATGTCGAATGACTGTGGCTGCGGCTTCTAGTAAGATAGTCACAGTGAAATGTGCCACTGCAACATAGTATGCCACACACACACACACACAATATACACACAGACATACACACACACACACACACACACACACACACATGTCAGCGCTTGAAAGCACAACAAATGAGGACACAAAAAATAGCAGCAGCAGCACCTTTTCATTCAATGTTTGCAGCCACTGCAGACCCTCCAGCCTGGGTCTGCCACCATCTCAACACACGCTTTGCACGACTCAGAAAGTTTCTGATGGTGAGGTGGCTGTGCTCAGCACCTATGTGAAAGCTCACATAATGGCAGACAAGGGGAGTGGACAGCAAAAGCTGCATTGTGGGCACTGACACCTGATGATAGTGATGGCTGTAGCCAAGATACAAGAAGATATGCTTCTCAGAATTTTTCCAGGTAGACATGCTGTCCGCACGGCCTGTCAAGCCGGATGGGGTTAGTGCACCAAGCCTTATACTCTGCTAGCTGCTGTGAGAAGGGTGCTCTGTGAGCAAGATGCTTGTTCACAGATGCCTGCATTCAGCCTACGTTTATGAGAGCAGGCAACAGCTGCTAGCAGCGCTGCGCCCACACACATGTTGACGAGTGTCCTAGTGCTCACCAGCAAAGACAGTCTGTACCAGCAAAGACAGTCTGTGCAGGCAGTATAGGCTGATCTCTCAGCACCTGACTACTGCTGGCGTTTGCATATGTTTTGTCTGTCATTGTGCCGCATGCCACAACAGCGCATTGCAACATGGCCATGCGCAGTAAAGAGAGAAGAGTAAGGCCATCCAAGAAGAAGAAGGAGAAGAAGAAGTTTACAAGAGAGATCACAATGCATGCATGCATGCATGCTACAACTGACGAGGGACAGATGGCCATGTGATGATCATGAGCCTTGCCATGGCTGGCAAACCATCTGCCTTCAGGGTCAGCCTGTCTGCGCTGGCCGGCAAACTGGGCAGGTCCCTCATACCATCTAAGGGAATAGCCCACGAGCTACGGTTCTGACCATGTATTCAAAGTCGCTGACACTAGTGGCCACCATGGTACGTTTTTAGAATCTGCACATGAAGTGGTCCTGCTGCAGTGCTGACCCGATCCGTCGCAGAACAGCTCTGACATCAACCAAGAGTCGCAACAGATACTTACAACCGGCAGCGACGCTCGCTATGGACAGATATCCAGCGGAAGTGCGCTGCAGCTCTGGCACGTCTGTTGCACCGCTGTCACACGCAAAGGCACGGTTCGACACCGGGTTGCACGGTTGTGATACCCGAGCACACCGAAACGCACGGAGTCTGCACGTCGTACAAAACGCCTCAGTCTGTACAGGGAACTCAGAAGCGGCCTTCCCCGCGCATTTGCTTGCGTCTTGTGGTTGACGGTTGCTTGTCTCTGGTGCTTACAATGTTGCTGAAGGACAGGCCATCACGCGTGCCCTGCTCAACATCCTCTGCCTATATGATCGTATATGTCACAGCCTTTGGATCGGGTGCCGACTCAGCACGCTTGACGAGTGTAGCTCAGCACTGTATTGCTTGATGCGTTATCCGCTATTGTGCACGGTGAGTGCCACATACAGGAAGAGCGCAGGCAGTGTGTCGCCGGCAACGTGGTGCACATGTCAGTTTCAAACTTTTCTCGTCTAGGTGTGTTACGGCGTCAATCTACGGGGGGTACCGCCCGTCATCAGCCAGGATACGGCGTCGATCAACGGGGGTACCCAGGGCACGTCACCTGGGTGCCCAAACCCCGACCGGCCGAAGGCCGGTCAGGGGGCGCCCCCCCAAAACGGCTTAATGCCATTTTTAAAAGGGGGCTTTGCCCGGCAAGGGGGTCCGGCAAGGGGGCCCGGAAAGGGGGCCCGGAAAGGGGCTCCCCTTCAAAATTTGGTGTCCCAGTGGGAAGCCCCCTTGACTGACAGAGTCGGCTGCTGACTTTGCGGGCAAACCGTTTAAGCGCTTTTGACCGCTATCAATATTAAACTTGCAGATCATGTGCAAAGCTGCGTAGGTATACTTGTGCATGACAAGCATGCCAAAAAGCAAGAATAACGTGCTCACAAAGTCCTTTACTTTCACAAAGTACTTATTTTGAGAGTGAAGATGACGACGCACTAGAGATTGAGCCAGTAACATTGCAACTTCAACAACATCGGTTCAGCACGCTCAGTCAAGCCATTGCGAGCCTTGAACCAACCCCCATCAACGTACGCATAGCATGCGGGAAACCCCCGCAAAATACGAATTCGAGTTTTTTTGTTGGGGGCGTAGCCGTCCGATGGGGGCGGCCCCGCGAAATCCAGAGGCCCTGTCGTGCCCTGGGGGTGCCCCATCACAAGCTTGAAAGTTACTTGCTGTTGGCCATCAGACTTGTTGCAGCGCAAATTATGTCAGGTTTTGTACTCCTTGGAAATCTGTCTTGGGCTAAGCTTTTGCTCACATTGCATATTGCTCTGCATTCCAAATTCAACACCAGTTTTCAACACTAGTAGCGAGTCTGCTTAGCTGTATGGGTTCCCTTGTAGTCACTGAGAGGCACATTTGAGTCCAGCACCTTGGCTGGTGTGAGCTTGTACTTGCAGTCTGATTTGCAACATCAAGTCCGTTTGGCTTGGTATGCTGACTGCGGCGAAAGACTGCTTACAGGCGGGTACTGTAAGTATCTGATCCTCGGGCAAGATAATATAGTATGAACAAACATGTGATAATATGTGTCAACTTCTTGAATTATCACCACAATGGATTGCGCAATTGCATCCAATCGAATCTAAATCATGTCCTCAATGAGGCAGCACATGTGCGACTATCTATTGTCAAAGCAGATTATTCACTGACAGATAGACAGCAAATTCCAGGTGCAAAGAGCTGCAGCCAGTGCTGGCAGATCTGCCTCCGCTGCAGTCAATGTTCAGTACGGCTGGCTGTTTGTGACAGGAGAGGTTGCTGTCTTCCAGCTTGATGCTGATGTCAACTTCCCACCAGCATGACAGCTACTTGACAAGCTGAACTCCCGCCTGCTTGGTGATGGCTGCAACCTTCACCTTTGATGCGCAGTCCTTTCCGCCACTGCCTGGTTGGCTGCTGTTGTGGCCTGCCGCAGTGCTGTCTCTCCAGGATGCAGGGCAGCCATCATGCAGGGGGTGTCTATAGACTAGCTAGTGCTGCAGCTACATTGACAGCAGAGCTTGAAGCAGCTTATGCCTTCATGCATAATGGAGCAGAGCCTTCTAGGTCCTTCCCTCATGCCCTGTATCTCTGAAGGGAAAACTTGGGTTAGCTATGCTCCATAAGCTTGCTGTTATGTAGCCACACACAAACAGCATGCTTGTGGACCACATGCGATACAGTGTGGTAGTATTGCTGTGCGTGCTGCAATTTTGTTGACCTATGACGTTTGACTGCTGAGCTGACAATGAGCAGAGGCAATTTCTATGGTTGTTGCACGCTCAGCCTAGCTCTCAGTTGATCATACATTACATCAATATAGAGCATCATACCTGATCCAGAAGGGTGGCTTGCTGCTGCAGCTGCTCATCCGCCTGCATTCTGCATGCAATCTGGCAACACTTGCAGCCTTGCCTTGTGCAGTGTTCAGCTTCTTGGAGAGCTGGCTCAACTGATCTTGCGACTCACAGGAAGACTACCAGGACTCGGCTACTTTAGCCTGCATGCAAAAGCAGCATGGAGTCTATTGAACAAGTGTACTGCCTCTGACCAGCAGCCTTGGTGGCATGGTAATTAGGCAAGCTTGACAGCCTGTTGCTAGTCATCGTTAAGTTATGCTGTAGTCATGCTGAAGTGTTATAACAGAGCGGTGAGAAGAGGTGCACAAGACTAGATGCTGCATCTGAACTGCAATGACAGACCAGAAGTGTCCAGCATCCATAGTAGCCAAAAACAGATGCAACATCTGTCTAGACAGACCAGATGCAGGCCACTGTAGATGTAACATCTGTCCTGCATGCAGTGCTGCAGAAGGCACAGATGCAACATCTGTCCCTCGGTAGTTGTGACATTGTGCTATTCCAGCTCCTAGTTGTACACATGTGCCCATAGTTGTTTTGGGGGTCTGTGGCTAGTCTTGTTATCATGCTAAGCAGAGTGACCAGATGACAAGCGTTGCATCAAGGTGGTAGCCACTGAGTGGCAGCTGCTTGACTAAGCCTCATTCTGCCGTCACGTTGATCAGAGTCTGCTTTGCTGTGACTGTGACAGCTATTCAGTATACGTTCAATGTGCTTATCACAGGCATGTCACAGATAACGCTCTGTAGGAAATACCCACATAACAAGCATCCAAAAGCCTGCATGTAGGCTGCCATAGCAGCTGCTTCACTCAGCCCCATGCTGCCATCACGCTGCCACTGATGCATGCTCTGTGTAGCAACATGCATATCAGTGAGGCACAGAAATCTGCAGGGTTCCATACCCTGGAGAAGGTTGTGTTTAACTTAAACATGCCATCATACACACTGTATAACTGTTGAACAGTGCAGGTGCACACGCACCAGCATCAGCATCATCCTCTTGTGCTGCCTCTTCTGCAGCAGCACCGCAAGCAGTCGTACTACCAGAAGGTCCTGCTTGAGAGCTCCATTGAGCTAGGGATCCCCATGTGAAGCTCCTCACTTTCAAGGATCCACTCCTGAGACGCTTGCTTTCTTGTCGCGCACTAGCCAGATCTGCACTGCAAAGGTATGATAAGATACCTAATGCCGAGGAAGACGCATAGTGCTACGCTGCAATCTGAGGTGAAAATAGCCAACAGTATTCACACCAGTCTGCAGCAGATTGCCACGTGTTCAGACATGCTTTAGTCATGCTCAGTCATACTTTGTCAAGCCCAACAAATCAAAAACTACACCTTTTGGGCCGTCAAGCTGAGACGCAGACGCTTAAAACACAGGCTAGGTGGTCCTGTGGGGGGGTGTCATACTCAACCATTCTCAATACACCAGCATCACCTGGTGGGCTAATTCCCTTTGCTTCACCATGACAAACTTCTTGGGCAATCTACCATTAGGCTTTCTAAAAATATGACATAGCCACCTGAGCCTTTTGCTTTGCACTTGAGACTTTACAGAAAGGTGTTGCACCTATTCAGGATATCAACATTTAGCACATGATCTTGCAAAGATGTGCCACAGATGCGTTACCAGCAGGTCATCTGGAAAAGAGCCAAAGGGCTTATATGTTGATTTACGACAGCCTCTCCAGAGTACAAGAGAACTGACATGCATGCTTCATAGTGATGACCATGCGCTGAACGAGTTCCATTTCAGCAGACAAGCCCTAGAAGACCAGATGTTTGCCTGCCGGAGTTGCTGGAAGGCACTATCTACAGCAGCCATTCTGTGTCACTGCCACAATACAAATTCGCAAAACTCGCTTGGAATCTTAGTGTTGAGAAGGCTTTCAAACCAACTTGATGTACCACAATCTTTTGAGAAGGTTGTTTAAGGAAGCTTCCTTCAACACGTCTCATACGTGGAACCTTTTTCCAGTGAAACACAGGATTCTCATGGGAATATTATACGATTCCGCGCATCCGTGTAGATTCTCAAAAGGCATTTAAGAGCAATAGAACATAAAGGAATGCATGCAGTGCTTTCCTATATGATTTGAGAGGACGCCAAGATCGCAATGGGAATCCTTAAGGTAGCACTCATCCATATGTGTTCTTGAAATGATCTTGAAGTATTCTTCAAGCCTTTAAGAAAGAAGTAAAGGAATGCATGCAATGCTTGGGAACGTCATGGGATGAGTCCTATATTGATCCACACTGTTCACAGTCGAGTTAAGCATACACAACACAACTTTCAGAAAGTAATGTTGATATCCTGAATAGGTGCAACGCCTTCCTGTGATACATGAGAATTCTTCAAAGCTTCTCAACATCTCATTCACTTCCTCACAGTTTGCAGCCAAAACATTTGCCTGAGGCATGCATCAGGCACTAAGGCAAACGCATAGATAGCAGCTAACAGCGATGGCAGCATAAAGATTGCATGGCGCAGGGGAAGAGAAGTGCGCCCCAGAGTCTGCAAGTATAGCTATCCAGGCGTCTTGCTGTTGGTGAGCTGCAGCAGCAGCACATGTGCTGGCTGCCTCTTTCTTGGGGATGCGACCCCTTTGCCTCTTCTTAAAAGGTGAGAAGTTGCCTTGGGCTGCGCAGCAGCTGCTGCTGTCGTACCACCATGCTTGGTCTTGTCTTGAGTCACTCTGCCTGTGACATCACCCTTACTTTAAACTAGGGTGGTGATACAGTGTGTTCTTCCACTGCCCTGAGGCCGGACCTCTTCTACCTTCTCTAAATGCCTTGAGCAGCTGAATTCTGCCAACAGGGCTGGCTATGAACATAGCGTTTGCACTGCTGAACAACATTGCAACAAGTTGTGTCATACGTTGATGAGCTTGATCCTCACCCGGGAGCACCCCAGGCCCCTCTGCACCCTTTGCAAACTTCATGATAAGCGCCTGGCAGGCATTCAGAAACTGATCGAAGGTGACCTGGTGAAGTTTGCTGAGTGTCTATACAGACTGTTCATGAAGGCTTGTGCGCCTTGCAAAGGTGAATCTATCTGCCGTGTAAGGCAGGTCAACGTCTGTGCACAAAAGTCTGACATGTGCTTTGACACAAAGACAGAAATCTGTAATCACCTCAGCAGTGTATGACATCTAGCCCAGCATTGCTGTGTCATTACTGAAACATGTAGTGTGTGACAAATACCACACCCCTGTTGATACCTATATCCCATGGCAGGCTATCATCAGGTTCAGCTGAACAGATTGACCATTCAAGGATGACATCAGCAGGGTAGAAGACAGTCTCTTGAGGAAAACAGTTTCTGAATGTTGGTTTGCTCTTCCATCCAGCTCATTTCTTCACAGCCAACATAAGCTAAATGTAGGCAAGTCACAGGGCAGCCCCATGGCAGCAGGAGTTGGCTTGCATTAGGTCAGGCATGGTCACCTGGATCAGGATTTGCAGCAGAAACAGCGTCCTTTGACACAGGCCATCCAGCTCAAGTATCGGGATCAGCATCAGTGCAGCCAGAACAATACAACAGCCACAGAAGATGCAGTGATGCCCCTCATCTCAGAATAGCACTCGGATCGTGCATCCAAGCAAGGGTGATACATGCAGTCTATGATAAATTGAAGAGTGCACGGCCTGCTGCACTTACAAGAACCACAGAGAGTCCTGTAGCGGTATGCCCTCGCTCATGATGTCTGTGCGATTTGCATACCTTGACCATTGCGCGACATGTAGCACGATGACGCATGCATTGCCACTTTGACGGTCATCTGTTTGGCCCCAATGCCCACTATCTGTGCTCAACAGTTCCTGTTCAATCTCACAGTGTCTATTGGTTGATTGCGGTCTTTTCCCTGCAATCCAGACTGGCCAGGTTGATACTCACCAGATTGAGTCTGATCACTTCCCCTTGGAGTTGCAGTTGCTCCTCACAGCACCTACTTTGCGAGCAGCCCCTCCTCCACCCCAGGCCCCTACCCCACTTGGGTGTGGGACAACAGCCAGCAAGGGCTCTACGTAAGTATCCTCCTGTCAGGGCCGTGCGAGGCCCTTCATCCTAGCTGCACAGCTGCAGCCAATGCTCATCGGCACAGCACATCGGCGACTGGCAGTGCTCATCTTGAGCTGATGGCGGGGCCGAATTCGCTGTTTTGGGGATCCACCGACGAATTCACTGCCGTTCGGGGCAGCCGCAAATGGGGAATTCACATGCTAGTGGCGGTCCGGATCCTGCCTATGGCATGCTGTTACTTTCAGTGAATTAGGACAATACATATGCAAACATGTACTACATACTTTCAGTGAATTGGGACAACACATATGCAAACATGTATACTTTCAGTGGATTAGGACAATACATGTGCAAACATGTCATATATACTTTAAGTGAATTAGGAAAATACAAACATGTAATTTAACATGCTGTCAGACACCAAAATATACATTAAATAGCATACAAATACACAAATTCACCCTCAAAATGCATGACTAATGCCTCGTCATGACTAATCTGCAATGAGCCCCAATGCGCATACATCAAAT
>JAABUK010002465.1_pt1 | contig 33108 bp, 41 predicted proteins | sample 5559141 | NCBI WGS metagenome assembly JAABUK01 (sample SAMN10711869, study PRJNA513367) | rock metagenome | isolation source: Antarctica rocks | place: Antarctica: Victoria Land, Pudding Butte nord | collected 2016-01-03 | reverse complement strand
AGTATGTACCTGTCTGTTGAAGATGTAGATGCTGCTGCAATGAAACATTGATAGTGGTAATTCTGCTGCCATCAGAACTTGCTGCAATGCAGGCCATTCCAGCTCCCAGGCTGATGTATTTGAGCTCACACGAGGACTCTGGCTGACATCTTTGCAGGCAGTATTGCAGCTGACATACAGAGCTGCACTTTGCGAGAGCCTCATCAGGCAGCGCATACACTTTATCCTGAAGCCCAAACAAAACTTTGGTACAGCAGCCTCAGAAGCTGCTGTGAGAAAACATGCTCAGCTGAATTGCCCAGGACAGGATGCATGCCTGTTTGTGCATTTTCTGATTGGTTCATTTCAGGACACAGCACTACTGGCAAACATGTATGTAAGCATTACCTGAGACGTGAGCTGCATGCCTGTCTCAAGCAGCACTGCATGCAGTGTTAACAGCAACAACTGATGCGAACTCTGTAAAGCTGTTGTGCAGCTGTCCAGAACTCGCTGCAGCAAGTCTGGCGCACTGGAGATGGTGATGTCGGGCGTCTGCTGAGCCTGCAAGAGGAATTTGACTGAGAGCAAATAAGGATGAAAGTCATATGTCTGTTTGTTCGGTTCCAAACAAACAATACGACGCTGACTGGATGTACCTGCTCAAGCTGATGCGTATCCGGTTTGTGGGCTTCTTGCATCTCCTGAATGCATGCGCTGACCTGCTGAGGTGTTTGCTGTTCTGCTGCCTGAGAGGATTGCTGTTCTGCTGCCTGAGAGGATTGCTGTTCTGCTGCCTGAGAGGATTGCTGTTCTGCTGCCTGAGAGGACTGCTGAGAAGGTTGCAAAACTTTTGAAGCTGATGCTAGGTGGGAATGCCTGTCAGACTGGCTGCTTGTCTTCTCATCTGGCACACTAGGCAGGATCCAGAGAGTATCCCCACCACAGATGCCAGCTGTACGTAGCAGGTCTTGTGCTGCTGCGTCCACCCCCACCTGATAGACAGTATAAAAGCTGTCAAGCACAAGACAAGCAACTTACGGTTCACACATCAGTCTCCATACATTCAAGTCTAGCGCTGACCTTTTTGTTCAGAGATAGTTTGACTTCGTCTGGCCTAAAATTCGGGAACACACCAGCGACTTGTTTCTGCAGATCACCCAAGGTGCTGTTGTCTTCGACGCTGATACGCTCAAGCCTCCCATCGAACGTTTTCATCCTTAAACGCATCTTGCAGAGTCGTACAGCGACACGCAATTCTTGCAAGCAGGGATGTCGCTGCTCTGAAGGCCTTGCATGTGTAGCTGAGTCAACTTATGAGTCATAGGTATAATCGGAATATCCATCAATAAAACAGAAACTCCTGTGCCCACATGGTTGTGGGCTTGACACTGGCGACCAAGTTCGCTGCTGACTTGCTAAATCTACCGTTTGGCAACAATGCAGCTTGCATCAGCGTTTCTGGGGTCCAGGTTTGTGCTCAAGTCGGCTCCAGCCCCTCATGTAAACCCGCAGGCACCTCGTCAGGTGACTTGCATGGCTAAGAAGAAGGGAGTACGTTGCATCGTCACACTGGAGTGCACAGAGGCCCGTGGCGAAGGACAAACGCCTTCAAGATATACAACCCAGAAGGTTTGGCTTCGCTGAATAGCCTGCGTTGCTGCCGTGTATGTGGCACTCTGACTGACAGTCTTTGAGACCTGCAGAACCGCAAGAACACCACAGGCAGGATGGAGCTCAAGAAGTACAACAAGTACTTGAAGCGACATACAGTTCACAAAGAGATCAAATGACAGAAAAGAACCTCCCTACAGCCAGCATGGGGTTCCAGGCATTTGTATATTCTCAACAGCGTATCAAGCTATATCCTTGTCAGCTCACAACCAAATGACCTTGCAAGTAGGGGGCACATCAACACGGCTCATGCGCAAATAAGTCACCATTGTGCATGCTGATGCCTCAGGCTACACCTTAAAAGGTTTTATGGACATAGACACCTGCAACTGCACATAAGTCTTGGCAAGTTATAAATTGGGTGACAATTTTGATTCTGCTTCTGTGTTGTATTGGCACAGGTGTTCCCAACACATGATGTGAAAACTAGTCATTGGCAGCCCCTTTTGACATAAATTGGCTTGTTCATTGGTTATGTCAAGGTGTGCAGGGCCAGCATTTGCAGTTGTGCGGCTCATAGCGCAGTGCAGTGCAGTGCAGCGCAGCGCAGCAGTATCCTGTAAGCCACAGACTACAGGAGCAATGAGTGAATGAGTGTTTGTTACCAGAGGCTGGATGTTGACATGCATATAGGCAAATATATAGGCTGGCTATTCACCTATGATGCGGGCCAAAGCGAGCACAAGAAATCGTTTTGATCAGCTGTGCTGCACAGCTGAGCTTTGTTGAGTATACTGCAAGCTTTCAAAACACGTCGACAAACGCTGCATTGCACACTCCTGCATCATGCTTGAGCTCCTGCACACATCATCCTACACAATAACCCGCTTGTTTCCGTTTGTCTCAATTCTGTGTCTGTACCTTGGTATATGCAGAAACCAAGCACCATGGGTGTCAGTGACAGTAGACACCGTGTCACTAATGCTGGGCCAATGCTGTGCATATTTGAAATGTGTCAATGCATGCATGACAGTTGACAGCCGGCATGATGTCGTTGATCATTGGTCCGAAAAAGTGTTTGCGGCCGGAGCATGACAGCAAGCAACAACACCGTACGAAGTTTCACAGTGCTCGTTTTGCAGTAGGGAGTCTCTTGGTATTGCAACCCTCTGAAGCCACAAAAATTGCAAACCCGCGCACTGGGTCGTGAATTGGTCTCGTATCGGTGTGTGGATGCCGTTTAGATATCGCCAGGACCATTGCCACAGATAATATGTAGTACAGGGGGCTGGAAAACTGCTCTGCGAAGTCTTGGCATCAGATCCCACAAACTGTAACAACCAAGTCTTGACTTTTTACTTCGGCTTTTTCGCAAGAACACCCTTATGCCGCTCTTACAGCCGAATCATCTGTCACGGTTTCGACAATCAGCTCAAAGGTCAATCGAAGGACTCAGCACATGCTGCTGGTCCATTTTGCATCTGATTCCAGGTATTGTTGCTGTTTGTATCTGGTGTCTCTGGCAGGAAGCTTGAATCTCATACACTGATGGGCGCATTTGTTCAGGGCAGCACTTCAGGCAGCTGCATGCAAGCACAGCTCTGCAAGGAGATTCACCAGCTGCTTTAGCGCAGTGGGTGCAACAACAAGGTGGCAAAGTAGATGGCGTAGCTGTGCAGCCAGCTGGAGATGGCACTGGCTATGGCCTTTGGTCTGCTCAGGTACCTCCTGCTCACCTTGGAAAGTTGTGCATGTTTGACATTGCTGTGAGGGACAGCTGTCACTGCATGAGGTATATAACACAGCGATTATGACATGCACAGGATCTGAAGCAAGGACAGAGCCTTGTGCACCTCCCAAAGCAGTGCCAGCTCACGTATGATGACAACACAAAGCCTGAGTTGCTGGCGCTGGTAGAACAGGTGCCGCAGGCTCTTTGGGGAGCGCGCTTGGCTTTGCAGGTCAGCACAAACTGATGAAACATCTCATCATCTTGCATGATGCTTGGCAAACCAGCTCTTGCTGGACCCAAGTGGCACTTGAAGCCGGGTACAAGTCAATGCTGGGGTAGAATATTTACACCACTGTGGCAAGATTGATCTGACCAGGTTGAGCATGGTCTGCTATGGTGCGTGATCACAAATATGAGCCATGCTGCGCTGTTGATTGCGCACGGCTCCTGCACCCTGTCTTCTTGCTTCCTATACTGACATGCTGTCTTCATTGCATGCTTGACATTGAACCCATGCAGGTGCTTTCACATCGAGTGCAAGGCTCACAATCCGCCTTTGATCCTTACATCCGCAACCTGCCTGTTGGTGTGGCCGGGTTACCCATGTTCTTTGGCAGGGACCCCCTCCGGGCCTTGGAGTATGCCCCAGTGACGAGGCAGGTGCAGATGCGGTGCCAATGGCTGTTGCACTTTGCAAGGGAGGCTTTACAACCCCTGCCCGGCACGGCTGCAGACCCTTTCTCTGCAACCCTAGTAGATGCCAACGCGCTTGGTACGCCATGATTTCACCTGGAAGACGTTTGGCATTGTGTTTGCATACACAGTGCGTACTGAGCTGGCTCTGTAGCACACAGGCACAGCTTTGTGCATGTGTCACCAGCCTGCCGTTGCAAATGTTCTGAGTGTTTCTTGGTGGCTCTGTGTCAAACATGCTGCATGCAGCCGTCAAATGACAGTAATCCTTATTGTGGTGGTTGATCATCAAAAGGCATGGCAGCATTTCGCATGATGATGGCTTGTGCATTTGAAGCCACCCCATCCACATAAAAATGTTTTGTACCATTGTGAAGCATGCCACAGCGCCAATGATGTAATGTGTCAACACAATACAGGCCTTCCAGCGGGGGAGTGCAAGCATACAAAACAACGGGCATATAAAGCACCACAGACGTGTGGTGACCCAGGCCTCCCTGACTTTATATTGTGTATGATTAGGCTGGGCGTTAGCAGTAGTCACGTCCAGGGCTTTCAGAGTAGCAGGGCCCAGCCAGCCGGCAGCAATGCTGCCCCTCATTGACATGTGCAACCACAGCTTTGCCCCCAACTGCAAGCTGCAGCCCCTAGGCGATGGGAGCCTGCAGCTGGTTGCCCTTCAGGACATTCCCTATCGGCAGCCCTTGCTGCTGACCTACGGCGGCCTGAGCAACGACTTCCTGCTGATGGACTATGGCTTTGTGGTGGCCAACAACCCATTTGACACAGTGCAGCTGAGCTTCAACCTGGACATCTTGGAGGTGAGCTGCTTGCTGTGGCAAGGTGCCTCTGTAGTCTTGTGACATTGAATAGTCAGATTTTGGAGGTAGCTGGAAAGGGAACAGTGCTCTTGCATACCTTGCAGCATCACCTCTGTATCCTGACCAACTTTTTACAGAACGAAAACAGCGTAGTTCTGCAGCGATTCTCTAATTCATTGTACATCAGTAGCCAATCAACTGAAATGGCTTCAGTTTCTGCACTGTGCTTTATATGCCAGCGGAGGAACACCCCTTGCAAGTCTTCATGCATCAGCAGTGTCCAGATCAACAGGCAGTGCTTTATGCTTGGTGCATCCTGTTGCTTTGCGCAGCGTTTGACCAAAAAAAATCTTAGCCCTTTGCAAACTGTGTCTTTTGCACAGGCTGCCAAGGAGGTAGCGCATCTGCAAAGCTCTCAGCTGTGGTCAACAAAGAACCAAAGCACCTCTTCTGCCAGCACAGATCTACCCATTTGGCAGGAGCAGGCCCTGACCCACCTCAACCTGTGGGGCCCAAATGCCAACCTAGAAGTCACACTGGGTGGTGTGCCCCCTGTGGATCCACGCCTGCTGGCTGCTGTCAGGATTCTATACTGCAAGGACCCCTCTGAGCTTCAGGGTAGAGCCTTAGCCCACCTGGGGGCGTGGGGAGCCTTCTTGAACCCTGCCAATGAGGTCAACCCCTTCACTTTCATCATCTGGGCAGTATATTCATGTAGGCACGATACCAGAGGCCAAGTCCTGCAACGATGATGAGTACACATGAGTGAACAAAGCTTCATTCAGCCAGTTCTATTGGAAATAGCTGCTTGACAGTAGAAGTGGCTTATCTTGCACTTGCAATGTATGCATTGCATCACGTGCCTCCTGGTGCATCTAGGCCTATTGCATGTGTGCTACACAGCCACATGGCTTCCTGGTTCCTGCAATCCACCTCAGAGCTCCTTGAACCTGTGGTGCGCTACTTTCTGCAGGTGCGAGCCTTGAGGACCATTGCAGCTATATGTACCATGCTGCTGTCTCAGTGGTCCTCAGTCCCTCAGGAGGACCAGCAAGCTCTCAGTCTGGGCATGGATTCGGCTGGGCTACCCTTATCCAGCGACATGAAGCTTGCAATGCAGTTCCGCCTCGAAAAGAAGCGTCTGCTGCTGCATGCTGTCAATGAGATTAGCAAGCAAATACAGGTGAGTAACCTCCGCTGTCAGCCTTGGCGCTCGGATACCTTCAGGCCTTGCTGCTGCAATGCAGTTAAATCACATGTCTACTTTGCATATCAGTGTGTCATCAAATGTCAGTGTGGAGTTTGCATGCTATGTTGTGATTACCGCCCTTGCATGCCCTGGCAGCACTGAGGCATGACCTGTGTGGTTGTAGGCTCTGCCAGGCAACAAAGGATGAAGAGTCAGTCTTGCAAGCCAGTTGGGATGCACGCAAGTCACACCTGATGCACAAGCAGTGACGCTCTGATTGCATAACACCCTTACTTCAGCTTGCAGCAATGCAGTGAAACTGCAATGCCAACTGTTGGCAGTCTTGTAAGCTATCGCTTGATCCCTGTCAGCCTTCAAAACAGCTGTCATGATGCATGTTAATCTAGATCTACCAATACCTTTGAAGACTAGTACTTTTGATCATCTGTTATACATGCAATCGGAGACAGTGTGATCTGAGCAATGTCGTGTCGTAGATGAGTCAAGGCAATCAGCAGTCAGTTGAGCAAATATATATATATATATTTGCGTGTTGCCCATGCAAGAGCAGAGTGTGGAGCAAGTTCATTGATTCTGCAGCTCATGAGATCTGCTCAGAGTATGACTGATCTTGTGAAGCACGTGTGGATTACAAACGAAACATGCAGCTCTTCAACAGCGAAGATCTGCGCAGGGATCCCGCAGCCAAGCGGTGGGTAGCTTGGAGTGAGTCCCAGCATCCCACAATCTGTTGTAGTTTGTGTGCGATTTTGCTGCACGTTTTCGAAGCATCTCGCTGTGCTGCACAAAGCCACCCACCGACACTTCACACCGCAGAAGACTCTTGCCGCTTCAAGACTCTGACGTGATTTAGCAGTCGGAGCACTCACGTTTCTCACACTTTTCTCGTAGTTTGCACTTTAGTGCGCCATGCCAGGCGACCTGGGACAAGTCAGCTCACACCAAAGTGGACCGACTGCTCAGGTCCGGGTCCAGTCAGCAGCAGCATACATGCAGATCGGACACATCTTCCCCGTATGAATGATAGATTTGCATGTGCGTGCAGGATCTTCACCTGGACAATGACCTCAGGGAACCATACCAGTATGTTTTGCATACTTTGCTGTGAACTGCTTGCTACCTGACTTTGGTAGTTGCTTGGAGAGCTCAACTCTGACTATGGCCTGTTGCAGTGTTCCTGTGAAGTATTTGGAAGGTACAAGGGATGACTTGCCTGAAGACTCGCACCTGGCGCAGAACCAGATCAAAATGCTGCCACCACACCCCACTATTGTCTTTATCAACCCAAAGTCAGGTGGCCAAATGGGGAAAAGCTTGTTGAAGCTGTTTGGACAGGTGGTTGGTGTCCCACAGGTCAGAGCTGCCAAGTGCAGTGTTCCTGCCCATGCTGCAATAAATTCTTGCTTGCTTGATCTTAGTACTGCAGTGCAGTAATTGCAACAACTGTGTCGCAAGCAGGCGACGGCGCAGCATCATGCAGCACCACACATGCTATATGCTACAAATTTGTGCTATGATACTGTTAGGTGTATCAGTTGCCAAAGCAGAAGCCAGACAAGGTGTTGAAGAAGATCTGGGAGAACCTGAGCGCAGCCATCAAGCAAGGAGATGAGAAGGCACATCACATCCAAAACAACATGAGGGTTGTTGCAGCTGGTGGTGATGGCACTTTCAGCTGGCTGCTGCAAGCTGTAGGGTAAATTTACGTTGCGCTCATAGGCTCATACTGCCTGTATTGTGAACAATTTCAATAAATGTGCAATCAGAGAGCCTGATATACAAGTCTGCTTTGCTCAAATACTAGCTTGTGCATGGAATGCACATGCTTGCATAAGCCGATCCAAGACCACAGGAACTATCACAACCCTTGTTGCAATCTTTTGGTGACATTACGCTGGATAAATCACCACGCTAGTAAATGGCAGAGGCCATAGCACCAGAAAGCTTAGTAGCAAATTTGGGCAGGCCACAGCATTGAGCAGTGGTTGACCAGAGGCAATATGCAGGGAGATTGGTATCTTGCCGAAGCCTCCTGCTGCTGTCATTCCTCTAGGCACAGGCAATGGCATGTCAGTCAATCTGGGATGGGGGCACAAGGCCAGCAAGCTCTGGATCAAGGACCAGAAGTCAATGTCTGACGTAAACCACCCCTCCTCTTTGTCCATGACTCATGAGCTTGGTGTGTCAAGAATCTGTGGCTGCAAAGCTTGCCAGGACAATCCAGCAGCACTTGTTGCCCATGCAGCTTGTCGTACAGTACATCTTTAGAAGGCGCCTAGGGCATAGAACAACAGGATTTGTAGTAGTTATCCATGCCCATCAATAAACAAGCCTCTTGTTATCAATCGGTTTCTGTACCTCTGTGTCATAATCACTTTGAGTGCAAACTGTGTTTATGTTTTGTCCACACCACAGCATGTTGTCAAAAGTGTCTATTGGTTTGGTACCTTGATTTTGTTGCATCAATTTACCAAACCCTGTACTCTTGTGTCAAATCATAGGTCGAGATGTGCATCTTGACACATGCAGATGATTCATGGCGTAGCAAATGCTGCCATCCGTGACATGGACCTCTGGTCCATCAGCATGCATTCTGGCCTGCCAGACAAGCACCAGCACAACTCCCTTCAGAGCCCGCATCCCCCTCAAGAGAATGGGCATGATGAGGGCTTCAAAAGGCAGCACAATGTCCCTTTGAAGGAGCAGGCCCCCTTCATTGATGATGAGCTGCCATCAGCAGTGCATGCACAGGATGCTGGCAACATACAAGGCAGTAAACGGGCTGGAAAGTTCACCTACTACTTCACAGTTGGCTTAGATGCTGAAGCTGCCTATAGGTACTTGTCACATTGCTCCATGCTGCCGCGTTTCCTGATGAGCTGGAGGCCTGCTGTGTACAGTCAGCAGTTGCCTCTGACTTTAAACCATGCTCTGGTGTTTGGTACATGACCATGCAAGCTGTGTACAATGAGCTGTGCTTGCACTCATGTGCACTTGCCAAGTGACTTGCAACTTGTGCCAAGAAGGTGTCAGCCATTGATTGTGAACAGTCATGCAGCAGGCATTCCCATACCTGCATTGTTGCCCTGACACTGACATTTTTGTAATTTCTATCACATCACAGCGATCCTCACTCTCTTTTGGTTGTTGACAGTTGCGGTGTCACGCAGGTTCAATGAAGTGCGCAACAACAAGCCCAAGCTGGCCAAGTATCGGTGGCAGAACATTGGATGGTACTTCTATGAGGCCATGGCAACTGGATGGTTTCTGGGTGCAAAGCCTTTGAGAAAGAAGATAGCCAAGTTGCGAGTAAGTAAGCGAATTGCATTGCTTTGCTGAAATCAACTTTTGATTGTGATGCTGCTTTTTGAGTGTGTCTTTGTCTGTCCATGTGTGCACATTGCCCTTCCCCCCACCCCCCACCCCCCTCCACCCCCAGCACCTGCCTCAACACTTTTCTAAGGCTGAGGATGTCTGTAATAAGAGCTCATGCTCAGTTTATTGCAGCCTTGTAGTAAGCTCTGATTGGTTTATTAGGTAGCAGCAATGGTGCTTTGCATAATCTTACAAGAAACTCATTAATTTCCAGTATGATTTAGGCAACAAGAGGGGCAGGCGGCAAAACACGATTGCTTGCAGCAGTGCGTGGGACAGCATGATCTGTTTGCAGCAGCTGTTTGCTAAAGCGTTTGGATTGATGGGTAGCAGCAATAATGGCGCTTTGGTATTGTCTTGAGACAGGGATTTGATGGGCTTGTGTAGGTGAGGCGAGGAGAGGATCAAGCATGGGAGGAGATTGTTGTGCCTAGCAGCGTGCGAGCCATTGTGATGATCAACCTGCAGACCTACATGGGGGGGCGCGATTTGTGGGGTTTGCACGACCACCACGTGCCGGAGGAACAAGTCAAGAAGCTCAAGAAGCCTATCTTTGATGATGGCTTGCTAGAGGTGTGTTGATGGCTTGCAAGAGATGCCCTCTCTGTTGCACTTGCATGCATGACTGACTGAAGTATAAGTGCGAGGTGAAAGGATGGGTGTGGCGCAGATAGTGGGGTTGAAGGGGGGGGTCCATACAGGGGCGGTGTTGACAGGGGTGAGTGATCACATCCATGGGGAGCGCATTGCTCAGGCCAGCGAGGTCGAGGTCTATTTTGAAATGCAAAGTGAGTTGCACCAAAAAAGAATATCAGGCAACAAGCGTTATGTATCATCACACCAATGACAGCCAGTACTTCAAGTGCACTGACACCTGCATGTGTACTACAAGGTCATGTTTCTTCAATCCAAAGCTGTCATCTTTTGCTTGGGTGCTATGGACACTGGTGCGATCAGGCAGTTGTTGGTGTTGTCTGCAAGGCATGAGGCTCAACTGCATGCTGCCACATATTTTTGCGAGAGATCTGCTGACCTGTGCAGATGGGAGGAAGGGGTTGACGCACATGCGTTTGGATGGGGAACCCTGGGCCCAACCCATACCTGCCAAGGGTGCACCAGAGGGCCCTCTCAAGGTGATGCCTGTTTTGCTTTTGACCTGATCAGGTGTAGGCAGTCTTCAGCTCTACAGTGTTATTCCAACTTGTTGCTACAGAGCCCTGTTAGACCAAATGGACTCACCTGCCACGCGACGTACACCATGGACTTGGGGTTGTGAGTTGTCATAAGCTGCTTCTATGCAAAGTTGGTCAGGAGTGAAGCCTTTTGTCACAGTCAGACTGGGCAATGACAGTGTCCTACATCCAGACCTGGTCAGACCATCTGTCTTGATGGCACCATTGTTGAGCCAGGCAAGCCATGTGAGCAGGTACATGTGAAGCTGTCTGCCTCTTCCAGAGTGCTCATCAACACCCATAACCTGCCTGGCATCAATGCCAAGGCTCTGCAGCTATCAAAACGGGAGGAGCAAAACAGGTGATGCCATGCATGTGTCTGATGCTACTGCCACACTGTTGCCTTATGCAAAGCAAACTGCCAAAGCTGCGCCTCTGAGCCAGCTGTTGCTGCTGGGCCTGACTGCTGTCTTGCTCAATGGGCTCACCATGTACCAGCTCTCATGCACATGCAATGTGCTCTTCCGTTGCGTCCTTGCCATGTGCATGCAATGTGTATGTGACTACTCCATGTGCTACTGCCTGTCTGGCGGGCTGCTCCTTTTGGTGCTTGCACACCGTATGTGTACAGTATGCTTCTGTGGACTTTTGTAAGCTTCCTGTCATTTTTGTGCTGCATGCAATTGTCAAATGCATATTCAGAGCTGTGCGGCAGGCTACATCTGACTGTGTGATGCCTGCCTGCAGCACCCCAGAGCAAGATCAGAACAGGGATGACACGCCCACAACTCACTAGCAGCAGCTGCAGGGTATGCGTACATGATGTCTGGCCCGCCTGCTGCTTGCAGACCAGGCAAAGACAGACCATGTTTACCACTATGCTGTCAACAAGTGCAACAGCAGTGCTGTATGTTCACATGAGGAGTGCTCTTTCAGACCCTCCACAGCTTGAAAAGGAGCAACGAAGTAGCGTTGCAGTGTTTGGTGCTATTTTGTCTCTGATGACTAGCTGAAAATTCGCGAAGATGCAAGCAGCAGAGTTGGCAGCCACTTAGCCACTTCACACAGATCATTGTTTCAGAGAAGCGTGTGCAGTGACGTTCAGTTGACTTGGGCTGAGCACATGCCTTGTACAGATTCGACTGGATTCCCCAAATACTGAGGTCCAGCTTTTGGACCGCTTGTGCCTGAAGTTGACAGCTGTGTGACCAATGCACATCGAAGACATATGACTATGCTACTGCTGCTTCGTCAATGCAGCTGTTCTTGTAGTCACAATTTCTTGCATGCCCCAAAAAGCTCATGGAAGATGTTGTACACTTCTGAGGTGTGCTCGTTGCAGCCAAATAGGTCAAAAGCTGGCACTCCTGCTTGACATGCTGTCAAACCAGCAAGGCATAGCAATGCAGATGTCTAGTGCTGATTGCCACCAATTGCCCATTGCCAGGATGATAAACTCATTAGGTTGAAAAGCAAAACAAACTTTTGGCATTTGAAAAAGCTGCATCAGCAATTGTCTCAGCTTCCTGCCCGCGTATGTCAGCCAGCAGTTCCAACATAACCCTGCAGCATGACACAGCAAAGACATTGCCAGGTACAAGTGACCAGACTTCTTCAAGTGCAACCAAAAGCAGGCCAAGCAGCAACACATCAACCAACTCAGCAGATATGAACTTTTTGCATCCCAGTCAAGCCTGTCCTACCTGCCAAGTTCTTATATAGCACTGCTCATACACTCAGTTATTGGACTACTCTGCTATGGCCTGGCATGTGCAGCTTTTGACATACAGTGATGGCTGCTTGCCTGATGTTTGCTGGATGATTCAGCTCCGGATCTTCTGTGCCATCCTGTGACTGAACATTCAGCAAGCGTTCCTGGTATGGGTCCCCCAGGCGTGGCCTACCATCAGGTGCATCTGTCTCCAGCAGCAGCCTCTCCAGAGGTATCTGCAAAGCTGTCATCAGCAGCATTCAGGCCATGCACGTTATTTGAGGTCAAGCAAACCGACAGATATGTCAGCCTTGGTAGGCAAGCGACAAAAACATTCATGTGCATACTATATGGTATAGACAGTGTCTAACAAATCATGGTGACAAATGTGTTAGCATGGAACTACTCAGAAGATGCAGCAGCATGGATGCAGCAAAGAAAGCAAGTCCAGCATTGCCTTTTTGACCATTGGCTCGTACTTCTTCTTGGACATGCGAGTCAGGTGGCCAGAGAGTGAGAAGAAGACTCCTTGGATCTTGGCCAGGGCATCCACCATTTCAGCAGGGCCAATCCAGGAATGCAGAATCAGTCCCTGCGGAAACGGCCCATGCTGCTGGATGATTTCCTGCAGCTTGCCAAATGCAGTGACGCAATGCACCTGCATTACAGATTCATGGAATGAGCATTGCTTGCACAGCATATTCAGTAAGGGAGTAAGGGATGTTGCACAGACACATCCACCAGACACTGTGCATGGGGGCATGTTGGGACTTGTCATCATTGCAGACATCAGTGGGGCCCTTTTGGTGCCTGCTTCAAGCAGTGGGTGTGACATCGCAGGGTGATGCAGCATGAGGAGGTTCTGCTGATCCAAGATCGAAAGCAACAAGATGCAGCTGCATTGTCTCACATGATGCTATGTACATGAACATAACGGCAAGCCAGCAATGCAGGGACAAATGCGTAAATGCTGTAGCACGCCGTAACTGATATTGGTCTCTGCAGCTCCTTGCCAAGCTCAAGCTGAGCCTTGAACACCTCTTCTTGTTCATGAACAGGAGTTTGAACCTTTTTGCTAGTGTCCAGGCCACACTGCAAACATTGATCCTCAGGACATCTGTCACAGCCGTGCGCAGCTTGCTTGTTGCCAGTAGTTAGGTGCTCTCATGGCAGAAAGTTTTATCATGGACAAATGCAACATCAGCCTGGCGTAGTGGCCAGGCATACCTCGCCTAGACCTGCTTGAGGCACTTCCTCTAGCTGTTTGCGCAACTTGTCGAGCCACTTATCTGATCTGCCCTGCAAAAACCTGTTGCCACCGTAGAAAGCTCAAGGTCAGCTGATTCGTGACTGCCTCAGAGACACAGACAGGGTCAGGAAGGGGTTGATCAGAACGCTGTAATACTTGTTTACACAGACCATACCACGGGTGTAAGCCAAAATTGGGCTTGATATTGTGGTGCTTTTCTGCAAGTTGTGCCACCTGTAAGGCAAGACATATCATGTGTGCGCTGCTGCCATGCAAATAGGTGGCAACACTGGCAGTGCAGGCCTGTGACCTGAGGCCAGTCATCTTCACAGGTACCATTGCAGGCAAATTGTTGTACACCTTGCCCTTCAGTGGCCTTGATAGTGTCTTCTAGGCAGTGTCTGATCCTAGGGTCCTGCATATGTAGACAGCATGAGCATACAAGGTTTATAACGCTTCTGGAGCTCAACTGCATCAGGGAGCAAGGAACCCAGAGGTGACCTGCAAATGGCAGTGGGCATCAAAGAGCCTCATACTGCGTTGTGGAGCTGCGTTCAGTGGCTTGAGGGGGCAGACACTTCGTGTTGCAAGGCTTCACAAGGGAGGCATGCAGTTGAGCATGCAGGTCAATTTGACGCTCGAGCCCCAAGTGAGTTAGTGTATCCCACAACTCGATAGCTGAACACACGAAATATTATCGCAATTTCGCGAAGGAGGCCTTGTCGCGCCAGCAAACAACGACAACAAGCGCAATCAAGCTTAAAGTCAAAGGATGCATTACTCAGCTTAGTCACTGCTGTCATACTTAGTCACGCGCAACATAAGGATAATCGTGGGGTCTATACGTTTTGGCCCTCAGCGCGCTGCAGGACCTGACGGCAGCCCAAGCGCGCCATGCATCTGTCAATGCAGGTGCTGCTGGCGCTGCTGGCAGTTGCTATCGGAGCCATCAGCTACAAGGCCTCAAATATAGTCTACAGCTGTTTCCGCAACTCGAGACTGCTTCGTGACTATCCTGGACCGAAGTATGGCTTCTTCCTGGGCGTAATCCCGCATTTTGCAGGCAGTACGCCCCTGACCAGGTATGCGAGCTCAACAGCAACAAACTACAGTATAACACCACACTCTGCAGGTATTCTGATCTGCAGGGTGATGCAAGCCTGGGTCGAAGAATATGGGCCTGTGTTTCGCATGCGTCTCTTATTCGCGCATGTAAGCTCGCGCTTATGCTGTTGCCTCACAGCACTTTAGCCTGTAAACTGCTGGGGTTTACCATCCCGCTTGTACTGCAGGCTCTTTGTGTCTCAGACCCCACACTGGCCACCGAGATTTTGCAGATGCCCAAGATTTTGGACAAGAACAGGCAGGCTCTGGTGACACTGGATCTGGTGAGAGCTCAATTCAACTCCTGCAAAAGCTAAGGCTGTGACATTTAGCGATATGTACTTTTGCAGATGACCAGCCGGCATGGTGAGCTTCCCAGTCTGGTCACCAATGCAACTGATGATGTCTATTGGAAGGCAATCAGGAAAGGCATTGCCCCAGCCTTCAGTCCTGCCAACATCAGGTGTGCCACTTGCATCTGATCTGCCACAATGCAGCTGCAGCATCTTGTTCTACGTCCACATGCATAACTGCAACGCACTTGCTGCAGATTTCATCCATGACTCTTTCAATGTGCATGAATTGCCTTCACAGTATGGCATTGCACATTTAGCACACCAGACTTGCCTTGCAGGAAAGGATTCCAGCATGTGCTGGCATCTTCCAACCAGGTGTTGGCTCGCATCCAAGAGGCAGGTCCTGATGCCACGCTTGACATGGACAATCTGCTGCTGCGGCAGTCTCTAGATGTCATCGGGCTGGTGGGTTTTGAGCAGGACATGGGGGGCACCAGGAGCCTAGACAACAGCAGTGAAGCCAGCAATTGCCTGGTCATCTCTGTGACAGCAATGCAAGAAATTGAGCGCAGGTTCAGAGACCCATTCAGGGGCCGCAAGTTCTGGCGGAAGGTCAGTTGCTCATCCCTGCCCCCACCTTGGAGGCATCAATCATGTACTTGACTCTGTAGTGCACACTCTGATCACATAGGCGTCAGGTGACGTAAATATGTCTTGTCACCATCACTGTCAGGCATCCTTGGGTGTATGAGGCTCTCAATGGTGCCTTGAAACAGGGGCTCACGTGAGTGATCACATGCAGCTGCTGCCAGCCACCATCACTAAACTCACACTGCCCCTGCCACAAATACCATGAACAGCTGTTGAAACATGCAGCCGGCCACTGACCAGAATTGTAAACACAGTGAATTCAAGCAGCAAAAGCCATCAACCATGCAATTCCAAATTGCTGGCCACTGTTTTGGGCCGGAAGCATGGACAGTCATGATCCCGAGATATTGAGCTGCTGAGCATATAAACGACTTTTCTGGCACCTGCAGTAATTTAGCTTCCACAGTGTAGATTTGGAAGGCACCCACAGTAGTTTAGCTTGCATGTGTAGATTTATGAGGCATGTAACCAACTTTTTGGCCTCTGCACAGGATGTGAAGCAAGGGCAGCAGGCCTTGTGGCGCTACCAAGACATGATCCGGCAGCTGCTGAAGAAGGTGACCAGTGGGACCCCTCCAGCACCCCACACCCTTGCCGCCCACCTGCTCAGTGTCAAGGATCCCCTCACAGGTCACCTACTGTCCTATCCTCTTCACCTTCTCCCTGATCCAGCTCATGTGTCTATAAGCATTTTCGCAAATGCTTTGCTTGATGCTCATCATTGATGACACTTCCACAATCACAGGACCCATAGTGCATAGTCCTCACCATCCTTTGAAATCCTTTTCCTGTTTAGCTTGTCAGGTACCCACCTTGGAGCAATGCATTCGAGCTGCAAGCTACACACTGACGTGCCTCACCAGCTGAAAAAAGCTTCACAACCTACACAATCTTGCTAGCTCCCTTTGTATCATTGAACAAATTCCTTTGTTTACGGTGCAGCATGAGTCAACCCATGTTCCCACAGCAACCCCAGTAATGATCTGCCTTGTGCTACCTCCTCTGCAGGTGGCCAGTTGTCAGAAGACCGCATGGCATCCGAGATCGGCATCTTCTTCCTGGCGGGTTTTGAGACAACAGGTCACAGTGGCGCATGGCTGCTGTACCTAGTGTCGCAGCATCCTGAAGTAGAGGCAAAGATCTGCCAAGAACTGGACCAGCACGGTTTGCTCGTCACTGCTGACAGGCCCAACCCGCGCCAAGTCACATATGATGATTTGGCCAAGCTCACATACCTTGACATGGCCATAAAGGTTTGTTTGCCACCCAAGGTCTGACCTGCAGGCTGCCTGATTGTGGCTGCATGTTATGACACTGCCAGGCCTTTCAGCAGGGTACATTGCTGGAAACGTGACTCATGCTCTGCATTGATGCTTGCCTGCATGGCTTTTGCTCCGGCGGGAGTTGATCACAGCTCAGCTTATCCTATGGAGGGCTTGTATACCAGAGGTGGCAGCATGAGTGCAATTGCACAGGCTGGTTTTGTGCTGCAGCAGCATATGCACACTCTGCTGGTGACACTGAGCTGGCTTGACTGCATGTATGATCATCATCATCATCAACAGCAGCAGCAGCAGCAGCAGCAGTCACTGAAAAGGGCGTTACATGCAGGAAAGCATGCGGCTGTTTCCGGTGGTGGGTTCTGGGACAACACGCCGGAATCTGGAGAAGGACATGTGGCTTGGCGGGGGCAAGCTGTTTGTGCCAAAAGGAGTGCTGCTGTGGATTCCTATGCATGCTGTGCAGAATGTGTCTGCCAATTGGGATGAACCTGACAAGTTTCAGCCAGAGAGATGGAGCCAGGTCAGTCCCCCTTGTTCCCCCTCAGATGTCTTGCCTTTTGTGTCCTTTGATGCTTTCCCTCTCAAGACGTTGTGACGTTTGCTTCTTTCCACATCTGCCCATTCATGCCCTCAGAAGCTCTGCCTCTAGTCTTGCTCTTAGTGCCCTTTGTGCCTTCTGTTGAATGCCCTTCTGTGTCTCCTGATCAATGTCCCTACCTCTGCCGTCATGCTTGCTGAAAACTCTTGCTATACAGTGTCAGCATGTAAATGCAGGGCCTGCTTTGCATCAAGCCAGCATATGCAACCATATACCTGTCACTGTGGCAACCTGATTGACAGCTGCCATAGAAACCAGTTGTAGCAGCATTACAATATCAGTGCTTTCTGCAGTCCAGACTGTTTGAAGGGCTCATGCTTGTGTGACTGTCTGACACGCCTCATTTTTGCAAAGTGTCATTGCTTCACACTCTGCTGATCTCCTGACACTTCCTTTTGCAAATTTTCCCATTGCATCTGCTCCCTACTGGGCATGCAAGGATAGTGTCATGTTTGTGCTACAGCCTGGTGCCCAATACAGCCAGAAGGCTTCCCTGTACTCCCCCAGCAAGGCACAAGCAGCAGACACAAAGCAAGTGGACGACTTGGGCATGGACATGAGCAGGCAGGGCAAGAGGTGGTTCCCCTTCAGTGACGGCCCACGCAACTGTGTTGGACAGGCTCTGGCCAAGATGAACATGGCCGCCACCTTTGCACAGCTCTACTCCCACTTCTCCTTCCAACTGGCAGATGAGGTGTGCCTGTGCCTGTGCCTGTGCCTGTGCCTGTGCCTGTGCCTGTGCCTGTGCCTGTGCCTGTGTCTGCTCTCCTCAAATCTCTTCCTGCTGCTGAGGCTTGCTCAGGTTGTTGGGGATTTGTGCATTGATGGTACAGGGTCACAATGCATGGGTCTGTTAGGGTGTAACCGATGGCGTTGACATTCAGTCGCTGCATCGTGCGTTCAAGCTCATGTTGTTGGGAACAAGGTGGCAATGCATGAGTCTGTTAAGGTTCAACAAGTGACATTGACATTCAATCGCTGCATTGCGCTTCCAAGCTAATCACGTGCCATGTCTGATATTAGCAGGGTTATAAGTGCCAGACCTAGCTCATTGTTTCTACTCTGACATGAGTCTCTGGCAGGATCAAGAGGCAACGTACCCTATCTGTAGTATCAATTGAAAGCTTGGCCCAAGGTGTGCATGTGTGCAGATGGGTGGGACCGCTGGAGTCATGGCGTCAGAACATGTTTTGATGACAGTGTCCCCTTCTAGGGGCATGAAGATGCATGCTGTCCCCAGGCACTCTTGACCATGTCAAGCGTTAACACCAAACAATGTGTGAGCAAAGGCTCGTCATAATGGCAGCACAGGGCTTCATGCCTTTATAATCATGTGATGCAGCAATGCGCTTGAGACTGCATGCATAGCAGGCAAAGTAAGCGTTCTCTGGATGTTGGCCTTGAGCACTGTGCGGTGTTGCTATACGGAGCACTGCTTGCCTTACTGGGTTTTGCAGCATAAGTACATCTGTGGTTTAGCTTTCTCATTTTCACTGTTAGCTAGTGCCAATGACATAGCACCGTCTAGTACAACACACTGAGTGAGAGGACAACCGCAAGTATTGTTGTACGGCAATGAGGCGACCTGTGCAAGCAGCTACACATGCCCAGACATGCTTCAGTGCTATTCTAACGGCCTTTCCCATCTGTGATACACTGTAACAGGGTGGATAATACGCACGCTGACACGCTAGCACGACCTTTTCACCTTCGCCCCGTTACATATGGTTTCGGATGTCGGGAACTTGTCGCTATTGGATAGCGCATTGGGCTCTGGAGCGAGTTGGCTTCAGGTCGCAAGTTCGAATCCTTGAATACGCTTCCGCGCGGGGAGGTGAATTTACTTCTTTCCCTTGAGGGTAGTGCCCCAGTTCCCTTGAGGGTAGTGCCCCAGTTAGGGGGTCCCTTTCGCTACGCCTGACGTTAAGAGGCCCGAGTCACGGTGGCCTCGGATTTAACGGGGGGGAATGTAACAGGGTGGATAATACGCACCCTGACACGCTAGCACGACCTTTTCACCTTCGCCCCGTTACATACACGTGCATGCTCCAGATGCATGCTTTGCCATACTTGAACTAGAGGTAAGCCTTGTCTTGTGAGCGTACCTTTACTTGACTGACTGGACTTGGACTGACTCGTGTGATCACAAGAGCACAATAAAGTTTGAATGCATACAAAACAGACTGCATAAACAGGCACTAGCACAACTACCCTGCAGAATGCTAATAACTGTAAAGGCTAGTATACAAAACTTGCTCAAATCCTGGCACAAGTTATAGCAGCTTGCTGCTGCAGATTAAGTTGCAGGCAACCCTGCCAGCTTACGTTGCCCGATTGGGGAAAAACTGGAAAGGCACTTTCCCTTCATGACTTTTGGGATGCTTGTCAGCGGAGTCCCTGCTGTCGATTGGCTTCAGAATGAACAGCTTTGTCTCCAGAGGGAAGTCAAACTTGCCCTGCTCATAGTGTGTCTCAAGCAGAGCCTGCAGCTGCTTCTTAAAATGCTCTCTTGTATGGCCATCCATGTCTACTCGGATGTATGGCAACGCCTCTAGAAGCTCAACTGTCTCCTTGGCATTGCGCATGGGAAGTGGATTTGCGTGTACAGAGTAGTCCACCAGATTGAAGAGCCCACCTGCAGAACAAGTTGCATCATGAAAGCGAGGATCACATCATTCAACAACCAACTCAGGCAACAGAGCATCAGTTTGTTTTTAAGCAAGAATGTGAGTCAGGCTGGTCTCAGTGCAATTGCTACCAGCTTGGATCTGCAGGTGTGCAAGTGGCTGTAGGACTCACTCTTCATCAGCTTGGGTCCCCAGACTTCTTTAGTGCGCTGCTTCAGCTTCCTGTCATAATCTGGGTTATACTGCTCGACCAAGCTCTCCAACTGCTGTGCTACAGGGTGATTCAAGTTTCTGCACCCAACACAGGACACACCTTTCATCTCCCATCTGATGGGCACTGTATACTCTGCACCCTAGTGCTAAGTTTGGTCACATAGACGAGAATGCAAGCATGCAGCAGCAGGGCTGTGAGAGTGCTATGCATTTGTAAGACAAGCTAGGCCGGTATCGTGCCTACCTGTCATTCCAGGCTAAGCAGAGCCACCCTTCTGGCTTCAACAGTCTGTGGCACTCTTCTAGAGCAAGCTCATAGTCAACAAGATGAATACCATGCATGACTGTGACTAAGTCTGCCACCCCTCCATGCTGTGCCACCTTCTTGTGCACCGTGGTCGCACTGATTGAGTTGATTGTCACACCACACTCCAGTGCTTGTGTGTGTGCCTTGGCAAGCAGAGCTGCGTTGCTTTCAACTGCTGTGACTCGAAACTTCCTGCATGATCAAGCACAAGGTGAGGCAACTTTATGCTTGTCTTGGTTTTGCATAGACAAGAGATCATCAATGGTGAAGGCCATAACAGTGCTGTTGACTGGTGGTCCCTCGGCATTCTCATGTATGAGCTGGTCTATAAAGCAAAGATGACAGATGTCTTGCCTCTTTGCTAGCTCAATAGCACCCCGACCAGTGCCGATGGCTATGTCATACGCAACTGGTTGAGATCCACGTGGGAACAGCTTGTCTATTTGACTCCATACTGACTCTGGAAAGTATGATCTGCAACAGACAGCCCAGCAATGATGACACACTGGGGTTTGCAGCTGCTCACACATCATCTGAAAGCAATATGGTGCTGGCACATTTGCTGCATTTGCCAACAGGTAGCAGAGAAACCCAGCGCTGTGTGCTGGATCTGATTTTGACCATGACACTGATGTTCCAACTGTGATTCTCCCTCGAGTCAGCCAAAGTTATCTACCAATAACCTACCTGTATCGCGCCAAGGGATGCGCACCAAGCCCAGACAGCTTGGCACCTTTCGGGACAAAAGTGTCTCCGGTGGTGCTGGAAGAAGCTACTGGCTGAAATGGATGCGCAGGAGTGCCGGTGGCAGGCTCGCATACATAATCATGCAATGCGGCTCTCGGTTGTGTAGCTGCAGCGGCTTGCAAAATCGCTGGCCACGCTGCATTACCCCGGCCCGGCAGATCATACAACCTCACAGCTTTGCCTAGACTCCGAAGGCACGGCATAGCTACTGCTCTGCTCAACTCAAAACCTCCACATGTTGGACGTGGCGTGATACAGTGTCAATCAATTGTTAAGCAACGCTTGTTTGACCTATTGAAGATGCTCGTGAGATCATCCGAGCATCTCACATGCTCACCGAGCCCCTAAACGCAAAAAGCATGGCACTTACTTGCACCACTGTGTCAAAAACGGAATCCGCCGTCTCGCTGTGCAACATTGCAGGCTTCCATCGCACAGGGTTTGTAACTGTGAAACCATTCTGTCGGGGAAAGCAGTATGCTCAGTCTCAAGATCGTGTCCGACCCTCACGCGAAGCGCAAGCGTGTGCTGCTCCGGCAGAACCATCTTACATTGGATCATGAAGTCTCGCAAATAGATCTATCCCAATTTTTGAGAGCTGCTCGGATTGTCTTGCTATCTGAGGTCGGTTGAAGCAAGATGCATGACGTGAACTGCAGCTGGCGCACGACGATTATCTTGGCGGACATCTGCGTACTTTACAGCACAGGATGAGCTCTATTTTCTGCAAGCCAATGATGACTTCTCGAGGCCAGTAAATCCCAGAAATGAGGCCGTTGCTCTGTCCCTTGTGTTTGATCAACTGAACAAATACCCAGGTCAGCCAATGTGTAGATGAACGAGCACCAGGGGTCGCTCGAACCCCGCTCAGAACATGATGCATTGTACAGGTCAATATGCTAAGTTTGAGCATTGGATCAAGCAGCAATGTGCAGACTACACTGCTGGGTCAGATGCAGCTGACACTGCAGCGGCTGACGATGCCATTTTGCCCAGCAAATTATTCAGGTGGGTTTCCCTCCTGCAGGCCTTCAGCACCCTTGGATCAGCTGTGCAGCTTAGGCAAGGGACACCAGCAAAACATCTGTACAACTGCATCTATTTTTCTGAGGCGCCTTTTCTGCTTTCATGAGCGTACATTTCATTTGATCCCCATCCCTCTAGCTCCCTTGTATGTTTGTTGCTGCAGATGGGTTCAGCAGTCTGATGTGCAAACTCACCTGCAACCCGGGATTTTCAGCAGCAGTGTCAGGGGCTTGGCAGCATGTAAGGATCTGGATCCAGGCAGCATGGCCATCAGAGTTCCAGAAACCCTTCTCATAACTGAAGACACTGCAAAGGAATCAGACCTGGTGTGATTGCATTTCAAAAGCCTGCCATCAGTAGATTTGTCACCCCTCACACATGGCACATGCACCTAGCTGACATGAACCTCTGCATGCATCATCGAAAGTGCAGCTTTCCAACGCCAGACTTTGCGCTTCCTGTTCATGTGTGCGTGCAATCAAATCCTGCTGGACAAGAGTCCCAGGCTAGCATTTCACCTGTGTTGCTTGCAGGGTCCTGCTCTGATGCAATTCACACAGCTAGGCGGTGATTCCATTGCTGTCATCTGGACAATGGCTGAGCGCCATGATCCTGACTCACAGTGGGCTGCCTTCTGGCAGAGTCTGCCTGAGACACTGCACTCAGGACTCAGCATGTCAGACACCCTTCTGCAGGCACTGCAGAGTACATCAGCTCACACTGAGTGCCACAGTGCACGCCAGGTGAGAAAGCATCGTCATAGCCAACAAAACGGGCTTGATATGACATTTTTTTAAGGTCAAGGTCAACAACGCTGCCGTTTCTTGTCCTGCACTCATGACTTTGAAATTTACTGTAGAGTGTAGTTTCCTGTGTGTACAGGCTCTGCCTTCTGGGTCATGGGACTGCTCTCACTTGATTGCATGAACACATTACTGTGCTGACCTAAAGGCGTTGTTGCATGTTTGTACCAGTGACGCTGATGGGGCCTGCTGTTGTGAGAGATTCCACATAGGCATGGACACCAGAGAGGCATACACAGCAGTAGGTGCAGCATCTAGCCCTTACGACATGGCATCACACAGTGCCTTGTGCTTGCAGCACATCAAGGAGCAGTACCAGGGGCTCAAGCCTATTTTGGATGCTTTGGTGGCTGCCTATCCCGCACATCTGGAGGCAGCCTGGTTTAGCTGGGATGCATACTTGTGGGCTGTGCAGCTTTGGTATGCATATGCCATGAAGGTCAGCATTCAGGCTCCTGCAGCAAGCATTGGCAGATGCAGCCTCTGAGCATTGTACACACCTGATACTTCCCTGCCTCCTTCTTGTCAATGAATATATTCTCAGGTGGCTTGTGTATTGTTGTGCTGGCGCTTAGGTGTAGATGCAAGCTGTGAGTGCAATCATTACTCATTTGCAGGCTGTGCTGATGAGTACAGGATGGCTGGCATGTGCTGTGACTGCTGCTTGTGAGGATCGTGCATATGGTTTGCAGTCCTTGATGCATGTGGGTTGTTTTCCGTGTGATGATAGGATACATGGTAATGTGCAGGTGAAGTGGCCAGATGGAACTTGCAAGGAGTGTCTGGTGCCGTATGCAAGTCTGCTCAACCACTCAGTGCGGCCACACATTGTGCAGTATGGTCAGCTGGACGTTACAACTCGGCAGCTATGCTTTCCCCTGTTCCGGCCTGTCAGCAAGGGGCACCAGTGCTTCCTGTCGTATGGGCCTTTGTCTAACCTAAAGCTCATGCTCTTTTATGGGATGGCCATTCCAGACAACCCATATGATGTCATTCAAGTTGAACTTGAGGTAAGGTATATCTGAGCAGCATAGCTGCTGCTGCTCCTGTTGCTGTGGGTTTTCTGTGTGTCCTTAACTGCAGACACCTGTCACGATAGAATAAAGTTGTCCCTGTGAATCTTCAGCTTGTATGTGCACCTTCCTTGTCTATCAAAGTACTTGCATAAGACATGTCACAGCTGCCTTTGTTTGTGCAACTGTGGTGCAATCACCCCGATGTGCTGCAGGCAAGGAGTGATCACCTGCAAAGTCAGGCCCAGGCATTTCTGCAGAAGTTGAAGTTGCCCTTGCAGCATAAACTTTCCCTTGGGTCACTGCCAGTCAGCTTGCAAATGACTGCTGCTGTACTTGGCATGCCAGCTGACACCCTGAAATCCATAATGCGGGGTGGCAGAAAACTAAATGTTTATGACAGACAAGAGCAAAATGCAATACACAATACTTTGCTCCCAAGGCTGATGAACATACAGCAGCAGCTCAATGACGGTGCATCAATACTTGAGGCCTTGCAGCAGTCTGGAGACAGCGACCCAATGCTTAGCTGCATTACCACATACCTGGCCAGCCAACTGCATATTTGCAAATATGCATTGTCAATATTGCACTTGAACGCTATGACGCTATTGTTCTGACAGCAGATTGGATGTTGACAATTGCCAATGCGATCATTCTACACCTTGTTGTGACAAGCATCAAGGCATGCAATATTCTGCTCACTATGAACTTCAAAGCAAATCAGACATGAGAAAGTTTTGTAGCAAAGTTAGCAGCTAATGGTAGTTGGCCTACACAAAGTGTAGCTCAGCTAACAGTTGTCAGTCACAAGGCTGCAAAGTAGTCGATGCCTCGTATTGTGTTCCTACATTGCAATTGGCATCAGATCCTGCTAATGACTCTACGAGCTTGAAGTAGGCATACTTGCAGTCAAATGGCATATCATACCAGTAATTGATGGCGACAACCATGTTGTCCTTTCCTGCCTTTTGCTCTACTTGGTGCCACCACAAACTCGGTAAAAACAAAACCTCGCCTGCCTTGACAGAGACCCGCATAGGTTCGGGCAATGCAGCATTGAAGTATGCAGGAAAATGATGCTGATGCTCTACACTGCAGGGTGCACCTGCTAGATCCTCCACAGGACACCACAAGACTTGCTGACTATCTCCTGATGGGGTCACATGCAAGCCATGTGGGCTATCAGTGCAGGAAGCTAAAGGATAGTGTGCAAGATGCATGCGGTAGGCATCACATGGCGGCAATAGTGTGAAAATCTTTTCTCCAGTGATAACTGCATATAGATTCTCATAGTGGTCTTTATGGAAAGACGTGACGCTTTGATCATTGCCAATCCAGAGGTTGACTGCGTCTGGCGCTGCACCAAATGCTTCTGACGCCCATGGTAAGTTGCTGTCTACGTCATTAGCCAGCTCTGGGAAGTGAGATGTGAAGTTGCCATTCTGCTGCTGGATATACATAATTTCCTGCTGAGATGCGTTGCCTTCTTCAGTGGTTGTATTGACCCCCTCTTTGACTGCGTCGGCTGCTTGCTTGCCAATGGGTAATGAAGGATGTCTTTTGCCTGAAGGACGCTGGTGCTGCAAGTGCTGTAGGAAATCTGCCATTGGCATCTGTCTTTCCAATGGTAATACAAAGTGCGGCTTATGATCTGAACCATCTGTGCTTTGTACAGCAGTATTGCAAACAGCGTCTGCTCTACCGTCTGGTGTGACAGCCACAGTGACCTGCACATGCCAGACCTTGATCAATTCGGGCAAGTCAAATGACATAGTCCACTGCGCTGTGTCTATGCCTTGGGTCTATTTCTTCAGGAGTTTTGCGCACCTGTTTGTCATGCAGCTTGTGTGAGAGGTAGGACTGGTTCCAGAGTGACAAAGCTGGCCAGTGATTGATTGCGCCTGCAATGCCAGGAGCTCATTGGAGATGCCCGCTCAGCGTTTATTGCTGCCAGCTGAGAGGAAACTCTTGCCTGTCAGCAGGCAGGGCTTGTTCCTGCTGACGAAGTCCCGATAGAATTGCAGGGGTGTTAGAGGCCATGTTACTCGCTGCACCTCAGTGCCCACATCCAGTTCTGCATTGGGAGGTATGCATGCTTGGCATAGCCTGGAAAAAACCAGACAACTTCAGAGTACAAACACGAACGCGCACCTCTCACTTCCACAGACAGCTCGTGAAGGGCCCGCAACACGGATTGCGAAGGCATAGGATTGCTATGCGCGTCAGATCAGAGGCTCCAGATATGGCAAACGCTGCCCAAGTCAGGTAGTGCACTTTAGCATCAGTCCGTGATTGTGCTTGTCAACGCTTGCAGGCAAGTGGCGAACTGAGCAAAACGTTCTTTACTTACGAATTGCAGCTTGCTAGTCAAATCATGCAGCTTCACGGCGCAGAGTGCGCCCTTTCAGCGATTCGGTCAACGCCTTTCATGAAGCAGCCTGATCAGGCTACTGCCCATGACAGATGTTGCATTTGCTTCCATGACATGGCTTTGCGCCTGATGCAATACCCGACCAGCGCCAAGCAGATCAGCAGGCAGCGCCACAAAGTCAAAGCAAACAGGCAGGCTGGAAGCTCTTTTCAAGCAGCATTTTGTTCAAAAGCTTCTGTGTAGGAAAGGCATTTGGACAAACACCTATCAAAGTATCTAGGTATGAATGCATTTGTAGATTCAGGTCTAGGACACTGCCTTGCTTTTGCGATTGCCATGTTGCCAAGCATCAGGCATATGGAATCATTGGAGAAGCACATCTTGCTCTGCCCTTGATGCGCAGTAGCAATTATTGCAATTATAAACTGTCTCATCAGGCCATACGCTGCTCTGCCTGGCCTTGCAACGTGTGAATACAGCTGTCTGGTTGACCGACAGTTGTGCTGCCACAGACTTGCCATCATGCAGCACCAGGGCATTCTCCTGCATAGCTACAGGCAGTACTTGGAAGCTGGTTTGGCTGGTGCTGCTCAAGACTGTTTATGAACTAATTAGCTGACAGTGTGTACATGTACATCTGCATGGCATCCTACTGCCATGCTGCTGCTGATTTACTGCAGAGGCTCCAGAGCAGGCAACATGGAATATGACCTCACTCACTGCTGTAAGCTAGACAAGTCAAGTGTTACGCAAAGCTGAAAGTTCTTGGTTGCTGCGTGTCAACTGAATTGTGCTGTTGCATGACAGTGGCTGCCTTGCAAGGTGGTCTGTCAAACACAGGAAACTGCTGTGCTACCTGGACTGCATGTGTCTTTTTTAGCATTGTCTGGCCTTGTCTGGCTTCTGTGTAGAGCTGCTTGGCGTTAGCAATGTTATGATCATTCTGAGAGCGACCAATGCAGCACCATCCAGCCAGCAGGTGTAGAGGCCATATATATTGTCGCATACAACTCTGTGCAGCTGTGTTACGTATGATACGTGATGCACAAGCACTGCACATACTGTGAAGCTTCCACATCAGTCTGCAGGCCAGCAATCCTGTGCTGCACAGCTTTTTTAGAGCTTCTGGCCGTGGATACACTGACTCTACTCAGGACTACTATTACAATGGCAGCTCACAATTGCCTTGAGACAGGACAGGCATGCATATGTGCAATGGGAATGCTGGTGCAGCTGCCAGGACATCACTGTATTCAAGAAACAGGTGAGCAAGTTGGGTTGCGTCTTCACACAGTATTGTAAATATATTTGCCTAACTGACTACTGACCATAGGGTTTCTTCTATGTTATGTAAGCAAATGCATTCAAACAGATAGGGTTAGGTGTGTGGTGATGCTGACATAAGGGCCCTTATTACTAAGCAATGTTTTAAAGTTTTCAAAATGCATGCTGATCTGTCAAGCTAATTCATTGCTAATTAGCTGTGGGAATTCATCTTGCCACCATAAGTCACAATCCAATTAACAAGTCTAGTACTTAAGCTGTACCTAATTCATTGTACCATCTTGCCACCTCTAAAGTAAGGTGTGGGGGAAAACAGCATTTCCGGGTAGGGTGAATACTTCTGAATGGCTGGTGGCTACTTATACCCTAGCCGCCACTACGCACACACGCACCCCCCCCCTGTTTGCCCTTAAATGTGGGCCACCCTAGTGAGATCCCAGATCATGACAGATAATCTGCAGATCATCACTCAACTCTGACATAACCCAGAAATTTCAGAAGCTTCTTGTGCATGCAGACCCTGCAGTCATCTGGGGCAGAGCCTACAGTGATCTAGGCCTGAGTTACAGGTGATCTGAGCCTGATCCTACAGTGATCTAGGGCAGATGCTGCAGAGTCTGGGGCAGAAGTCTACAGAAATCACTGCAAGGATTATCTGTATTATGTAAGAGTTGACTAAGGGTGACATAACTCTACTTTTCTGTACACAGAGTACTGTAGCTCTGTAGAACCTTGACATAATTCTGTATTTTCTATAAATGATGGCCACGGCTGTCGAAAACCTCAACAAACACCTACAATTAGCCGTGCGCCAGCTCAAAATGATTAGCGGCACTGTAAACGAAATCCCAGACTCTGCGTTCGAACTCGTAGCTCTATAGACCAAATCTACGATCTGCTGCTGTCCCTGACAGAGCCGGGATCCCCAAAGAAATGAAGGGACCAGAGATCGTTGCTGCCCTAAAGGGGACAGTAAACACGACGGTTCTGAATAACCTAGCACCACAGGATAAAGCTGACATCCGCAGATATAGTACAGAGAGCCAGCAGCACGTAAACCATGACCATTTCATATGTGCTTGAGCTGTCATCATGCGCAAAAAATGGAGAAATTTGCTTTTGTTGAGTTCTAATTACAGTCTCCAGACTATGAGGCAGCGCCGTTCATGAGCTGTCTTGACACATGCAACGAATGGTACCAATAGTTGGTCGATTTTGTTTTATTATTTTTTTGCTAGAAATGTGAGCGTGCCACCATTTGAGTATCAACAGTTAGGATATGCACAAATGAGAATAATTATGCGCAGCTTGGACTTCTGAATGGAAGCAGCCTTGCATAAGGTACTTGCCGTAAGGACGGGCCAGAAGCAAATACTCTGCTGACTTGAGCTGCCCACCCACACCAAAGGCTTTCTCAAAATGGACTGCTGTCATGCCATGAGGTAGACAACAGACCTCATCCCTGACCCTCATTCCCTTGCAGCGCTCTACAACCGTTTGCTGCTGTGCAGGTGTGGCTGTCCAAGGCAAATCCAGCCTAGGCCTTCCACCTAAAAGGCATGCAACCTTGTGTACAGAGAGCAGCATTACATACCATCAGCATGGTAAGCAAGCAAGTCAACATTGCATGCAAGTGTGCACTGTCAACATTGCAAAATAATGCCATGATACTCAGAAGAGGATGTTGACAAATACATGCTATTCATGAGAGATATGGATGCAACCTGTGCAACATTCACTTTGAGTCTAATGGAGAGCAGTTCTGCAATGCTTGGCCACATGTATGCCCCACAAGCACATCAAAAACAAGACAGAAAGTACCGCAAGCTCACCTGAGCGGTACTGCCCCAAAAGATTTCCCCATCTGCCATTGCACTTGAGTTCCCATGCTGCAAGGGTAGCCAGGTTGTCCCTGCTGTACTTGTCACTTGTGCCTCCATTCAACATGACTGTCACGCTTTTGACTTCGTTTGTGCTGGTATGCATGGGGTCAGGGTTGCGGCTCTTCTCTTCATTCCAACCAGGAACCTTGCTGAGGGCATGACTACCGTGCACCCCAGTGTGCCTTGAGGGATGTGCATGCTGCTTGCGCTTGATGCCAGCTATGAGAGCAGCATCTGAATCCCGACCGTACTGCCGCATGGCCTGATCTGTCTTAATCAAGGGAGCAAGATCATCGGCCCTAGTGTACACAGGGTTTCCCTCACCCTCTTTGGGAATGCTGACAGGATTGAGTTTGGCTCCACGCTGTCTCATCTGGGTTTCATCTTCAGGCAAGTGGCGGTGGTACCCTGCAGCACGGGGTGCAGGCTGTGCCATACAGGTGTATAAGGCACAAACTGGCTGTAAGGATGACATGTTTTGGTCATATTGAACAACATCTATGTCAAGAACCTGCACTTTGCAATGAATACAAATGGAACAAGATGGAAACTCAATGCTGCAACATGAGACCTTCTACTTATAACTGAATGACATGAAGACGCATGCTCCATAGCTCACCTCCATTTATTGATTTGCTGCCATACACTGGACCTCCCCGCTGCTCACAAGAGTAGCAAGCACCCACAAGAGATGGGTTCTTAGCAGTGCGTGTCATCACAGACCATCCAGGCAAGTCCAAGGTGCCCGATGCCAACATGCTTTTGCATGAGAACTCAGGTGGTGATGATTCTCGCTCAGCAGCAGGCTTGAACCTGCATGAAGTTTGGCTGTTGTTAGCATGGGTTGTAGTTTATGTCTAACTCAATTAGTGTCAACACACACACACACACACACACACACACACACACACACACACACACACACACACACACACACACACACACACACACACACACACACACACACACACACACACACACACACACACCTGGGTTGCTCATGAGACAGATGAGCTCATCCGCAATCTAGTAGATCACCAGTTGAGCAGAATCCATGAAGCAAGTCACGGCAAACTTGTGGTCAACTTCCTGTCTTTTGATGGAGCACATCACAGACAGAGGGACGGTGACTCTGTCCCCACCAATGTTCAGCAGCTTAAAAGTACCCAACGAGCTGAGTGTGACAACATCAGATCAGAAATAGAGGCTCAAGCTGGGCAGGGCCCTGGACATCAGCGCAAGAAGGCTCTCATCTGTGAGCAGTATGCAGCAGCAGCAATGCCTATACCCCCTGCTAAATGCCACAAACTTGCTGGAGCAGTAGTGGTTCCAAACACCACCACTGGCATGCATGACTTGGAAGAAATGCAGCGCTTTGTAGACGCAGAGCTGCAGTTCACATGCAATGCTGTGCACACCAGCAACAGCAGATCTCATCACCATGAGCACACTCAGCTGCCACATCAAGCAACTGCTTTTGACAGCGCAGGCAACAATCACGTGCCAGATCAGACAGCTGCCCCAGCTAGAGGCAACATGCAAATGCCAGAACAGGCAACTGCCCCTCCCAAAGGCAGCTTGCAGACCCTAGAGCAGACAGCTGCCCTAGACAGGGGCAACATGCAGATGCCAAAACAGGCAACTGCCCCTCCCAGAGGCAGTGCACAGATGCCAGAACAGGCAACTGCCCCTCAGAGGCAGTGTGCAGATGCCAGCACAGGCAACTGCCCCTTCCAGAGGCAGCGCGCAGATGCCAGAGCCATCAGTCTCAGCTGTTTGTCGGCAGCAAGTCCCAGCTGACCAGCTACCATTTATAGCAGAGTATTGACTTGTTGGATCTGCCTATCGTGGGCAACAAGTACCAAAGTGCCCAAACTGCTGGCACGGCATGCACTTGAGCCTCCACAAGCCTTGTATATACTTCAAGGCCATAGCCACTATAGGCACCAATGAGCAAACAACGTTTGTGGGCACAGCTTTGAAGTCAGCAAAGGGCCTGACAGAAGCACAGGTGAACAAAGTACAGCAGCTTGTGGAACGGCATGCGAGAGGGTCTGACATACCAGCAGCAGCACAGCATACCACATTGACGTCCCTGGCCAAGGCAGCAAGCAAGACAGCAGCAAAGCCAATAGGCAGAGCTCCCACTGCTGCAACAAAGTCTGCACAACCTGTGGTGGTACCCCAAGTCAGCTGCAAGTCATACAGTGGCATTGCTGCTGTAATGGATGACAAGGGCAACCTTCTTGTGGAGGACGGCAGTCCTGTATACCGTGAGTTTGAAGTGGTGCGGCCTGCAGATGCTCGGCAGCCTGTTGTGCATGTCAGCAGCTCTAACCAGCCACAGACTGCACCTACAGTTGCAACAAAGCCATGGTGGAGCTCAGAGTGCACGCAAATGGAAGACCAAGGTGATCCTCTAGGTGAATGCAACAGCCTTGCCTCACATATGTAATGCATAATGTTTTGCCAATTCAGCAGCATCTGCACTAGTTTCTCTTTGCAGCAGTGAGCGTGTAGACCATCAAAACTGCAGGATCATCTAGCACAGATCGGTCATAAAACCCATGAATGTGAGGCTGATTTGTACAGTTGCAGGAGGCCAAGTCTACACTTTTGTTTGTGGCCAGGAAGCATTTTACAGCGGGCACCATTCCAACACAAGTCAGGCCATTGCTCATCTGGCATACGGCAAAGCTCATGTGCAAGGTTGCGCCGAACTGCTGCAGATGCTTGGTCAGCGCCTCAAAGAATCCAGGCTGCAAGGCTATCCATTTGTCATCTCTATGCAGCAACCTATTCTTTCCACAGCAGCAGCATTGGATGACATGCACATCAAGAGCCTGGCACCACAGAGTGACTGCAACTCTGCACAGCACATCAAAGCCGTGATGGATGCACTTGAACTGGTCAAGTTTGACCAGCTGCATCTCGAGTTGCAACTAGAAGGGCTTGGTCTTTCTGTGCACAGCTGCTTTCCAAGGAGGCATCCTGTGACACGCAGACCCTGGTATGTTTTTGAGGATGAGCCGCACAAGATCGAGAATGCCAAACAGGGAATACAGCGACAGGTCATCAAATCCAGACCTGAGCTGCATAGCCTGGTTGCCACCATCAAAGCACACAGGATGCAGTTCCCTGGTTCACTCAGGACTCCACAGCATTGTCCAGACCTATTGCCCAAGCTTGAGTTGCTGGCAGTTGCAAAGAGCCAGCCAGAGTTAAACACCCCAGCCACCATCATTGATGGCGCCACAGACAGGCAAAATGTTGCTTGTGCAGAGCTGGCGTTCACCAGCAGAGGCTTCATTTATGCTGTGAATACAGAAGGCTTCCCGGAGAT
>JAABUK010002464.1_pt1 | contig 33124 bp, 46 predicted proteins | sample 5559141 | NCBI WGS metagenome assembly JAABUK01 (sample SAMN10711869, study PRJNA513367) | rock metagenome | isolation source: Antarctica rocks | place: Antarctica: Victoria Land, Pudding Butte nord | collected 2016-01-03 | reverse complement strand
TTGCTGCTCTTGAAGAGAAAAAGCTTATCACCAAGAGACAGGTAGAGCAGCCTTTGAACGTGAAGAGCTGGTGCTACATGTAGGTTACTGTCTCAATACTGATAAGTTTGAAGTGGCACAGGTGCTGCGCCAAGTGCAGGAATTGCATTGGTCGCTGCCTACAAGATTGCAGGTCCTTACAACTCTGTATGATATGCAGCTTGTGACATCAAATGAAGCCACAGTGGACACACTGCTTGGTGTGCATACACCACAATATTTGCAAGAAATAAAGACTTCAAAAATGAAGGTCGCTGAGGTGGGTTGCACCAATGGCAATTTACTGTGTCTGTTCTTGTTGTCTGTGTGAACATGTTTGGATGCCCATGCACACGCAAATTCTCACCTCCATATGTCAAGTCAGGTTTGGCCTGTAGCACTGAGCAGAGAGCTGAGCGCAAATGGGCAACCTGCACAGGTGACAGAGTTGCCTATGCTGTTGATGCTGCCGATGTGGCTATTGCAGTGGAGGGTGGTAAAGCCCATGAAGTACATGGTAGCAGGCACCATGCTGGTGTGTTTGATCTCCTCTGCATGTAATAGCCAGACCCATGCTGTTGGAAGCCCATGACAATGCACCACGTACTGCTGTGGGGGTTTCACAATGTTATTGGCAGGCAGAACATGCATGCTGCATTATCGTGTGTCAGCCTGACCATCAACACTTAACATATAGACGCCAAGCTAGCAGGCATTACAGACAAGCTGTGGGCTGCTTGGTTCTGTGCTGATCGACATGGGTGAATGCAGGCGGCGGCCTTGGCAATAGAGCGTGGCTGGTCAATCAATATTGGAGGTGGCATGCACCATGCCTACTCTGGTGGTGGCGCTGGCTGGTGCATGTTCAGTGATCTCACCCTGGCTCTGCGCAAGATACGCAAAGCCTCCCAAGGATCGGTCAACAAGATCATGATCATTGATACTGACGTGCACCAGGTGCTTCAGCATTCTGTGCAGTGTATGAAGCGTTGAAGCCTACCCTGCATAACACAAACTGCTGCGGGGGAAGCAAATGTGCATTCTACCTGCACCTGCATGCTCTATCAAGTTTGCTGGGCCTGCATGACCAGAAGATCCCATATGGCACAGGGTACTGTGTAGACTGGCTCACACTTGATTGAATGTAGGGAAACGGTTATGAGAAAGATAAGCTCACATTTGAGGACAACCAGCTATACATTCTTGACATTTACAACTCAGAGCTGTGGCCACATGACACGTCAGCCAAAACTGCCATCGACAATATGGTTGAACTGAGATGTGGGACCAAAGATGGACAATATCTGACCAGCTTGGAGTCAGCATTGCAGCAGGCAAGCAGAGACTTTCAGCCAGATCTCATACTCTACAATGCTGGCACAGACATACTGGAGGGAGATCCTCTTGGCAGGTCAGTTTTCATCTATGCCCTGCAATCCATTGCTGCTACTCGTCATGAATGCAACACATTGCTGAGGTAATGCTAACCCTGTACGTGGGGGGTTTGTGACATGTACTTTTCAATATTGCAAGATCCACAAGCACATCCCTGAGGATGCACTGCTCTGCAATGCCACAAGAGATGGTTTTATCAAGGCACTCTTGTCCCAGTATGGCACATGTAGGAACCCCTTTACATCAGTGATTGTGACATGCCAAGCTAGGCATGCTTTGTTGAGTAATGTTGAACTCATGCTGGCAAATGAACTTGCAATGACTTGCTCGGTGTGTATGCAGAATGAGTGTGTCATTGGAAGGTGTCATACAACGGGACCAGATGGTGTTTCAGCATGCGCTTGTATGCAAATGCCCAATTTCAATGGTGCTATCTGGAGGCTATGCAGCCGACAGTCACCAAGCAGTTGCCAAGTCCATTGAGAACATTCTAACTGTATTCAGCTTGACATCTCATGACTGAGAACTCAGCCAGTGGCAATGATGGACGAAGTACACTTGTTGGCACGAGGTTGCTCTTGGCGTTTGCAGACTTGCAGCACAAGTACTGCTTGCTTGCCAAGCCCCTCATTTGAACAGCTCTTTGGATGAACATACACTTGTTGACATGAAATTGCTCTTGGCATTTGCAGACTTGCAGCTCAAGCACTGCTTGCTTGCCACATATGAACAGCTCTATGCACTGTTGGGCAGTTGCTGGAGCACAACACCAGTGACTTCAGGTGTTGCACCGAAAACGGTACCCCTTGATGTCGGAAGCTTGTATCGGGTGTCAGCAGTGCATGAAGCTGCCACCCTTCTTGCCTTCCATGTTAGCTGAGTGCGAAAACAAGTGACACGCAGGATTCGAGCAGGTACGTGAAGTCCTCTCAACACACAAGCAGGTTGGAGACTGCCTGACGGTAGAACACAAACTCTGAAACGAGATCGCAAGGGGTCGTATTTTGAACAAAGTCTTAGGGCACACGCCTGAGGATGCAGGGTGTAGCACGCAACTATCAGATTTCCTGATGGTAGGCAAACGAGCAAAGGGCTCTTCTCTTTACAACACGCTGTTGATTTGTGACTCGGCACGGTCAACGCTTCACTTGTGGTTGACCGTGGTTTCAGAGGCAATCCGTGGCTCTTGAGTACTCGATACACTGCTCAAAGTTCCATCGCGTCCAGTTTCACTCTGTCTACATTCTGCAGCTGTCTGCAAAGACATCCTAGCTTGAGAGTGTGAGCTGGTCTACGCATCTTGAGCTGAGCTCTGTTGCATGTCTATCGCACGAACTTTGGCGAAAGTCTCCCGACATAAGTTGATCCCTGCAAGGCAGTACAACAACTGGTATGGCCAAGAGGCACAATTAGTTCCTGTGGTTATAGAGAGAACAGTACGAGGAGAACGGTCATTTGATATCTATTCAAGACTTTTGCGCGAGCGAATCATAAGCCTGAACGGCGTGATCGATGAGCATACCAGCAATTTGGTTGTTGCACAGCTCCTCTATTTGGAGTCAGAAAACCCAGAGAAACCTGTACGCAAGCTTTTTGTCGAGGCATTTGACTGATTTTTTAGCCATCAAGAGCCTTACCTGACTGGCTTGCAGATAGCTATGTACATAAACTCGCGCGGCGGTGGAGTCAATGCTGGCCTTGCAATATATGATACAATGCAGGTTTGCCCACACGCTCACAACTGCTCTCAATTCATTGTGCCTACCTCAGGAGAGGTCATGCAATTCCTGTTGCTGCAGTACATACGTAGCCCAGTGAGCACTCTCTGTGTGGGGCAAGCTGCTTCAATGGCCTCTTTACTGTTATGTGCCGGTGAGCATGGCAGTCGCAGATCCCTGCCAAATAGCAGAATTATGTTACATCAACCCTCAGGCGGCTCACAGGTATATGCGGTCCGTTATGAAACATGCCACAAACAGATCAGCAACCTGAGCCAGGCATGCACGTGCACAAACTGATCACTTGAGCATGACATGATTGTGTGTTACAGGGCCAAGCTAGCGACATTGCAATCCAAACCAACGAGATTTTGACCCTGCGGGCAAGACTCAATGAGCTGTATGTAAAGCATACAGGACAGTCATTATCACTCATAGGTACCGATCCCATGCTTAGCAATGTCTACCACTCCAAACCTTATCAAGTGGTGTGGTGACATGATTGCTTGCAATGCAGCGGAAACATTGGAAAGAGACACTTTCAAGTCAGCATCAGAAGCTAGAGATTTTGGCCTCATTGATGAAGTTATAGACAAGCGACCATTGGACCAGCCAGTTGCTAAGTGACACTGCAATTTGCAACTAGCTTCTGCTTGTCAGTAGGGCTTCAAGATTGTCATTGCCATCAAATCCGAGACCTGCTCAACTGCTGCTCTGCACAAAAGTGCAGCGCGAGTTCATACCGATGAGAATCACACCACACTGTTCATGAGTTGATGTATGTAAACAAGAGGAAGATGCTCCATTCAAACCGAAGATCCATTCGCTTCATCAAGCCTGCTCGCTAGTGCAACTTTTAGAAACTGTCCTCGGACTCATGAGTAAGCAAAAAGGACAGCCAGAGAGGTCAAGGCAATGGAAGGCTGCTCATGGGTACGTTCAAGGTATGCCTTGCACTGCCATGAGGCATGCAGATGTACACCCACAGCACCTGTCATAAATCGAAACTCGAAAGCCATTTGAGTCTTTGTGGTGACAGCTCACTGCACTGCTTGCTTTTCAAAGCCATCTACTGCATGTTGGCCTCATTTGCAGGCATCAGCGACTCACTTGTGAAAGCTTGATTGCCATGAGTGTGCTAATGACAATGGCGCTTGGTGCATGCAAGAATGCCGCCCAGGCATACAAAGGTTGAGCTAGTGCACAGAAACATATGAGATTGGGAGCAAATCCAAACACCTTCCTTTGCCCAAAGTGTTCACCTTTAGTGCGCTTGCATGGAACCCAAATGCTGTTCATGGCTGTGCAAAAATCTCTCAGCTATTACATCCTGCAATTGCTGTTTAGCACAGACTGTTCACGCACAAAACGCTTTGGATGATTGTCAGACACTTAGACATATACTGGTTATTGACCCTGTGCTGCAGCCAAGATGTGGTCTGCCCTGTGCCCTGATGGTCATGCATTTTCAAGTCTGCACGGATGACTAATGCATGCATGCCTGAATGACTTTGCAAGTGCCCAAATGCCAACTGTTTACATCACACAGACGCTGCTACCAGAACCTAGGTCCTGCTGTAAATGAGTGGTGCCCCCTTATTTGGGTCCTGCCATAACCAGTAAGCATACACGCATACATCTTGGCAAATGATGCCATAACTTCTTTGACAATGCCATCCAGTCCAGTCCTGGATTTTGCTACTGTGGATGAGCAGCAAGCATCTGCGCAACACTATTGGAGACATTTGTCAAGCTTACGCTTCAGGAATCTCCACATCACCAGCATCAATCTGCATGAACAGGAGCATTGTCAGCACCAGTTGTGTCGCTCAGCAATGATCAGGTCTTATAGCATAACTGTAACTGAAGCACCAAAAACAGGCTTGAAGTCCTTGCCTTTTCCTGGATATCCTGGGGGTCCTCATGGTCTACATGGCAACCGACTGATTTGCATGTTCCCAAAATCTCCTTGACTGTGCCTGAGAGTTCCCTCGCACAACTCCTATCCCTCATGACTCTGGCAATCTCAATGACGTCGTCTAGATCCAAATTGCCGGTGTGCTTGATGTTCTTTTCCTGCAGTTGTATAAGCCTATGTAAGCTGCAAGCTGACTGGTCTGAGGGAAGCAGTGCTGCAGCTCAGTGTGATGGGCTAATGTAATTTGTCTCCTCAGAGAGATTTGGAGCAAAGGCATAACGAAGCTGACCTTCTTCCTGTCTCTGACAGGCTCCTTCAGAGCCTTGATGACTAGAGAAGCTGCTGAGGGAATGACTGAAACCTTGGCGATACGATTTTGCACTGTCAGCTTGCATGTTACACGCAGGCCCTTCCATTCCTTGGCTGTCTCTTTTGCAATATCCTCTCCAATCTTTTTGGGAGATAGACCAAGAGGACCGATCTTTGGGGCCAACGACGACGCGGCACCAACCTCGCCACCTGTTGCCCTCACATAGACCTCTACCACCTGCGAGGGATCGAATTTGGGAGCCATTGCGGCCTTCCTTCGCAGGCAAAATGCAGTTCGTAGCAGAGAGAGAACCAAAGAGCCGCCTCCCACTGCATCAGAGCAGAGTTTACTAATGTAACTTTTGACGTAACAACCCAATTACCGTGGTTGCAATATGAGAGCAATTCATTACAGCGGCTTCGTAGGCGATGTCAGGGCAATCAGGCATTTGTGGCATGTGAAACCCGGGGCACTGGTCCATCGCCATGGCATTCGCGAGCACCGACGTGAATGTTCTGGTGTACAAGTACATGGTGGAAGCAGGTTAGTACAGGCAAGGCACGGGGTGCTAAGACTTTGTGGCCGTGATTGATCTTGTATACTGATTGCAGGCTTCATGCACTCTTCTTATACGTTTGCCAATGAGAGTCAAGTCACAAAAGCATTTCCTGACATGTCCTCAACCCCTCCTAATGCCCTGATCCGGTTTGTGCAAAAAGGCCTGCAATACATTGAGATGGAGGCCAACTTAAAAGAGGTACGAGCAGAATGACTGTTCTGCATATTCTTGTTTTGTGCAGCTTCTAGCTTGTAAAGCCTTAGCTTTCAGACAAGCCTTGCTTGTTGCAGGACCGCAATCCAGTTGACGAGGATTACCAGCTTGTTGCTGCTGCTGATGCAATCATGAATGACTCCAAAGATCTGAAAGAACTTGTACAGACTCAGCGCGCAGACAAACAAGAGGACTCTGATGACCAAGAGGACAGGCGTGACTCCTCTGATCGGGGAACACCCACAGTCATGGTACACCCAGCAGAGCAGAAGCCATCAAAGGGCCTCAGAAGGGGCAGAGGCAGAGGCATGCCGCCCCAGTCACACTCTCCTGCACGTCAATCTCAGCTTGATCAGCCACATCCAGCTCAGCCTGTCTCTGACCGCCACATGCCTGATCACAGGCAGGCTGCCACACATGCAGACAACCAGACCCCTGGGCATGCTACAGCCCTGCGTGACATGCCAAATGGGCACTCTCAGCATGCCCAGCCTTCAGCACAGCCCCTCAACACGCTTAAACCTGTTTTCCCTCCACAGATCACAGTGCTAGACACTCAGAGCAGAGAAACACGTGTGTGCTCATGGTGTCCCACAGCTGCAGTACTGGCATCTGGGTGAGCAAACGCATGTCTCCACTACCTGCAATCACCCACAAAATGTGAAGCCACTAAGCTTGTGCGGCTACTCATCCTGCTCAACATGCACAGCTGTCAATCCAGTACCTATGGCAGCATCACTAGCGCGTATCTTTTCATTGCTGCACCAACTGCTGTCCCATCGCACAACACTACACCATGCTTGCACCTGGAGAAGGTGTGTATACCATCACAGCATCTAGTGTAGCGATGACACATGCATTCGCTCTGCGAGTATGAGGCGTTTGTAACAAACAACAGTTGCTTCCTTTGTTGCCCTGAGGCTCCTCAGGCGTAAGTGCCAACTCACATGTTCATCTTCAGGATCATCTGAACGCATGTGAATCTTGACAAGCACAAGTGCACCATGCTGAGCATTTGAGTGTTATCACCAGCAGTGACATCACTGCAGGCTTGGAGATCCTGAGGCGCTGCTCTGGTCAGGGGACGCTGGGTGTAGTGACACACAGATGCCCACCGTGCTAGCACACTCAGGTGCTGAGGCTGACAAGTCTTCTGTGGTGGAGTGCATGGACTGGCAATCTGATGGGACCATGCTTGCCACAGGCTCCATGGATGGCTGGATACGAGTATGGAATAAGTCAGGTGTCTTTCACCTACTGCTCACAGCATTGCCTGTTACCTTTTGTCTGCCGGCCCATACTCTTCTTCTCTCTCTCTATCCTGCCACCAGTCTTCACGCTTGCCATCTGGCCAAACCCCTGGCTTCTGCCCTCATTGCACCCTTGCCTTTATCCTACATGCCCCTGCCCTCATTCATAGTCTCTCATGCTCTGGCTTGCCTTCCCACAACCATCACCTGCAAATCAACACGCAGGCGCTTGGTCCAGGCCTGGTGCCTTCCCAACTGCCCAATTAGCGGCAATGATGCTGTCCCATCATCTTGATGTAAAGCATCAATCTGTATTGAATGATGCTGCGTGACCCCTTCATGTATTCATCATTGCTGCAATGCAATGCTGTGCTTGCCCTGTTCATGAATACAAGTGGAGCTTGCTCCTGTGTTGTGTGCTGCCTGGCATCAGCAAGACAAGCAGCTCCACTTGCTGCTGACAAAGCAGTCTCACAACTGCCCTGCAACTGCCCTGCAACTGCCCTGGAACTGCCCTGCGAGCATCTGCAGGAGCCCTCACATGTAGCACTTGTCCGTCTGGCAGCCAAGATGCCATGCTGTGCGCAGGGCAGCTGTTGCAGACCCTGAAGGGCCACGGCTCAGCAGTCACCTGCCTCAAGTTCTCTAGGCATACCAACTTGCTGCTGTCAGGCAGCTTTGACAAGGCAGCGATTGTATGGCAGGCAGACACTGGTGTTCAAATGCAGCGAATCACAACTCACGCAGGTACACATGTGGCTCTACATGATCCATCTGGTCACCTGTCAAAATGTTGCAGACACTTGTTCCTCCTCGTGGGCATGTCAAACATGTACAGCATTGCCTGTTGTGTTGGTTTGTGTATGCAGTCAGTCTGTTCAAGCCTGCCTGCATGGAAGCAGTCAGGACTCCATGCTGCATGCATCAGTCATGGGCACTCTGCTCATTAGACTTGACAGTGTGCCAAGGCTGCATACTACCAGCTGGCCTTGCAACAATCTCCAAAGAAATGGTGTCATCAACATATCAGCTCATCAACAGCACAATCATTGCAGCTTTCTTGTATGCAATTCTTCATGTCACCTGGACTGCTGCTGCAGGCAGCGTATGCTGTGTGGCATGGAAGGACGACCACCAGTTTGCCACTGCCAGTGCTGATCATGTCATTCACTTGCATTCTGGGGACCAAGCTTGCACAGCAACGCTCAGAGGGGATGATGCTACTGACCTTACTCAGCTCACATGGAGCCCCAATGGTACTCACTGACTATCACTCATTGTCATGCTTTTTCATGCCGGCAAAATCGTTTGCTACCTTGCATGACATCTGCCTTGTTGTGTAGACTCTGGCTGTCACGCACTGTAGCTACCTCTCGCAGCATCAGCTTTACTATATGTACTGCTGTCAGCAAACATGGGGTGCAATTTTTTGGGTTTGAGTCGAGGCAGTTGCTTCTCTTGCTGCCTTAATACTTGGGCTACTTCTCACTAGCATTGCTGTAGCCTGACACGGCAAAGCTTACTGCACTAGCTGGATCGTTACCCCACCAGTTTGGCCGTGTTTCCATCACGGCGTAGCTGAGACCCCCCCCCCCCAGCCTTTGTTTGACCCCAGCTTCCAAAATTTGTCAACAATCTGCAGGCTGACATCTGCCGTCAGGTACATGATGCAGTGACAGTCAGTTGACGTCATACACGTGTCTATGCAGGAGATCATCTGGTTTCATGTTGTGAGGGTGGCATGCTCCTGGTGTGGTCCCCTGCCCAGCAGACCTTGTTACACATCCTCAAGGACCACACAGCTGATGTGCATGCCATGGCCTGGAGCCCTGCACCTGTGCACGGTCGCCACCATACTCTGGCTACAGCCTCTCAGGATCAAACAGTCAGGTATGCTGCGGCATGCATGCATACACTGCTTCAGCATGCATGCACACACTGGTTCAACACACATATGCTGCACCTCTCCTCCTGCTCCTCTGAGCATGTCACAGTGCTATCTTGCTTCACCTAATCAAGCATCATATAGTGCTGCTTTGCCCCTGATGGTGCCACAGAGCAACACATCTCATAATGCTGTAGAAAAAACAAGAAAAGACAACACCTTTCGGCGTCAGTTTCATGAGAAGCCAAGTACTATAGCGGGCTGCCCAGGGTCACAATGTAGTAGACCATTGTGTGGTTGCTGTTGAGATGTGTGTTGTTTTTGTAACAATGTTGTGCAGCGTGTTCTGAGTGCAAGACTGCTTGCAGGCTGTGGGACCTGGTCAGTGGAACCTGTCAACATAAGATCAGCTTGGCGAGCAAAGTACGGTCTGTAGACTTCCACCCTTCTGGACACCTTCTAGTCAGTGGATGTGATGATGGAGAGATATGCCTATGGTCCATTCCAGATGGCCACAAAGTGTACAGCTCCACATTGAGTGGTGGCGTGGCATCAGTTGCTTGGAACAGCTCAGGGGACACAGTTGCTGCTGCATGCAGAAATAAACTTGTGCATTTGATATTGATGGAGCTGCAATAGTTACTGGTTTGTTGGGTTGGTGAGCAACTTTCTACGCTGCACGCAGTTGTAACAACATTGTATACTACAGTATATATTGAGATCTGATATCAACCCTTCTGAAAAGCATTTCATGCTGTGCCAATGTGGGTCCAACTACAATTGTCTCAGCATTTCCTAAGCCAATGTGATGTGCTTCTTTCTACCAATACAACTGAAGGCCCCCAAAAACACGAGACAAAAAGGCCACCCAATACACGAGACAACCCTGGCCAGAGCAGCTTGTGCAGGCTGCAGATATCTACTACACTCGATCACGCATTCATTGCAAGCCTCATACGTATGTCTGTTGTCTACATCCTACAATTGGCTCAAAAACCTTCGCTAGTGGTCTGCCCTGTCCTGAGACGACCCTGGCACACCCTGTGAGGCTCTTTCAGATAACAGTGCCATCAGGTATTGTGGCTCCCTTTAGGATCACCACAATGCCATTTTGAATGACATAGCCTTTTTTGGTGTAATCTGCCTCCTCAATACCATCTTTGTTGATGATTTGCACATTGCTCCCAATAGAGACATTGTCATCAATGATTGCCCTCTTGATGACAGAGTTCTCACCTGCATCATGCAAGCATCAGGGTACATGGTTCCAATCGTGCTGGTACAGTGTAACAGGAACCTCTGTTTCAGCTGAAACAAATATAAGCTCTGAAAGACACTTGTCATTGCAATGCACCCAAGAGTGTAATGATTACTGCCATGCTGCCCAGCTGGGTTGCTGCAGCGCTGCAGCTAAGTGGCACAGCAGCACCTTTTGCTTTGACATCTGTGTGAACAATCGGCAGCGATGAGCACCAACATACCTATGCCAAGAACTGACAGGCCCTGCTGCCTTGCTCTCTCCCTCTCACGGTCATTGGAGTAGTTGTCGTTGCCCATCAGCAGGCTGTCCTCAATGTGGCAGCCATTAGCAACAAATGTGTTGCACCCAATCACTGACCCCTTGATGTACGACCCCTGTGGAAAGTGCACACATTGCATTCAAGCTGTGATGCCTGATTCACCAGGAAGATGCGCCAGTATATGCCATTCAATGAGAAAAGACAAAGCACATGATCCTCAAAGACGTTGCAAACAGGCACACTGTTTCTGCCAACAGCTTTACAGCGCCACAGGACAACTCTTGCAATGAGCTTTTGTCCAAAGTGTACTGAAAACAGAGGCTTGTACACATCGCCACATGCTCAGTGTCCTACCCGCAGTGCAGAGCCCTCTCCCATCAGAGAGTGGACAATCTCGCACTTGTGGATCATGGCCGGTGGCAAGATGTGGCCTCGGCTGACGATGGTCTCCTCCACATCAAAGACTGAGATGGGAGAGCTGGGGGATGTCATCTCCAGATTTACCTCAAAGAAATCCCTCAGGTTGGAGATGTCCTGCAACGACCGATGCCTGGTGCCATCAGAAAAGAAAAGGAAAGACTCCTTTCGGCGTCAATTTAATGAGAGGCCAAGTGTTATACCGGGCTGCAAGCTGCAAACTGAAGGGATGAGTAAAGTATCACACTGCAGATATGCTTCTCAATAAAAGGGGTACAGATTCCAAATGGAAGCAACAAGTTCTTGCTATGTTTAAAACTCATGCTGTCAGATACAACTGATCTACAGCACTCACACACGCAGATTTGTGCTGGTAGTGGCATATGCATTCCACCGAGTGGACTGGCAGTATCAGATAATATTGCTGTTGCCATTGTTAGATATTCACTAGCACCAGCACTCGAACGTCACTGGATGCTAGCAGAGCATTTCAAACGCCAGCAGTCAAATGCCGTCTCCACAGTTTGCAGTTTGCTAAACCCTATCCTAGACAGAGAATGCAAGACAGTAGTGAAACAAGCATCTCAGCTTGTGATAGATGAGGACAACGTTGTATCAAATTTGTATTAATGTGGGGAGCAACCCTAGCAGATGCTCTCAGGCAGACTGCAAGTGCTAAGAAACATGCTGAGAAGGCACACAGAAGCTATTGTCCAAAATGATGTTGGTACTCACCCGCCAGTATCCATCAAAGTGGTGTGCCACCACCTTGAGTTTGCTCTCCAGGGCATGGGGGATGACATCAGCCCCAAAGTGGGCACTCTTAGTGTCCCCAGACTCTGTTCGCAACAGGTTCACCTGCATTGATCAACACACCCTGTACACCACTGCCTGACACGGATGCAGGGTTGTGAAGGCATACGAAGTAAAGACTCAAAGAAACAAGGTTTGTCAAAGGTGAGCTTAGTGTCCCCGTAAAGATTAAAGCCTTTCACGCAGGTGTAGCTATATGTGCCCAGGGTGAGCTGCTGTGTAGTGTCTGCTGAACCAAATGCAGGCATCCTTTGAATTTGATTGAGCGTCATAGCCAATGTCTGGCAGGGAACCCAGAAACACATCTTTGATGGTGAGGGGACCCTGAGTAACACATGGCCAGTTTTTGAATCTGGCGCTTTGGTGTGCAGCAGAAAAAGCTCAGCTAGTGCACCAAACATCCAGTCAAGGCATACATGCTCACGGGACATCTGCCATGTCATCTTGTCAAGGTGCTGCAGATCACAGAGACAAAATCCAAGGCTCACCAAGACATCCCTCTTGAAGACATAGATCCCCATGGAAGCCTCAAATGGGTTCTCCTCAGTCGCGTTTTGAGACACGCTGCGCACCTTATCCAGATCATCACCTGTTGGCTTCTCATAAAACAAGGAGATGCATCCTGCACACATTTGCAATTGTGTACCTTGCATGACTGGTATCTTGCACAGTACCATGCAAGACTTGACATTTGTCGTGTCATTGGCGCTGCATGAGGCAAGTGTCTGCTCATCACTGCCCTGATAACAGTAATAACAATTAAAAGTGTTTTGCTACAGCCGCAGCTGTGCTGAATGCAAAGCAAGCACTGGGTGAGCATTACGGATTGTGACAAGCATCAACTTTGAATTGTACACTGCATCAAAACTCCTGAGTGCACTCAGGTCAAGCTGTAGATGTTCCCAAGTCCCTGTCAGGCACACACTCAGATGAGCAACTTGCAACAATACTTTGTACGTTGTGGTGCCTGTGGAAACAGAATCATCAAGAAAACGCTTTTCGGTGATCAAAATGGGAGCCTCCTAAGGCGGCAGCCCAGAGCTGTGGTAGTTGTGAGCAAGCTACCTGTGTCAGGCTCTACTTTACAGCAGCCCCTGAAGCTGGCCTGGCCCAAGCCCACAGCATGTGTGGCAATGGTGATGTCTGCATTGTTGCTGCGGTGAGTCTGCAGCAGGTCTGCATAGTCCTGCAGGCAACATTCTCCATGGTTGCAATGTCCCAATGGCAGCTGTCATTCTGGGTACCGCCAGCTGCGTGCTGGCAAAGCTACAAGGACCTGAAGAGGAACCTTATTGAAGCGCGATTCTTTAGGCATGTCTCAAAGTTGAGTCAGCAGTGATGGTCATGGTGAGCTCCGTGTCACATAGGGTGCCATACGAAGCATGGCATGAAATAGTGTAGCATGACCTTGCACACCATGGCACAACACAGCGTGAGGCAGCATAGGCCAGCACAGCATGGCACAGCACAGCATAGGATAGCACAGCATGGTACAGCACAGCTCACCATCCTATACAGTGCCTGGCCTGACAGGACCAGCAGCTCATCTGGCAGGTCCATTCCACGGAAAGCATCCAGAATGCTGTCAAGCTGCTGTCGCACAGCATCTGCAGAGCCCTTGTACCAGTTGGCACTCTTTGGTGTCTGACTGGCTGTCAACACATCCACAAAGCCCCTTTTCTGAGGGCCCCCAAACACCACCGGTGGGTAGCTGGCAGCTATGTGAGTGTTGAGGGTGTGAGAGTTGAACTGTGTCAGCACATACCTACAAACAGAACAGAGGTAAGCAGGAGGAAACTGTCTTGCATTCTGGGATGGGTGACATTCCTGCTGCAGGCTGTGCTAGCTCAAGACCAAAGCAGAGAGTTGGAACTCACATCTTGTTGACTCCAGACTTGATGCAGTTGCTGATTGGCACATCAATCAACTGCATGTTTGAACCTGCAAACAGTTTGACACTTTTAGTTTGGCTGGGATTTCCCTATGTTGGAGTGAGGCCAAGTCAAAAGCATTGTGGGCAGTGTTGTCTGCGACACCATGCTTGAGCATGAGACTGACCAAGCTTGACAGCAGGCATGGCTCGGAACCTAGCCAAAGCATTGGTGGATGGTCCTCCTGCCAGCAAGATGGCTTGCACACTGCACAGATAAAAAATATTTTTGTTGTCAGCATCAATCTGCCAAGGTATGACACAGCTGGCAAAGCAGGATCAGCACTCACCTCTCATTGAGTGGTGGGCCAATCTTCTTACTGCCGGGTACACCATTGGATGCTCCGTTAGGTGTGCTGCCATTGTTTGAAAGGTGCTATAGGGAAAGCACAAAATATCAGGAGCTGTTGTGGCAAGCACGCAGCCGATGCTTCTGCCCGCATCTACCTGCGTGGTCTTGGTGGATTGATTTTCGGAAACTTTGTGGCTTGTGCTCCTGTCTGCAGTGATGGGCCCAGCAGAGACTGGCTGATTGACCAACCGGTTGCGTCTGCTACGGCAGTGTTGCCCAAATGACCGTGCGGACAACAGAGATTTCTGCTGAGACAAATCAACGCCAACGTGCGAGTGTCTCAAAACATTAACACGCCTGCCGGACGCGACACCACCCATCGGCAAAGTCATCCTTTGATCGGACAAAGCCAACCTTTCGCGATATGTGTTCCTTCTGAAACAACCGCTTTGGTCAGAATCTGCAGTAAATTTGCTTCACAGGCTGTGACGCAGCAAGCCGCGATGACTTTTTTAGAGGAGAATGTGCTGAAAGCCATGGTTGAGTCAGCACGGAATATGGAATATGCATTGACCTGCCTCCCGCCCTAGGGCTATTTGACCTCATAATAATTTACTGGTGACTGTGAAGGCTCTGGACTGGGCTATACATTGACTTGACCAGCTTTTCGCGTCAGCAGATAACAATAGGCACTTCAACCACACGCATGTGGTCATTTTACAGCAGTAAGCTTCGAGGTACACAGCGTTGCTGACTTGTTGGGACACCATATGCGTTCTGTAGGCTAGTAAAGCTTTTGTGCTGTGTACCACATTGCGCTGCTTTATTGCCACCAAGCTGAACAACAAGCATATGTATCAATAGGACGGCAAAAAGCAATCTGAAATGAGCCCTGTCGCCAGCTTGATTGACCCTGTGAGCATCCACAAACTTACATGTGCTCAAGATCATGTTTGGGTGCCTGCAGAAGGGCAAAGGCTACTGTGAGCGGCAGGTCGTTCAGCAACCAACATTCAGATAAAGCAAAAGTACCACAACCCTCATGTCCTGCCATAATCACTCTTGTATTATATGGGCAATGGCAGTTGGCCATGTCCAGGACATACCTTCCAATGAGGAATTGTGAGCTTTGAAATTGATTTATCCAGCAGCTGCTTTCAGAACAATATCATTTTTTGGCGTGAATAGCTTGACCAGCACGAACTTTACCCTGCATATTGCACAGTTGCTCAACCCTATGCAAGAAGCAGTCCATTCAGCACACAGCTAAGTCACAGAGGAGATGTGAGGTAACTGCATATGTATTTAGCATCAAGGGCTAGATGTGTGACAGAACTGATGGCTGAAGTCTTGGCCTCTACAGGCTGCTCTTTCCTCAGCAAGCTGCAGACATCTAGTGTTGGAGTCACACAGATGCCTTGCCAAGCTTGTACTTGCATTCTCACCTAAGCATTATAAGCCTAGGACTTGCACTTTGTGCAGCTGATTGACATCCAGCTCCCACTGACCCCAGTCGCCATCTTCATCCTGCTTACGATGGGCTACAGTGTAACAGCAATGCTGTGCATCGATTACAGTGGTCCAGGGCATCAGGCGCACCACAGATCTATTCACTGCCTGCACGTCAAACATGTATGATGCATAGCTCCTCTTGAGCTTGTCATGGGTCAGGCAGTGTAACACCCCAAAAGCAATGACAGTAACACACCTCTCCATGAGCAATGACAAGAATGTTCTTTCCCTCATACTGGTTGCCAATTGCCTGCAGCACATACTTGGGCTGTGCATGAACATTTGTGAGGTCCAGCATTCATGGTACAAAAACTCCACCTCCAATGCAACGTTGATTCTGGCATGTGCCTGCTCTGCTGTCTCTGGGAATGCCGGTAGGTCTGGATCATCAATGATGAAGTTGTCTGCAAGCAAGTAGTGTTGATGGCAAAAGCTTGTGAGTTTGGTTGCACCAGCTTGCAACACTTATCCTGGCTGTACCGGAGAGAGGTGCAAGCTTAAGGGCTGCATCAATGCTACAGCCATTCCACATCCATTCCTGAATGTGACCGTTTGGAACAGCTCGATCTTGAGCATTCAGATTGCGAGCAGTCAACATCTGCACTTCAAGCAAAAGTAATATGACTGCTCTGCTTTCACTCTGTAGGTACTGCCAAGATGTAAACATACACACCTCGCACAACTTGCAGTTTATGTGGATTCTTCTGCAACATGTTGGCACTGACTGGACGACAGTGTTTGCCGTCTGTAGGCAGCGTTTGAACGGCGAAGTCACCAAAACTTGCAGATCAAGCGATCTCAGACGCGTCTCGGCCGTATGAGCCGCCTGTGTCAGTTCTACTTCGCATCACAAGCATGATGATGGGGAGTGTTGCCATCGACAGGAACGCACACAAGGCACAACCTGGTCAAAGCCCTTCTGTGCCAGGGGCGGGTCCCACCAAGCTTTGCTGGAGGACACAAAGTCATGATCCACTTCATCAAGTCTCAAAGCATGCCTCATCACCACCATCGTCTGGCTTGCAGGCATTTTTGATAAGGTTGATCCGGAAGTCGAAGCTGATTGCACTCGACCAACAATTTTTGCAATTCAGGAATCAGCTATGCACGGGCCTCGTAAAATAACTTCACGGAGCATACCGCGTACGTAGATGACCCGCAACTTCCCCAACAGGTCTCGAGGTGCAAGCATTGCTCAGAGCGTCGCCTTCACTTTCAAACAATCAATGGTAGGGCCGGGAAGCGTAGACCATACCTGCAACATCTGCCTAGACACGTTGGGCGCAAACGGAGGGGTCTCTACCTTGCTTTGTGGTGAGTCTTGTTCGCTGCTTGGTGATCTTGTTTGCCGTCTCAAATGCTTGCATTGGGCAGATCAAAATCCGCTGGTAACATGTGTGGATCACTCAGTCTAACTTGATTGCAGGTCACCCGTTTTGCCGCGAGTGCCTTGCACGGTGGCAGGCAACAAGTCAGTTGTGCCCGGTCTGTCGGACAGACCAGCGTACACTTGAGCGCAACAACGGCCAGCCAAATCTAGTTCCCCGCATTGATGAGCCTGAGGACGCGGAAGGCCCATCGCTGGCCACAATTCTGGGGTTGCTAGGACAGCTCGCGTTGCGTGGTGGTGAACCTGGGTTGTCTGCAGCTCACTCCCAATCAGATGCTCAGGATGGCAATGGCATTACCTTCCATTGGAGCTCTCAGCCGTCTTCGGGGACAGGAAGTGCTCCACCATCACAGACTAGCTCTGCTACCGTTAGCGAGCTGCAAAGCAGTATTCAGTTTGTTATGGCTCGCATTCAGTCTCTTGACCACCGTCCTCTGTACTGGAATGCCCAAATTTCTGAGCTGCAGCAAGCTAGTGCACAGCTGGACGCTTGCCGGCATGGAACAATTGCCAACCCAGCACAAGTCATCCAGCAGGTCCAGCAATACACAGACACAGTAAATGCGCAGCTTGACGAGTTTCTCACACAGTCAGAAGCACGAGAGCAACAGCGTCAGCGAGCTCAGGTCAACCAGCAATACTCAGGCCACCCAGCAGGGTTGAGTCAGCCCAGCGCCCCTCCTTTTGCATCGTCTCCGCCTTCATCAAGCACAGCCACAGGCAGTGTACCCAATGTCTCCAGCAATGCTTCTGGTAGCGGTGGTTGGTCCTGGAAGTGGGGTTGGGGTCCAGCTCCTGCAGGCACCCTGCCCACTGAAGCACCTGCAAGTGCGCCTACAACTGAAGCACAGCAGGCCAGTGGCATAGGTGCTGGTACAGCTGCTGCAGCAGCTGCTGCATTGACTACAGTAGGAGCTGCTGCTGCAGCTGCTTACCGCCGCATGACTGCCAATGCTAGTTCAGATGCAAACACAGCTGGTAGTAGTGAATCAGCATCTCAAGCACAACATCAGTCAGCTGCTGGATCGTCATATTCTTCACAGGGTCAGCCAGGCAGATCAGGTGTAGCTTCTGATAGGGCTGCTGGGCGGGCCGCTGCACCACCACCAGCATCATCAGCAGCAGCAGGGCCTCCAGTGCAAGGCATCTATGATGCAGTCAGGAACATCTTTGACCAGCATGTGAGTTCTGACAGCAGCTTAGGCAGATGGGGCGAGGTGGCTCGCCATCTCAATGAGCTGCATGGCCAGATGAATGCTGGCGATAGTCAGTCACAAGATGCAAGTAGGCTGTTGGCTAGTGCTGTAAACGCTTACAGTGCCTATCGCAGGGCCACAGCATCATCAGCTAATCCATAGAAGCATATTGCTGTGATGACGCCGCTTTGCAGATCAAATCTGCTTGCTTGCAAATGCTAGCTTGAGTTTGTGGATGCAGTGTTTAGCTTTGGCATAAGGTATAGTGTACATATCTTTGAATACATTGACTGCAAATCTCAAGACATGTATGACAATATTGGAAAACTTGTGTTTGACCTGAAAATGATGTTTTGTTTTCTGCAGTCTGCTTGTGTCCAGCATTCACATGATTACACACGGCCTTTGAAGCATGTCATGTGCTTGTCCCTAATTCAGAATATGCTCTTCCATGTAAACAATGCAACTATGCTTTCAACAAAACTTTGTGCATGGCAACAACGATCTCAACACTGCAGGTTATTGTTGGCCAACTCATGCTGGCTCTCCGGCATGCGCACACTCCTGCTGCATCTGCTAGGCGGAATTAAGCGGAAGCATGACTGCATTACCTTGCATTTTAATCCCCATAAACAACACATTTAGGAGATCAACAGGGCGGTCCAGCAGCATTCATTGTAGTGAAAGCACGGCGCTGCCGCGGCCGACCTGCGGCAGGATGGTTCGTGTGACTTGATGGCCATGGGAGCTGCTCCTCCTGGCGGAGCTGTTGACGTAGGCGTTGTCCCGCTGAAAGGCCGATACGCCAGGCCATCAAAGCCAAGTCCCAGACCAACCGAGAAGGGAATTACCAGTCAGGAGGCAGTCGAGTTTGCCATTAGCTATGCCAGGGAGCAACAGAGGCAGCGAGAGCAGGAGATGGAAAGCACAGGCCCCCGGACAGACAGAGAGCGACAGCTCTTAGGCCCGGAGGAAGACAAGCACTACCACTGTGTCACACGGTCACAGCCTGGGCAGCTCGCAACTGGTACATCACTGAGTTGAGCTGGTCATCTGCTGAGTTCAGGAGCTGTTGCTAAGCCCTGTACTGCCTGCAGACAGTGCTTATGCAGACCTGGAGGTTGTGGCAGACATTTGGTCCAAGCGCAGCTTTTCAGGCATAAGAGCCTTGCCAGAGGTTCTGGAGCATGGCTTCCGACAGCAGTCCCTTTGTGAGACAGTGTTGAGAGGTAAATTGCTGTGACAGACATTGGCTAATACAGATCTTGCAGATCTTGGCTGCACTCCCACACTTGCTTCAACAGCTTTGTGCAGCTTTCCACATAAATCAACCATTGTGTGGCTAGTCAATTAAACGATATATTGTTCTCCATGCAAGTCAATGGTGCAGGTAAGCAGGAGCGTCAGCAGAGGTCACAGCAAGCAAGCATGCAGCGTAACAGACTGACTTCAAGCTGTCCTGCTTTTTATGATGGCCCAAGCTTACGTGCCAGCCACTACATGCCAAAGACCACCATGCGCCCCAGCAGCTGGCACATACACTCAGACAATTTTGGTGTGTGGCCATATATCAGCAGCGAATACAGCCGGGAAAAGGAGGAGCTGGCAAAGCAGAAGCGCATCGCCCATGCCCTCCAAATGTCCGAGAAAGACTTCATAGTTCCCAGCAGCGTGCTGCCTGTCAAAGGGCTGTGCTGCTTTGGCAACTATGAATATGACCTGAATCCCTACCCGGTAACAGCTAGCACTTCTTTTTGCACCGGAGTTCATTCTGCCTGCATACACCATGTTCATTCTGCCTGCATACACCATGTTCAGCAATGGTGTGCGTATCAGGATGTACTCCCCACCATCACAAAGCAGGCAGCTTCCTTGTTGTTCACAGCTTGCCAACCTTGCCGACCAGCAGAATGTCTTGTTTGAGCTTTTGATTAGTTCAACGGGTGCTGATGGCTTGACTACTCATACCGACACAAACCTACACTGTCCAGGTTGAGAAAAAGAGCAAGCAGAGCACAGAGGCTCGTGAGAAGCAGAAGGGGATCCCTTTCTACCCCGCAGGGTATCTGCACTACCCCACTGATCTGCTGCGCAGCCGCTTCAGCAGACAGGAATGCTTGGCCCAGCTGGAACAAGAGCTGGCTGCTGCTTGGCCTCAAGCCTTCCTGCAGGTGGCACAATCTCAGTTTGAGGCTGTACTGCATGCACTTCAAGCCTGTGACAAATGCCAGAACATTTGCAAAGTCTGTGATGAAGTAAGACCTCCTCCCCATCGGCAAGCTGTTTCACAGCACAGCACATTCACAGGTCAACAGGCCAACCTTTCATGGTGCTTTTCCAGCTCTGTTGTATATGAATTGTGTCTACAGACCAGATTCTTTATCTGAACAAAAAGGAGGTGCTCAGCTCAAAGCCAGCACCAGCTCAAACAGGGGTGCCAGTCTCACAGTGCAGCAAGTCAAATGCCAATACAAAGCATCCAAGGCTGACAAGCAACATGCTTACACTGCAGGTTTTTGAGAATGGGGCTTTGCTGGTGGTAGTGTCCTTTGATGCAGCTGTTGCAGAGCAGGAGGGAGACCTGACAGGCTACATGAATGAGCTAGCCAGGCTGAACAGTGTGCCTGGCAGCTGGCAGCTCTGTAAGTCAACAGCCAACTGGGGCCAAGTCCAGGTACATGCAACACACAAGAGCCCTGTGCTTTTCTGTGACAGTTGTTATTAATGTCGCAGGGACTGCTTTATTGCATCAATGCAAAATACCAATCTGTAATGACATGGTGATGCTTGTACTGTGTGTACTCCATATCAATGCTGCTGTATCTGCAAAACCTCATTGTGTTGCTATACAGTCCTGCCTGCAAGCATCAAGCAACATGTGTTGTCGATGTCAAGTAGCCACAAAGCAAGTTTGGCCCCTGAGTGGCTAGTGTTACTGACCATACCTTCCAATGCAGCCTTTGTCATGCTCTGGCTCATACACGCTGCACCATAAGCCCATAATGTGCTGTGTAGGGTGGTGTTATTCACTTCACCTTGAAGCCCACATGGGTGTCCAATAAGGTCCCAGTTGCTGCCAACCTGTCAGGCGCTTTGCCAGCTGTGCAGCGGACCGAAAGCCAGCTGTAGAGACCGCCAGCTGTAGAGACCGCCAGCTGTGCAGCAGACCAATTTCTGCCAACTTGAGAGGTTGTCAATGTACATTGCTACTCCAGCAACTGTGAAGAGCGTCCTGAGCAACGCAAATTGCAGCCATGACTATGGACGCAGCAGCCATGCAGTGAGATGTTGCAGCTGTTGTACAGATTGAGATTGGATATGCTCAGGGCAAGCACGTGGGGAGATTTATGGCTGGAAGCTTGCACTGATCTTGGACTGCATTGATCATCCTGGCAGCCATTCCTCCATTGCAGGCAGGAAATGCATATAGACGCGCTGCTGCTAGAATGCCACACTTTCTGCGTGTCATTTCAGCTGGACTAGCTATGAATTAGCTCCACTTTAGAGAAAGGCAGTAAAATTTGCAGCCTGCAGTTAATGGTGAGCAAATCTGCTGCGTCTACAGTTACTCCATCTCACTGACCAGATCTGCCATTGCATACCATTGAGAGGTCTTGAGGAGGCATAGAATGCTGCCTTGCAAGTTCAGCAGGACAAGCGCTTGCTGCTGCATGGCTGGCTAGAGGGAATTCTGTATCAGGGCACAGTAGTGCAACTTGGTGAGTCGCTTGTTGGTGTGTTCAACTGTCTTGTAGACGCACGTACATGATCCTGCAGTAACGACAGAAATGTCAGACAGAATGCAGATTGAATGCGTAAATACTGTACATGTCATTCACCAAATGTAGTAGGGTCAGGTACATACAGTTCTGAGTAGCTTCCTTTATGGGGTCCTGGTTTTGCAGTCAGCCTACTAACAGTGCTGCAGTAGTCGTATGACAGTCCGCTGCCTCCTAGCGCTCATCTGTTGACTGGGAGGATGCAAGCCACATGCCAGGGGGTTGCGCCGCCAGAGGCACGTGTGCACACCAGTGACATAAGTGAACTACCAAGTACCAATATTGAGTACTAATGAGTGAACTTCCAAGTCTGGTATCAGTGGCAATTGCGCCTGATCCAGACTATGTGTGCTGAGCAACCGATCGCATTTGTGGCCTTGACATCTGGAGTACATGAGAAGCTTTATGTCAAGTTTTCACATACCTGTCAAGAGGAAGACGTCTTGGCAAGCAATGCTTGGGGCTATCAGTTTTGCAAGTCTTCTTTGGACACAGATAGCCAGCATAGGCTGCACGTTCAAGCCGTGCTGGCACTGACCAACTGAATACCTGCAGTTACTGGCAAAGTGTTCATCAATGTGCTGACTCACGTGAGAACATCATGATCAGTCGTGCACATCATGCCATGATGTTCATTGGAGTAATACCATGATCCAAGTCCATGCACGCCATATCATCAATGAGTTGCATGGGTGCCTGTAGACAGACGTAGCATACTCAGCACAGTATACAATGCTGCATTGGGTAGCCATTGTGGCTCATGGCATGATGTACATACGTAGAGGGGAAGTTACAAGGTAGATGCACAGACACCTCCGTGGTTCGGAGCGATTTTTGCATACGTGACATACAACTCAGTAGCGCAAACCCAAACACTACATCCGCCATCATTAGAACCAGAAGCCATGGGCAACAGAGCAGCCAAACCCGCTGGCGGCCCGCCTGCAGAAGGCGGAGCGCCCAACAGTGCAGCGACGGGTTGCATGGCTATCCCGCAACGCTTTTGCGGAACTTGCTTCCACTGCATAGCAGTCGGCTTTGGCTTCACGTACGACATGTTCACATTTGCTCTCGCATCTCTGCAACAGCTTTTCATCTCAGAATCCGCACGAAACTGTCTCTGCAGCTTGTATGCTGCCTGATCTGACCTTTGTGATCTGTACGGCTGCTGTCTACAGGCTTGGAGGTGATGCTGCCAATGCTTTGGTGCAAGCCTTATGACCTTGCGGCATCGAATAGCGCGGAGATTCGGTACAATGCAAGTACGGACCTGTTGCAAGTAGTTGCTTCCATCTTGAGCTGACTTGCAAGAGAGTTGCACCATCACTCAAGGCCACAGCAGCACATATATGTGCTTGTGAAGGATTCCATGGAGAGCACCCGCACAAGTCTGTAGAAAGTTTGCAGCTATAAGAATGGGGATTTATTTCATGAGCAGCGACCTGAGCAGTTTGTCAGAGCCAGCTGTCTGGCCAAGTTGTCTCCATCAAATGGCTAGGCAAATGGTTGTGATCTTGATATCCAGGATTTTGCGACATTTGGTCTGTGCACACTTGCGATTGTGGTCTGGCACAGGCGACCAGCATTGAATTTGATGGACCTTTTTTTCTTTCTTTTGTTTGTCTTTGCATAACCTAATTGTTGGTGACCTTGGCTGAACGAACAAACAAAACATAGATGCTGTTGGAGACTTGCGAGTTCAGTAAGGCATCTGTCTATGTTCGTGATGTGTGTAGTCTACCACCCGTCTGTGATCAATGGCTTTGTCTGGGTCCATCTTGCTTGTCAACATGCCTGTTGCTCTTCTTTTCTGAGCACCAGTGTCCTGGCATAGTTGTAGCAGGGTACAATGAGTTGAGGGGCATCTAATGTGCAATGTGGGATTTTGCCCCACAACAGTAGACTATTGTTGACTAAGTATGTAGACTAAGTATGCTTATCATTGCAGCTGCAAATGCGTATGCGTAACTGTGGTACCACCAGGGTCTTGTGTACCAGGTATGCATGCAGCCAATTTGCAGAATATAGACGTTTGAAACCTGTGCTGCAATGCTTTACGACTCAGCGCAGCCTGGGGACACATGCACAGCACAGTGAGTAATGAGTTTATTGTCGCGATGACATGCATACATATGTATCTATGTCTTGACACATCCGGATACATCCATGCCTCCATCCATGCCTCCTCGGTCGATGGGCGGGATTTAACATATACGTCTCAAGAATGCACTGATGTGCAGAGCCCAGTAATCGCCTGGATCATGGAGGTGATATGACACAGTATGCACTCAAGCAAGGTTGTCATAGGCTGCGCAATGCACTGAGATGCATCTCGGAGGCCATACTTACAGTCGTGCATGGACTATTAGTCATGCTGCATACAGTCATGAACTATCAGTCATGCATGCACTACCATATGGTCGACAATACTGACTCCAAAGCTGTGCTTGTGTTGTTGGTGCACTACTTCATATGACAACTCAGTGCATTGCGTCAAGTATCACGCAAGGGAGTTTCTGCCATCTTGTGCTACACGCCATTTTTGATGTGTCCTGCCAGCGTCGAAGCACATACAAAGCGACAGCCCCAAACACACACACGTGTACACAGTGAGAAACTTTATGTCAAGCCAACATCTTGCTGTGCAGCGCAGGTAATCACAAGGAATGCATTGTTGCTGCAAAACACAGACAGCTGCGTCATACAACCAGGACAAAAGGCCAGGACAAGTCACAGTCTGTACTGCATGTTAAGACAGATGACTCGACCATAGTCTAGCACAACCTGACTAACATTGCAACTGCTGTAGTCTGCTTGACTGTCGTAGAGTATAAAAATAACTCAAAATTGTCAGCGCTATAATACTTCATCCAAAATCAATTAGTGCTTCACAAGAGCCGACGGCCAGCGTTTGAAAAATAGAATGCTGCCAATCAACTGTTGTCAAATCTGCCATCAAGGTTGCCGCTGCCACGCTGTCGCTGCCTGAAGCTAGCCTCTGCATGAGTGGTGGGGTCTACAATCATCTTCTCGGGTGGACCAGTGCTCCTGACAGGCACCATAGTGGGACTCTGCCCTCCATAATGTGTAGCACTCACCCTGGCAAGATCCCCATTGTCAGGCCTAGCCCCCAAGCTCTTCCTGCTTACAGCCCTCACAATCTTGTCCCCAATGCTGGGGCGCCTGCCTAGGGGCGGCACATTGTGCACATTACTCTGCTTTGCTCCAAATGGTGGTGTCAGCTCATCATCTATGCTGCCTCTGCTGAAAGTGCGCATGATGCCATTTCTGCTGGGTCGCTGAAGGCTGAGCCGGGCTTGGGGAATCTGGTCACCAGCATGTGTTGTGTGGTCCCTGTGTTGCACAGGCGGCGCTTGGTATGGCTGGCCTGCATGTGTGCTGTTGTCGACAAACATGCTGCTGCTGGCAGACAGATCTGATGAGCCAGACCCACGAGCCAAATTAGGCTGCTGGAAGGGAGAAGGAAGCTGCTGATGCTGCTGCTGGACAGGAAGCTGGTGATGCCGTTTGCGCGCCACCGACATTGGTGACAGATGGGCAAACTCCACGTACGAATCTACATCTGCAATGATGTTCACATCAGCGTGATTGGAATAGTCTCCTCGGCCTCTGGTTGATGGATCTCTGACAGATGGGTCATGAAAGGAGGGTTCGAATTCTTCCAAGACGCTGGGTTCGGAGCCACAACGGAAGAAGGACATGAAGCTGTTGGTGCGTTGGACTGATTTCATGCGTACTGGCTTCCCGCCAGATCCCATAGAGCCATTGCTGGTGGAGCGTGTGAGGCGGGAAGCAACATCTGGGAAGGTGGTGCCAGGTGGCAGCATGTCGATCACAACAATGGTGAGATCATCACTGATCTGACCCCCCTGTCTACGAACTGCTGCTCGCTGTATGTGCTCACCTGCATTACATTGAATATTGCTCAGTGGCTCAGCCTGAAAATCACACTTGATAATGTTAAATGGCAAGAGTGCATCAACAGACCAGGACATTGCATCATACAGCAGCCAATTTAAGTGTGCAAATGCACAACAAACAGATAGCTGCTTGGCTGCAGTTCTGTACCTAGCTCTTTCAATCTGCTATATCACAATGGGAACACTCTTGAGGCAGTTCAGGAGTCAAGTGCAGGTTCCAGCAACGAATGCCACACAGCACAACAGCTCAAATCATCAACACCTTCACTACTGGGGGAAATTGCAACCTATCTATGACAGTTGTCGCGAGCCATGCAAACACCAACCTGCTTGTTGTGTGTCTTTGGTACGGGCCATCTTGACAACTTTGCGGCTGGGAAAGCAGTCCCACAGGCCATCGCTTGCAACAACGATGCGAGCGCCCTCCTCAGGTATCTGTACTTGCATGATGTGGGGGTGCGCAATGATGCATTCACCCACATCCATGTCACCGATGGCTCTTGAGACACACAGGCCGCCCGGCCACGCCCTCAAGGGGCCGTAGCCCGGCTCATCTGCCTCTGCTGCTCCGTCCATGTACACACTGCAGCCACATGATGCATGTGCCTTTTAAACAGGAAACAGGATGAGGCCTTGCAGGATGAGGAATTGGGCTTCAGCATGTTGCTTCTGCATAGAGATACCATTATGAAGCTGTCTGGATGCTGCAGCATAGGCTGTGTCAGCCAACCAACGCATCATCACAATGGTCATGTGTGCAATGCTTTGTTTCTGATTGGCAGTTGACAGATGATGCATGTCAATGCATGCTCTAACAAGAGAGATGCTGACAGAACAGCTTGCAGACTGTGCGTTGAAAGACAAGCAGGATAGCCATGCTGCCCACTTTACAGTAGGCTTCAGATGTACAAGCCTATGTGTGTGCACAATTGAAACAGCAAGCATGTGGTAAATGACCATCGACACCAAAATGAATTCTGCTGCAAAATCTGGCATACCTAATAGGCGCTAAATATGAGCCAGCCCTCTTCAGACGATCTTGTTCAGACAGGTGGTTGTGTACCCTGTGTTCTGGGCTGAGATCCAAGAACTGCGCACCCAAATCTAGCACTGCTTTACTGTCACCAATACCAGCTACAGTGAGCAGCCAGTCTGTGATCAGAATTAAGGTCAAGGTGCACCCTGCAGATAAAGACAGTATGTTCAGCCGCCTGGAGACCTGATACATTCAGACTGCAACAACCTGCAGATAAAGCCTGAAAGTTGCATGGCATTGTGTGCCTTGCTCATGGTGCAGAGCTGCATAATTTGAAATGCAAAGGTGCTGTGCATACCTGACAACTGCCCAGTCAGGACAAACTGTCCCTCCAGAGTAAGGAAGGTTGTTGTGACGGCTTCTCTTAGCTTCTCTGCATAGGCTTGGGTGGCTGCAACACATTCAGGATTGCATTGTAGGCACCATGAATGCAAATAGCAGCTACAATGCCTTGCCAGGGCAGGCAACAGATGAAGGATCAGTACACACCATCAGTGCCAGGAGCAATAGGTGGAGGTTTGGTTGGCATGTGTTGCATCAGCTCCCTGTAAAGTGCTTCCTGACAGTGCAGCGCTGCTGCAGAGCCATTGTGACCATCCGCAACAGCAAAGACAGCTAAGTTGTACCCCAGCCCTGAACCTCCAGTCTGGTATGGTGAAGAATGAACCATCACAACATCCTGCAATGAATCCAAAGTGTCCATGCTGGAGCAAATGGCCAGAGTACTGCACAAGGCAACAAGCAGAAAGATATGCATGCATGCTCAGGCATGCTTTGCTGACACACATAGTTCTGGGGTTGGTAGTTTCAAAGATTGTAAGCGTAGTAAGCGCACCTCTCCCTTCTTGACCATCTGCGATACGACGTGAGTGACTCGTGGTCGGAAACTACCAGGTGTTCCATTCTGCATGCTTGTTAGCAGCGTCGGTGGCAAGCACCAACCTCAGGCCTTTGTCAAGACGTACAACGTTGAACCTCAGTAGATACAGAATAGCAGCCTTGCTTAAGTGGAAGACTAGTGCGGACCGGGAAGGACCGTCTGCGACTAAGAAGCTGTTTGCTGAGGTATGCTAACTTCACACTTGTCAACGCGCACAGGACTGCAATGAACTAGAAACCGTCGTGTCAAGCAAATCGGAAATGAGCACAAAGTGTCACACACGATGTCGTTGGTGATATCTTGCGGCAGCGCACTGATTTTCGCAAAGTCAAATGGGGCTCTGCTATTCACGTGGGGGATCAACGTCATCCCCTGTAGGGGCAGAAATGCCTTGACACTTGCAACGGCAGTGTCGGCGCATCCCCAGAAATCTCATGACCTGTAATCTTGAAAGACAACCCAAGACACTCAAGGATCAGCAACGGCGGCGACCGAAAGCATCTGCGTAACGCATTGTGCAGCTAACACAGACGTGCTTTATTTAATTTCACTGACGCGTGTACAAAATTTGTTGTTGCTCGATTAATAGATTCTGGATCTTTTTAGTCCACTCTTTGTTGTGACAATGCGCGTTAAAAGCACTTTGTCAAGGGCAATATACAGTGTATGATGGTTGAGAGAGGCACCACTGCAGGCCATGCACATCATGTGACATAAACAGTGATTGCTTGCATACCATCGGGGTGCACCGGTACTGCATAGAACTTAGCAACCAGGAAAGCTTTACACTGGCCGCCTGCCATGAATTGTCACATCTGCTGCAGCTTCACCAATGACCCCCAGGCCAGACTCCACAGCTGAGCTTGTATTAAGACTGGCCAACACTGCTATGCCAGCTTTGTAAAGATCAGGGTTGTTTACATATGCCATTTATTGCCTGATAGTGTTGCAGCAAACCCCCCAACCCTATGTGAAACAGGGTTGGCAACAAGTGAATAATGCAAGGAATTGGCACATCACTTAAGCAACTGTCTAGCATGCACAAATGGCCTTGGTGTATGTGCATTGGCAGCTACACTGCACAGAAGCTCCACAGCTGCAGTGTGGTTATTCTTGCTAGCAATATCTGCTGGCGAAATCCCCACGCAGTCTCGTGCCTGCACAGCAATCCAGGTGCTCATTGTATGGGATTGAATGTAGTGCTATGGCGTGAGCTGCTCACACTTTGCCATGCCTGAGCCAAAGGTGCAGAAGTGAGCGAGCAGGGATGTGTTTGAATGACAGCTATTATCTACCTAGGCTGACATAGAACAGTTTGTGTTATTGTTTGCAGTATGCATAAGGTGGTAGGCTGGGTTGATGACATTGTATCACTGTATGAACGTGGTCAAGCCGACACAGTCAATTCTATTGCCTTGAAACCGAACATGCTGGCAATGGACAACAAATGCATGTCATGGCAGAGTGTCAGGTCTACATCTATATTGACAGTCTAGACATTGCACAGCAAACGCAGACAGCGTCATCACTCAACATAATCCCCTAGAATTGCCATTCAGCTTGACTTTGCAACTTTCAACAAATGCACATGACTTGGGCAGTGGTGCAGAGATGTACCGCTGCCACTGATGGTCCTCCAATTGTCAGCAAGGCAGTCAGCAGTGGCAGACTGCCTTTCCTGGCAGCAATATGGACAGCTGTCTGCCCATACCGGTTGGCATGTCGCACCAGGGCACCAACAGCACTGCCTGCTGCACTCAGTAGTCTGACTGCTATGTTATGTCGGTCAGCTACAGCAGCAGCCATGAGCGGTGTCCACCCATCCCCATACAGCCCACCATCCTGTAGCAGAATTGATCTTTCATTTAGCTTGAAAGTCAACATTGCCGACATGCCAAGAAGAAGCCCAATGGTGTGTCAAGCTCTTGCACATTTCTGCACGTCTGCATCTCCTGCTGTGCAATGCAATATTGGCCAGCAGCAAATGATGGCAGACATACAATGAGCTGAGCTTTGTGTGGGCAGAACAAATGCATTGCTGCCAAAGCCAGAACACATGCAGAAGTATGGGCTGGTCAGAAGCTGCAGGTTGAAGGCATGAAAGCCAAGGCACAGGCAAAGGCCTAGAAACAAAACCTGCAAGACAACTCACAACTGTACACAAACAAACTTGTCATCAAATTGGATGAGTTGTGCATGCCAACCTGCCAGCGAATGCCCTCCTGGCGCATGTGTTGCAGCAAAACGTCCACAACCATGATCTCCCCCCTCAGAGCTGCAATGTACAAGGGAGCCTCCCCTGCAGAGTTTCTGAGCACCACATCCGCCCCGCCACGCAACAGCAGCTTTGCACAGCCTGCATGGCCTGACTCACAGGCCACAAACAGGGGTGTGGCTCCCCCCTTGTCCCTGGCATTGACCCCACTGCCCAGGCCCAGCAGTGCCTGTTGCAAGCACTTTTCCCATTGAGAGTGCATCCATGTAACAGGACGTCTTCTGAGGATGCATCATGATCAAATTGTACAAGAGGGAAGTGCAAGCATGTGAGTATATGCATACAATTGCGACAATGCTGTTACTTGCTCTCACTGCTGCATGGCATTGATCTGCATGCACACCCCTGCTGCAGACAAACGAGGAACAGGCAAAGCGATGGAAATGTACAGCTGCAAGAGACAGTCTGGTGCAGTGCATACTTATCTATAGACACTGCAGGCTATGACAGGACAGGCCTGGCTCACCTCTACAGCACTGGCCTCGTCCACATCTACAGCCACATGCAGCGGTGTCTGACGAGCTGCATTGGAGCAATTGACAGCTGCTTCAATCAGCAGCTTCAAGTAAGCCTGCATCTTGCCCCCCATCAGCAAGGTCCCATCAGTACCTCTGCTCCTGTTCTTCATGGTGCTGCTGCTGTATGTAACAGCTGCAGTGATGCTCTTGGACTCACACATGTCCAAAACTTGCACGTGCCTGTTGCTGCAGCTGTCAGCAATAAGACTGCGCAACTCTAGACGAGTACCATGCGGAAGGAAAGTGATCTCCAACAGCACCAGGTGGTGCAGCTGCAGGAATAGAGCAGCAAGCTCCGCAGCAATGGGTTTTGCTGCTGGGTGAAAGCAGGATGGGCTTTTCTGAAGCACACCAGCAATGGTGGCTGCTCTAGACCGGGGGATGCTGTTCAACATAGGGATCTGACCAGGACTCACAACGCTGCTTTGCTGCCTTGGGACTTGCAGGGTTGAGCCACCAAGGAACAACATCTGCAGCTGGGGACATGCTGCTGCCACAGCTTGCAACCCTGCTGGTGTGATGCCGTGACAGTTGTGCAAAGCCAAAGCTTGCAGACTTGAGCCTGCCACAGCTGAAGCAACAGGAGATATGCGATTGTACAACTCCTCCAAGACATGGCCAGGACTGGACAACAGATCGTCCTGATCTGAGTCCTTGGCTGCCTGCATGTTGGGTTGTGATGCAGCTGCTGGCCATTGTTGAAGCTGCAGGTGACTGAGTGCAATGCATTGAAGGGACTGTTTTGAGGTGATTGCTGCCTCCAAGAGCTCGTCTAGAGCGCTGTCTTTGGTCTGGAAGCAGCGCTGCAGGCTGAGGAACTCTAACCTGGTACCTGCAGCATTTGAATGTCACCTTGAAGAAGCTGCTTGCAAAGGGACAGATCATCACACGGCCAATATGCTGATCAGCAGGAAGGCATTCAAACGGTGGGAGAAGATGTATGGGTTTGGAGACCTGTGCTGTAGTGTTAACAATGCAGCAACTAATGCTTTGCCGGTGGACAATGCTGAAGCATGGCTAGCATGCTTTGGCTTGGCATCAAGCTGCAAGGCATGGTGGATATTGGTGCAGTGTTCAAAAGGCAACATAACAGCAAAGACTTTCACGGTACAAATCCATGCTTGATCTGCTGCAAAAACACAAAGCAGCAAGGCTGCACAACACAGAGGTACAGGTTGCGAATACCCTGTTTTGCTCACCAGTGTCAGGTGCCAGCAAAGCTTCCCCGATAGAAGTCAATTTCCGGCAACCAGCAAGCTTTAGAACTTGCAGTTCTGGACACTCCTCTACCGCTATGCTGATATCAGCATCATCAACCAAAGTATTACTCAAATCCAGCATCTGGACACCTGCAATAGCAGCACTGTCATTCAATCAACTGCTTTGGTAGCTTGAAACAGCATGGGCATCTATGAAAAGAGCACTGGCCCCACCTTTGAAAAGCCTGCAAACACCCTGCAAAGTCTGCCTCACAAGCGTTACGTCCTCGGCGTGCTTGGGGCGAGCAGTGCTTTCTGCTCGGCATATGTGAAGCCTGAGAGGTGCATAAGTTGCAATACCTTGCAGATGCTTAGAAGCCCTAGCGCAGGCAAACACATCTTGGGGCTGTTCAAGCCAGCTCAGGACTGTTGCCAAAACCTGTAACCAGACAAGTGTCAGTAGCCTGGATGCTTCCAGTGAAGATCAACATCAGAGGGCCGACAGCAAACCTCGTCAGGCAGCTGACCAAATCCTTCACATTGCAGACCACTCCCTAGGGCGTCGGCCTCATCACTTGCACGTGTGCAGGATTGGGGGACAAAGACAGGAGCCAAGGGGTTCAACCCGCTCGCAAAAATCCGAGCACGCCCTGATGACTCCATGTTGATGACGTCACGTCAGTTCCAAAACCTGGACTCCTGCTTCTCTGCCTTCCCACTCCCTGAGGACCGCCCAGCCAGCTCCTGGTTGCCGGCAACCGGCAGCGCAGGACGGCTTGCGGGCGCAGGCTCTTCCTGGAACGACACCGGCAACGTTCTTGACCGTGATAAGCATAAAGGTGGCGGTAATAGCAAAGGGGAAGGGGAAAACTGAGTTGCGTGCGTGTGCATGTCCCATAGAGCAGGTGTAACAAATGAAGAGGAAGAAGAATAGTCGGAAGTTACAACGCTCGCCGTTTAAATACATGTGCAAAAGGGAAAGCAAACAAAGTCTACATGAATGTTTAAACTGTACAGTCAAGATATGTCACACATGAGCAATGTATGCAGACTTTCACTTGTATGCACAAGCTTGTCATGCATTACTGACATAGTGGTCATGACAGTGGTATTTGGTATCTGTTTACATGCTAAAAGGCTTTTGTTTGCAGCACATTTGG